>LNQE01000859.1_pt1 | contig 24200 bp, 23 predicted proteins | sample 603111 | NCBI WGS metagenome assembly LNQE01 (sample SAMN04260313, study PRJNA301899) | hydrocarbon metagenome | isolation source: hydrocarbon-contaminated ditch | place: Germany: Bremen | collected 1998
TAATTAAGAATCACTTGTTTATAAGATTCCTCAAACAAAAATTTATTCGTAATTCTTGAAGGGTCATCACTGTCATTATAATCCAATAATACTTTCTCTATAAATTCCGGCGGATACTTTTCCGTGTATTTTATAATCAAATCCCAATCGATAAGTCTTAATAGGTCCGTATCAAAACCGCCAATTTCATTGTAAGTTTTTGCAGAATGAATAAATACGCCTAAATCGATGAAATTGTTTTGCACCAATTCATCAAAATTAAACCCATGACCAACTGTTTTTTGTGTCTTGGAACATTTAATTTGCGCATAATGAATTTCATTCGCCGAATTTTCTATACTTTTTACAAATGTTTCTAAAAAATCATTGTGCATTTTATTATCTGTGTCCAGATACCCAATCCATTCATAAAGCGCTTTACTGAGTCCAAAATTACGGGCAAAAGCAGCTCCTTTATTTTCAGGTAACTTGTAATATTTTATTTTTTTATTATTGATTTCTTCCTGATACATTTCTTTCATGTATTCATCAGTTCCATCAGTAGAGCCGTCATCTATGATTATAAGTTCAAAATTTTTATAGGTCTGTGCAAATAGTGAATCGACGGCATTTTTAATACAATTTTTCCGGTTGTATGTCGGCATTATAATAGAAAAATAAATTTTCTCATGGTCGGAACATAAATCAATGGCATTCACTGATCTTTCATGCTCAGAAAGCCTATGATTTATACCGCAGTGATTGCATTTTGCGATTGTCTTCATTTCATTATTTTTTTCTTTTAATAGCAGGTACGCAAAATTATCCCGATTTTGCGTAAAAACTAATACGTTTCTCCCTCATATTTTTACATCATTGCCAATCATATGCCTCACCGGTAAAGTTAAACATTTTTTTATTATAGGGACGGTAAAATTCCGCCAACGTTTTACACATGTCATTATCCAGATTACGTCCTTTATAATCTACTTTATATTGATCTGTGAGTGACCGTTCATTCCATTGAAAAGCCGTTAATCAGTTATCTTTTCATAAATATTCCTTTTTTTATGACTAATCCATGAAACGAAAACGGATAATCTGAATGATCGCAGAGACTGCATCTTTCCAGTTGATTTTTTTTCCTTCTTCGTAAGTGCGGCCGGCATAGGAAATACCTGTCTCATAAACACGCACTCGTTTCCCGTTTAATTTCATGCGGGCTATTTTCGCAGTGATCTCCGGCTCGACGCCGAATCGCGGACTTTTCAACTTTAAACGATCAACGACATCACGTGTGAAGACTTTGTAACAAACCTCCATGTCCGTTAAATTTAAATTGGTTAGCATATTGGAAAGTGTGGTTAGAATGTTATTTGCTACCTGATGCCAGAAATACAATACACGATGCGGTTCACCGATAAAGCGGCTGCCGAAAACCACATCGGCCTTATTGTCCAGAATAGGTTGTAATAATTTCGGATAGTCGGCGGGATCATATTCTTCATCGGCGTCCTGAATAATGACAATATCTCCGGTTACTTTAGCAAAGCCGTCCCTTAACGCTGCTCCCTTACCTTTATTTACTTTTTTATTAATTAATTGAATTTTTACTTGTGGAAATTTTGAAGGAAACGACTGCATAATGTCCCAGGTTGCATCACTTGAGGCATCATTAATCAAAATCAATTCACGTTCAAGATCGCCAGGAAGGGGTTGTGCGAAAACTTTTTTGACAATGGACTCAAGATATCTTTCTTCATTATAAACAGGCACTACGATGGACAACAGTTTGAATGTACGTTTTTCCATATGACCTGAAAATTTCGTAAAATTTGGCTTCAGAATTATCGTTTTGATAAATTAATTAATTAATTTATCATCTGTTATGCGGCCATGATCCATTGTAACAACACGGGTACAAATCTTTTTTACTTGTTCAGGTTTATGTGATGCCAGAACAAGGATTGAAGATCTATTTATAAATTCTAGAAGCCGTGTTTCGGCTTTTTTGCTGAAATCGGCATCACCTACGGACAACCACTCATCCATCAAAACAATATCTGCAGGGAATGTAGTACAAATTGAAAAAGCCAGTCGCAAGGACATACCGGTTGAATATGTTCTCATCGGCATTCTTATATACTCACCCAATTCCGAGAATTCGATGATATCGTCAATATGTTTATTCACCGCGGATTTCTCAATACCCATAAGAACGCAACGCATAAAAATATTTTCATAACCGGTAAACTCATTATCCATACCCAGAGAAAGATCCAGCAACGAAACGATTGACCCGCTGACTTCCATACTGCCCATTGTGGGAGCGTAGACCCCGGCGATTGCGCGCAGGAGCGTCGATTTTCCAGCCCCGTTATGCCCCACCAGACCTATTCTCTCACCTTCATCAAAAGAGAAAGAAATATTATCAATGGCACAAACACTGATTCCATGAGCATCATTGGCAATTTTACCACCGGTCGCCGCACGAACGACGGCTTTCTTGAGAGATCGGCTTGATGAATCAAAAATCGGATAATATATGGTCAGGTTTTTCGCTTTTATTGAAGTCATGATTTTACCTATAGCCAGTAAGCTACCCTGTTACGGAAACGCCTTATAAAAAAGAAAGTTATTATCGCCGCTAATGCTATATATATCAGCAGAATAATCCAGTGATAAAGATCCGGCGTTTTACCCAATAAGGGAGAACGCACCAACTCAATTATATGGTAAAAGGGATTGAAGTCGGTAATCCACGATTGTTTGGATCCAAGAGACTTTTTCATCCAGAAAATAGGGGTAAAAAAATAAATGAGCTGAAGAAACACCGTTACAATTTGGGTTATATCACGAAATCTCGTACAGATAATTCCGAGAATCACAGAAAGAAGAAAAAGTAGAATCAGGATAAGTATAACTGCCGGTATGATTAAAAAATATTCCCATAAAAATCCGTTTCCGGCAATTGTCAATACAATAATAATAATGAGAAAATTATGAAGAAACAATATGATATTGTACCATAATTTCCTCAACACATGAACAGAAAGAGGAAGAGATACCTGTTTAATAATAGACTGAGACTGAGCAAACATTGTGCAGGCATCTGTAAGTTGTGCGGAAAGCAGAAGCCATGTTATCTGCCCGATAGCGAAGTATGGCAGGAATTCTCTGACTGAGGATTTAAATATCGTCGAAAACATTAATCCGATGCTGGCAACCATAATTCCCGTACTTATGGTAATCCAGAACGGTCCAATCATTGAACGGCGGTATCTTTGTTTTATATCATACCATCCCAGCAACGACCACATATGAAAATATTTGAATAGTGCCGTTATTTCATTCTTAATTATACTTTGGGAATTTTTCATTTTATACTACGAAAGAATTATTTAAGATCAGTTTTATAGAATACATAATTATTAAACATTTTTTCCACGGCATCTTGTACTTTAATAACAGCCAAACTGTCAAGGCACTTACTTTGACCGCTTCCGTCACAACCTTTTTTGCGACAGGGCACACAATCCATATCCGGCAGGACAACCTGGTTCTTTTCTCCCGGCGGAGCCCAATCACGCCAGTCGGACGGACCGTAAATAGTCAATGTCGGCGTGCCGACTGCCGCGGCAATATGAGGTGCGGCGCTATCAACTCCAATATGCAAACTGCTTTGCTGTAAAAAACCAGCCATCTCCCGCAGTGTCGTTTTTCCGGCCAGATTATAGGCCGAAAATGAATCGGCAGCAGTTAATTCATCGGCACGTGTTCTTTCTTCCTTAGATCCCATAATCAAGACCGGCATTTTATATTTCTGCGAGATAAAAGATATGATCTGCCGCCACTTATCAATTCCCCATTCCTTGTAAGACCAGCGTGAAAAAGGATTGATTGTGACATAACCTTTTTCAGAAATAACATTTTCTGACGCCAATAATTCAATTACCTTATTCCTTGTTGCCGTAGAAATAGAAAGTTGAGGAGTGGAAGTCGTTTCCTGTATCCCAAAACTTCTAAGAATTTTTAGTGACTGTTCGGCAGCTCCCAAAATTCTTTCTTCAACCTGAGGCGGATCCGCAAGATGTGTAAACATTTTGTTTCGCCACTTAATTCCCTTATAATAAAGAGCGGCTCGCATTTTTGCTCCGCTTAACAAAGAAATATAAGCTCCACGATCATCAGCGCGCAGATCAAAGAGCAAATCAAATTTTTCCATGCGTATTGATTTTAATAATTTCAATCCCTTGAATACACCTTGCTGGTCGACTTGAAATACATTACCGATACGGGAATCGTCCAAAAGCAAATCCCCGTTGGGCTTTCTGGTTAAAACTGAGAGAACAGCCTGAGGGAAAGCATTTTTTACCGCCCAATAAGCAGGAATTGCCCATACAACATCCCCTATGTCTCCTAATTGAATAATTAATACTTTTCTAACCGGAATATTTATTTTATGTTGGGCAGAAATAATCATTTTTATTTATTTTGTATTTCGACCGTCACTAATTTGCAATCATGTCATGGAATGACCGCTTGTGACCTTTGCAAAACTGGATACAAAAACAATATTATCATTCCCGCGAAGCTTGTCCTCGACCTGATCGGGGAGCGGGAATCCATTATTATCAATGGTTTCCTGGATACCGGCCTTCGAGACTGTGTCATAATAATAAATATAACCACTTAATGTCCTCCCCCGCATTCGCCGGGCTTTGCGCTGGCGCTACGTCAGGCGAATTTCCGAGAGGCGTAAGTCCGGCGAATGCTGGATGTCCCGATGAATCATCGGGACGGAGGTGGATATCTAATCCTCTGCTTTTCACTTTTCCACCCCCTGCCCCCGCCAGCGGGGGACATTACTCATTAAACACAATCAACACATGCAATTGTGACATAGCCTCATTCTCCGGGCTCTGAGTCCGGACTCACACCACTTTCGTCATCCCCGAGTGGACTTGTCGGGGATCCATTTTCTTTTCCCGGATTTCGGCCAGCACCACGCCGAAATGACACGCGACGCGGGATCATACTCCGCGAGAAAATCTATGTCACTTCGACCGAAGGGAGAAGTCTAAATTTATAATCATTTTAAGATTCCTCATCCCGACTCGTCGGGATTCGGAATGACATTCTTTGCAATTGTGACACAGTCTCCTTCGCCGGGCTCTGAGTCCGGACTCACACCATTTTCGTCATCCCCGAGTGGGCTTGTCGGGGATCCATTTTCTTTTCCCGGATTTCGGCCAGCACCACGCCGAAATGACACGCGACGCGGGATCATACTTCGCGAGAAAATCTATGCCCACTTCGACCGAAGGGAGAAGTCTTAATTTATAATCATTTAAAGATTCCTCATCCCGACTCGTCGGGATTCGGAATGACATTCTTTGCAATTGTGACACAGTCTCCTTCGCCGGTATGACGGTTAGATGGTTTTTGCAAAGATCTTCCCTTAACTCTTAATTAATACTTAAATCTTTAAACTTATCTTATTTTGATAATCTTCCAATCATCTAAACCGTCTAATCATCTATTCTTCTTAAAGAACTGTCTCATTTTCCTGCGGAGTGTATTCGGGAACTACTTCCTGGAGTATTTTTTTAATCGCACTGCCATTGTGTTCCATTGAATATTTTATCAATTCTTCAATATCTTTATCCAACTTCTGTTTTATACTCTGCAGGTAATCTAATCCATTGGTGTAGTCATTAGAACGAAGAACCATTATTTTTTCATGACTGGTCCGTAAAATATCTTCTCCTTCTGTTATTAATTCTTCATAGAGCTTTTCTCCGTCACGCAAACCGGTATACGTAATTTTAACATCTATGTCCGGCTCTTTGCCGGAGAGACGGATCAAGTCTCTTGCCATGTCTGCTATCTTAACAGGAGTCCCCATTTTTAAAATAAAAATTTCACCGCCTTCTCCCATAGCCGCGGCCTGTAGAACCAGTTGTGTCGACTCGGGAATGGTCATGAAATAACGGTTTACATCGGGATGAGTAACTGTTACAGGCCCCCCCTTTTCAATTTGCCGCCGGAAAATCGGAACCACTGAACCGGACGAGCCGATAACGTTTCCAAACCTTACCGCCATCATAAGTGTATCTTTATCCCTTAACGATTGCATAATTAATTCCGTCACACGTTTGCTTGCTCCCATAACATTGATGGGACGGACAGCCTTATCCGTAGATACCAAAACAAAACGTTCCGCATTATATTTAATCGCCATTTCCATTGCTACACGACTGCCGATAATATTATTGAACACTGCCTCCCATGGATTCTTTTCCAGCATGGGAACATGCTTATAAGCCGCTGCATGGAATACAATCTGAGGCTTGTATTTCTTAAATATATCCTCCATGAGAAGTTCGTTCTGCACCTGCCCGAGTATTGCTTCGCATTTATTAAAATTATTTTCATTTTGCAGTTCCATCTGAATATTAAAGAGATTCATTTCGCCGGCATCAAGCAAGACAAGATACTTAGGCTGATATTTTATCACCTGCCGGCACAACTCGGAACCAATCGAACCGCCGCAACCGGTTATTAAGATGGTTTTACCATAAAGATAACTGCGAATGCCCGTGGCATCTAATTGTACCGGCGACCGCCCCAGTAAATCCTCATAACTTATATCGCGCAGAACTTTAATACTAACCCGACCGTCAATAAGCTCACCTATTCCAGGCAGTATTTTATAGGAAACATCACAGTCTTTGCAGGTTTCTACTATATTTCTAATCTGATCTCCCTTGGCCGAAGGCATAGCAATAAGTATCTCTTTAACATCTTCTTTTTCCACAACAGACGTAATTTTTTGCATGCTTCCCAGCACCGGCACTCCATGAATTGACCTTCCCTTTTTTTGAGGATCATCGTCAATAAAACCTACTACTCTATAATACAACTGATTGTTATCAATGATCTCCCGCAATATTTTTTCACCGGCATCACCTGCTCCGATTATTAGTACGTTCTTGTAAGTTATCTTCGGAAAAAGTTCTTTTCTGATTTGCGGATTGGCAATTCCCGAATAGTAAGAACGAATAACCATTAATTTGCCTCCCACCAGCAGAAAAGTAAAAACGCCATCCATAAAGAAAATTGCTCTGGAATACCCCTGAAAACCACTCATGTACAAAATGACGGCAAGGATTAATAAAGTGGATAAAAAGCAGGCCCTTGCTAAAAGCCAGAAATCTCTTATACTGGTATAACGCCACATACCCCGATAAACACCGGAAAAAATAAAAACAATAACCTTCAGAGGAATAATCCAGAAAAGAACTGTTTTTATCTGTTGAAAATAAAACGGACTAAGTGAAAATTCAAAACGAAACAAATAAGAAACAACAATAGACAAAGCAAATATTAAAACATCACTAAAAATCATTAAATACATTTTAGGGTTTTTTATCTGGAAATACATAATCAGTGCGCCACGCCTTCTTTCTTAATAACCTTGAAAAAGGTATTCCATAAAATTTTCAGGTCAAAGAAGAAAGATTTATTTTTCAGGTAATATTCATCATATTCCACCTTGACGGGAATTGGAAGATCATCGCGGCCGTTTATTTGCGCCCACCCCGTGATACCGGGAATTAATTGATTAATATTTTTTTTAGTCCGCAAGGCAATCAAATCATCCTGATTGAACAATGCGGGACGCGGGCCAACAAAACTCATATCTCCTTTTAGTACACTCCAGAGCTGAGGTAACTCATCGAGACTGGTTTTGCGAAGAAATGATCCGACCGGCGTCAGATAAATTTCAACATTTTGCATAAGATGAGTTGCCACTTCAGGAGACTCTTTACGCATTGTGCGAAACTTCGGCATGTTAAAATTTTTATTGTCTTTGCCAACCCGCTCCGACCAGTATATAGCCGGACCGGCTGAAGTGAGTTTTATCAGAATGACTATCAAAGCCATAGGTAGTGCCATTATAATTATTAAAATTAACGCCGTTGTGAAATCAACAAAACGTTTCATCTATACCCTTATTATTTCAACCGGTACCATAATTGACCGATTATTTCCTTCACGGCAAAAGAAGTTTTATAAAGTTCTTCCGATTGCGGCATGTATCTAATAACGATGTTTTTCCCGGGAGATGAATATAAATAATGAGCAGGCAGAGGCACTATATTAGTAAAATATTTTTTAAATTCCCTTTCGCTTCTCTTCATGTGAAACGCCGAGGTAACAAGGCCAATAGCGATATTCTTATTGGCAAACATTTTGTTTACTTCCATGGCATTCTGCGCGGTATTTTTTGAGTTCGATTCAATTCTGATCTTTTCCCCGGGAACTCCTAATTGCCCCGCCAGCCTTGCCATTACTTCCGCTTGTGACATCCTGTCAGATCCAGCGCCACAACAGACAAAATACTTCGCACCGGTTTTATTGTAAACCACGACAGCGTGAAGTACACGCAGAGATTCTATTCCTGAATTAAAAGTAGTTTTCAAGGCGTTAATTTCTTTTGTTCCGCAACCTAGAACAACGACGGCATCAATGCTTTTAGTTCCGACAACCTGATTATTAATATAATCTTTTTCCAAGGAATAACAAAGATAATTGGCCACCGGAGCAATACTTGCCCCATAGATTAAGACAATAGAAAACAACAAAACCAAGACACTATTTCTCTTTTTGCAGTTACGCAGAAAAAGAATGAACGATACAAAAATCAAAACAAACACAATAAAAAGAGGATCAAGAAATCCTTTGAAAACAGTATAAACTTCCCCCATGAATTCATTCGCCTCCCCTGTTCCATGTACTTTGTAGGGCGTGTCGTGTGACCTTTAGGTTATTCCCAAACGCGCCGCACTACTCCGGACTGCGAGGCCTGCCCGGCGTATGCCGGGGGAGCAGTCCCTACAATTTCTATGGCTGCAAATACAATTACATAGATTCATTCTTTCAGTTATCTGACTGAAAATCGATAACTTATCGAAGAAACTGATAATTATTACTAAAATCACACCATACTGTCAATGTATTAGTATGCTTTTTGTTTTGCCGGCAGTTAACTTCTCTGGAAATGCCAAAAGATTAACTTGGAATACATAATCAATTTATATCGCAACTTTTTGTTCAGGCCTAAAGTCAAAACAACAAAAATAAAATTGGAAACTCCGTTAACCAATAATCGAAAAAATATTAAGCTGTTGGCTAAATAACAATAAAGCAGGCCGTGCCATTTTTTAAAGAATTTATAGCGTGAGCGGTAAAACTCTATTCGTGATCTTATATTATGCCCAATACTTTGTCCCTGCAAGTGATAGATAAAAGCATCCGGAACGTGATAAACTTTCCAGCCTTTTAGGCGCAAGGAGTAAGCCAGATCGGTTTCTTCAAAAAAGAAAAAATAACGTTCATCAAAAAAACCTGTTTCATCCAATGCTTTTTTTCTGATCATCATGCAGGCGCCAATAGCCGAATCTGCTTCAATAGGTGATGTGTGTTTGTATCTCTTACTAGGAAACCGTCGGGGAAGCAAAAATTCTAAAAGCGAAGTATTTGTAACAAGTGTAAGTATACTGGGAAATGAAGCAATAGAGTTTTGTTTGGTGCCATCGGCATTTAATAGCTGTCCGCAAGCAATTGCGGCCCTGTCATTAGCCTCACAGAAATTCCATAATTTGTTTACTGCTTCGGGTGTTAAAACAGTATCCGTACTTAAAAGGAGGGCATATTTGCCTTTCATTATTGCCAGAGCCTGATTATTCGCTGCGCCAAAGCCTTTATTTTCCGTATTGGCAATTCTGATTACGGAAGGGAATTCTTTCTCCAGCATAGCGACAGAGCCATCGGATGAGGCATTATCAACGACAATAACCTCGTAGACAAGATCGGAAACCGTTTTATATAGTGAGTTCAGGCAGTTTCTCAGAAGATTTTTTACATTCCAGTTGGTAATAATTACCGATACATCAATTTTATTAGCAGTTTTTTCACCATAGCGATCGTTCATTGATTATTTACCCCCACAGCAGGACATCCTTATCTCTCACCGGGAATTGCATACGTCCTTCAATCCTCGGGATTTCGTATTGGGGAGAGAAGCCTCCGGATCCAGCCAAAGGTGCTCCACCGCCAAGATTTCTTTTTTTAAGTTCGCTCAATTTCGTATATTTAAAAAATTTGTTAACCATATCAGTCACGGCAAGCGTCAAGCAAGGCATATGTCCAGAATCCCCAGACGGGGGAAATAGTCCTGAACAAAGGTAAAAAAAGCGCGCATAAAAGCATCGCAGGTAGTAGAACTCTTCCCTTCCCGAAAAACGGTTCCGGCACCCAATGTTGAGTGTGGACAGAAACCATGCCATTCTTCCGTGTCAACCTCGCAACCAGACTCCGCGGCAATTTCCAATGTTTTATCGGTGCTTCCGGAGTCAACAACAATTTGCCGAATAAAAGAAATACTCTGCAGACAATATAAAATATTCTCTTCTTCATTCTTCGTTATTATAGCTATGGAAAGAGGATTTTTTCCAAATATTTCTCCTGGGAAAACGGTTTTATTTATCATTCCTTCAGGCAGTAATTTATAATTTTTTTACCTATTTAACAACCATAAAATAAACATAAATGCGCACATGGTGCAAATTGTTAAAAATACTTAAACCATCGTTAAGCATAAGAAAAGAAAACATAAAAGCTTTAAATTTATTTCGGGAAGTCAGGTATGTTCCAATCTAAAGCTGATATTGTTTCAAAAATAATTAATTGGCCAACAGAAAAACAGGGTATTGACTTTCGCTTCTACTCTTTTAATGGGTATCTTCCTGTTTGTAACTTCTTTGCCTTTCCTGTGAATGAGTTTTGTTTTTATCTTTCTTTTTAATTTTAATAATAATCATGCTTAAAAAAACTGTCTTTCTTTACGTTAGCCGCCGATTTTGCCTTAATATTATTTTTTCTTCAGGCAGTTTTAGGTTTGTTCATTAATCTTGATTTTTGTAATACTCTCAACGAATTACGCGGACATTTACCGGAATATATTATTGTCCATATGTCAATTATATACTGAACCGACTTAACGATACCGACTTCACTCTAACCGTAAATTCACTTATGTGTAAACAGTTCGATGACTCTTTTGTATTGGCTTATGAAGGCAGAAATATCCCTGGACGGACATGTTGTGTTCAATAAAACAGTCTATGCTCATCAGTTGGGTTATGTGCAACAGCGGAGACTTGCTTTATATCATTCTAGCGGTAATAATGACTTGCCGTAAGTGAAAGTTAATTAAAGTCAATTTTATCCACACAGGATTTTCAAGCAGATTATCCCAGCAATTCTGCCACGAAAGAAATCATTTCTTCCGTAAGACCCGGATAGACGCCTATCCAAAATGTATCTTCCACAATTCTATCCGTATTTTTAAGTTTCCCCATAACTCTGAATCCTTTTTTCTCTTTTCTCATTTCATCGAAACAAGGATGTTTCAAAATATTTCCGGCGAAAAGCATTCTTGTCTGCACGCCGTTTTCTTCCAGACGACGGACAATTTCACTTCTTCTAACACCCGCTTTTACCGTTAAGAGAAAACCGAACCAGCTAGGGTCGGAATTCTTGGCAGCTTCGGGAAGAATGTATTTATCCCCTAGATGAGATATTTTTTCCTTTAGAAGATTCCAATTGTTTTTCCGCTTTTCGATAAACCCGGTAAGCTTTCCCAATTGCGCGCAACCGAGAGCCGCCTGCATATCCGTAACCTTCAGATTATATCCGAAATGAGAATAAACATATTTATGATCATAACCAATAGGCAATTCGCCGAATTTTCGCGTGAATCTTTTTCCGCAGGTATTATCTTTTCCCGACGGACAGAAGCAATCTCTTCCCCAATCTCGAAGTGATAGAATAATTCTCGATAAATCGGAATCGTTGGTATAAACAGCTCCGCCCTCCCCCATAGTCATATGATGAGGCGGATAAAAACTGGATGTCCCGATATGTCCGAAAGTCCCCGTGTATTTCCACTCACCCTTGTATTTATATTTCGACCCAAGCGAGTCGCAGTTGTCTTCTATCAACCAAAGCCTGTTATCATCACAAAACTTTTTTACGTTTTCGATGTCGAAAGGATTACCCAGCGTATGCGCCAGCATCACGGCCTTTGTTTTTCTACTTAGGGCTTTATCCAGTAATTTCACATCCACATTGTATTCGGGAATGGTCACATCAACAAAAACAGGAACCGCCCCATACTGCAGAATAGGAGTTACAGTCGTGGGGAAACCAGCCGCCACAGTGATAACTTCATCGCCTCTTTTTATTTTTCTATCCCTTAATTTATCACTGGTAAGAGTCATGAACGCCAAAAGGTTCGCTGAAGAACCGGAATTGACCAGATACGCATGTTTAATTTTTAAGAAGAATGCAAATTTTTCTTCAAATTCATCGGCAAATCTTCCCGTGGTGAGCCAGAAATCAAGAGACGCATCCACTAGATTAACAAGTTCCTTTTCATCATAAACTCTTCCCGCGTAGGATATTTTCTGTCCCTTTTTAAAACTCTTTGATTTATTTTCTGGATTCAAATTTTCCTGATAATATTTTTTTACAAGGCTTAAAATTTGCTTCTTATTCATAATAGCTCTCTATCTGTCTTAATGTAATTTCGCTTAAATTCCCTTTTTCCAGATACGTTTTGTACCATTCAACAGTCTTCTTTACAGCGGTCACACTATTCCATCTGGGCTTCCAAAAAAGTTTCTCTTTCGCTTTGGATGAATTAAGTCTCAAATAATTAGCTTCATGCACGGCTTTGGGATCTTTTTTAATGTCATATTTAGCATTATTACCCCAGAACTTGCAGAAGGCGTTCATAATATCAAGAACCGACTTCGCATCTTTTTCTTTCGGACCAAAATTCCAGCCTGATGAAAATTCCTTTGGTGATTTACATAGGGATTCTGCAAGCATCAAATAACCGGCCAGAGGCTCCAGAACGTGCTGCCATGGCCTAGTTGAATCGGGATTTCTGACAATTATTTTTTCCCCCTTCATAATTCCACGTATACAATCCGGAATGAGCCGGTCGGAAGCGAAATCTCCGCCACCGATCACATTACCGGCTCTTGCTGTCGCAATTCCGATTTTGTTTCCTGAATTATAAAATGATTTTCTGTATGAATCAGTAACAAGTTCAGAACATGCCTTGGAGTTCGAATAAGGATCAAAACCGCCCATTGGTTCATTTTCCCTGTATGCTATTTTCTGATTCTCTCTGTTTTCATAGCACTTATCAGTCGTAATGTTTACAACTGCTTTTAAAGTTTTATGTTCCCGAAAAGCTTCCAGTACATTTAGCGTTCCAATAACATTTGTAGTGTAGGTATCAACAGGATTTTTATAAGACTCACGAACCAGAGGCTGAGCGGCCAGATGGAAAACAATCTCGGCATCTTTTACATGCTTTTTCAGAAAGTTTAAATCCCGGATATCGCCGTGAACCGACTTAATCTTTGATTTTAAGTTAAGCAGATCAAACAAGTTGGGATTTGTGGGAGGATCGAGAGCGTAACCAGTGACACTGGCACCCATTTCATTAAGCCAAAAGGAAAGCCATGAGCCCTTGAATCCAGTGTGACCGGTAATAAATATTTTTTTCCACTTCCAGAATTTCCGGGAGACATTTCTCATTATTCCCATACCTTTCAGGGCGCTTTGCTTTTTTTCCAAAGATCGTTAAAGTACTTTGCGTCCTTTACCGTCACCTTACATTGCCAAGACATTCGTGTTTAATTATCAATTCACTTTTCCTATACTTCACAACACAAAAAGGAAGTTCTTATCAGTTCAATCAATGAGTGCTTGTTCATAGTATGATTTCTTTAATTAAAACAATTGTTCACGATGGTGTGATGCATACTTGTCGCCATTGAACGTAAGCCCTCTTGATATCCCATTAACTGAGTGGACAAAACAGCTTTTGCTTTATCAACTTTCATTCCAACGCCAAGCGGACGAAGTGCTGGCTGTCCCAAATCAGCTGTTAATATTGGATGTATGAATTCCGTGCCCAATCCGAATATTTTCGCAGCTTCACAAGCAAAATTGTAACGATTGATTCTATCAGGTCCCGCCATATGATAAACGCCTGCAATTCCCTTAGTTACTAGTTCTATTACTGCTTCAGCAAAATTAGGTGCATAAGTGGGATTGCCTATTTGGTCCATCGGAACCTTGAGAATATTTTTATTCTTGAGTGTTTTTAATAACCGGCAAATAAAATTTTTTCCTTGACTTTCCCATCCGTAGACAATTGTTGTCCTTATAATCAGGTAATTATTGGAATGCAGGGCAATGTAGTGCTCCGCAATTAATTTTTGCTTTCCATACTCATTAATAGGATTCGGAGTATCCACCTCACTGTAAGGACCAGACTTCCCATCGAAAATATAATCTGAAGAAAAGTATACAAGTTTTGCCCCAATGATATTTGCCGCAGTCACAACATTGCACACACCTTCAACATTAGTAGAATAACTTTCTAATGGATTCAACTCGCAATAATCAACATTTGGTATTGCCGCAGGCAAGAAAATAATTTGGGGGTTATTTTTTTCAAGTATTGTTTGAATACTGTCCCTTAGACGAATATCAATAAATAGGGATGGATCTTTATAAGTAAAATCAGTGCCGATAATATCCAACCCTTGGTTTATCGAAGCACGCATCAAATGTTCTCCGATTAGCCCGGCTGACCCAATAACTAAATGACGGCACATGAAAAAATATCCTTTATTAAAAGGGTGTTATAAAATTTATTAATTTCGTAAAGTTCTTGTCTCTATCTGATAGAATGGGATTTTCATCTGGCCAAGGCACGTCAACGGAATCCCAACGAATTCCATCATCATAATCTGGCGAATGAACAGTTGACACATTATAAACAACAATGGCAATATCACTTTGAACATAGAAACCATGCGCCAATCCTCTAGGAACATAGAGCATGTTAGCGGAGTTTGCATTTAATTCACAACAATAATATCTGCCATAAGTAGTTGATTCTGAACGCAAATCAACTACTGTGTCAAAAATTCTACCAAACAGGCAATACACTAATTTTGTATGATCATGTGGCGGCCGTTGGAAATGTAATCCTCGCAAAACACGGTTATGAGAAGTTGTGTAAAATTCTTCACGAAAGGAAATTTCTAATCCGTGATCTTTAAAAACACCATAATGAAATGTTTTTACAAATCTTCCCCTTTTGTCCTCGCGTATCTTAGGCTTGATCATGTAACAACCAGGGATTATTGTCTCTTCTATTACCAGACTTTCCATGGTGCCTTTCCTTTATCCCAAAGACTATTAATTGCTTCATACTCCCTGGAAGTATCCATTGGCTGCCAATAACCATCGTGATTAAAGGCCATTAATTGATTGTCTTTCGTGCACTGTGTAAGCGGATATTGTTCAAGGATAAGGTGTGGATCTTCAGAAAGATAGCGATCAATAAAAGCTGTCCGCATTACAAAAAAACCGCCATTGATGCGTCCTTCCGATACCTGCGGCTTTTCGGCAAAGGATGATATCTTGCCATCGGATTCAACAACCATTTCACCAAAACGACTGGCGGGATGAACCCCTGTAATTGTAACCAATTTGTCATGTGATTCATGAAATAAGAGTAATTTTGATATATCTATATCGGCTAATCCATCGCCATAGGTCAGCATGAAATTTTCATCATTGTCCAAGAATCTCTTAATGCGTGCTATCCGGGCACCCGTCATGGTATTTGCGCCCGTATCGACAAGCGTAACTTCCCAGTTTTCGATGTCTTTGGTGTCATGATATGCATAGCCATTTGGTTTTGACAGATCAACTGTAACGTCATTAACCATTGCGTAGTAATTCAGAAAGAACTCCTTGATTATCTCTCCTTTATAACCAAGGCATAAAATGAAACGATTAAAACCGTAATGACCGTAAATTTTCATGATGTGCCATAAAATTGGTCGACCACCTATAGGTATCATGGGCTTTGGTATATTTTCACTAACGTCACGGATGCGTGTACCCATACCTCCACAGAGAATAACAACGGGCATGTTATTTGTCATAGATCACCTGCTCTTTTCTCTAATTTTATACTTTGTATGCGGATACAAAGTATGTGTTTATTCATATAACTTCAGCCTAAATAATCGCTTTGAAATAATTAATATTTTTATTCATATTTCCTCTAACTGAACCTTTAATTCCCTATACTCTTGGCTATAGTGATATCCTACTTGCATTGAGAAACCTTTGCACAACTAGTGAAAGTTTTCAATCAAATTAACCTTATAATTATAAGGTTAAAAAAAGCAGTTATGCAAAGTTCTCGTTACAAAACTCTGCTTTTTCAATTACATTAGCAAAACCATATAACATATCGCATAATTTTATACTAAAACCATACCATGCTGTCAATGAATTAGCGTGCGTGCTTTCGTTTTGATAATAGTTACTTCTTTTAAAATGCCAACAGATCAATTTAGAAAACATGATCAAAATATCCTGCGACTTTTTCATTCAGACCTAAAGTTGAAACGACAAAAATAAAATTAAAAAATCCATTGGCTAATAATCGTAAAAAAATTATGCCGGTGGCCAAATAACAATAAAGAGGATGGTGCCATTTTCTTAAAAATTGATAACGTGAGCGGTAAAATTCAATTCTCGAGTTAATATTGTGTCCGATACTTTGTCCCTGTAAATGATAGATAAAAGCATCCGGTATGTGATAAATTTCCCAACCTTTTAGGCGCAAGGAGTAAGCCGGATCGGTTTCTTCAAAAAAGAAAAAATAACGTTCATCAAAAAAACCTGTTTCATCCAATGCTTTTTTCTGATCATCATGCAGGCGCCAATAGCCGAATTGACTTCGATAGGGAATGTGTGTTTGTATCTTTTACTTGGAAACCGCCGGGGAAACAAAAATGCTAAAAGCGAAGTATTTGTGGCAAGTGTAAGTATCCTGGGAAATGAAGCAATGGAGTTTTGTTTACTGCCGTCGGCATTCAACAGATGACCGCAAACAATGCCTGCCGCTTCATTTGTATTGCAAAAATCATATAATTTGTTTACCGCATCGTGACTCAATATGGCATCGGAATTTAATAAAAGAGCATATTTGCCTTTATCACCAAGAAAGCCTGATTATTTGCCGCCGCGAATCCTTTATTATTTATTATTCTGATGACAGAGGAAAATTCCTTCTACAGCATCTGCACAGAACCATCGGATGAAACATTATCAACTACAATGACCTCAAAAATCAGATTATTTATGGTTTTGTATATTGAGTTAAGACATTTTCTCAAAAGATCTCTTGTGTTCCGATTGACAATAATTACCGATATATCAATTATGTCGGGCGGCCTATTATCATAGCGCTTATTCATCGATCATTTACCACGCCGCGATTTTTTTTGTTTAGTTCACTCAATTTAGCGTACTTGAAAAATTTATTAACCGAATCAGTAACAGCCAGTGTCAGACCGGGCATGCCGTCCAGAATACCCAGACGGAAAAAATAATCCTGCACAAACGTAAAGAAAGCGCGCAGAAAAGCACCGCCTGTTGTGCAGTTTTTCCCTTCCTTAAAAGCAGTTTCGGCTCCCAGAGTCGAATATCTGTCAATCTTTTGTATTATCTTACTCAACCGGCTTTCAGTATAATGTTCGATAACCGTATCCAAAACACCGATATCTCCCTCCACTTCCACGGATTCGTGGACTACTGCGTTGCTCATCTTTCCCGCACCTTTGCGGAATAAGCGAATAATTCGGTCGGGCCACCAACCGGCATGCTTAATCCATCGGCCTTGAAAATAATTTTTCCGGGGAAAACTGAAGCCTGTTTCTTTCACATCAGGATTAGTGACAATTTTTTTTATAATATCTGCTGCGTCAGGAGGAATACGCTCATCAGCATCAAGAACCAAAATCCAGGGCAAACGACATTTTTCGATTGCCAGTTGTTTTTGAGGACCGAAACCTCGCCACTCTTCAGAATAAATTTCGCATCCAAAGTCAGCGGCTATTTTCAGTGTATTATCGGTACTTCCGGAATCAACAACAACAATCTGCCCGGCAAAAGATATACTCTGCAGGCAAGACAGAATATTATCTTCTTCATTCTTCGTTATTATAGCTACGGAAAGCGGATTTTTCCCCAAATCGTCTCCTCATCAAACAATCTTATTAAGTTATTTCTAACACGAAGATATTATTATTTCCCTATTTGTTACCAAATATATTTTTTACGGATATGATATTAATTCTTGCATATTGTTAACAGTTTAACCTAGTGACTTACTACATCAAAAAAATCATTTCGCTATCTTTTCTTAATGATATCCTTTCTTCTGCTCATATGGCAAATAGATATTATGAGCAAATTGTTTCAGTAATTTGGGATAATTGTTAATAGTCTTACTTTTCAATGTATCATAAATCTCAATGTATGAATTAAGATTGGGCCACTTTTCATCCCACAACCGTTTGATTTCCTGCGGCCAGCAATGGTCGATATATCCTTGATAACTTTTTTCACGTGACCCGTTTTTTTGAGTTGTCTTATGGTAATGCCAAACAAAAGAGTCCATGCTGATCGCTGTGCAGCCACCAGCCAGAAAACACCTTAAAGAAAAATCGTTGTTTTCAAAACAGGCGTTCCATTTTTCATCATAGTAACCGATTTTATTAAAAATCTCCCTACGCCAGAACATAACATTGAGTTCGCAGGCGGCAACTCTTAAATAGGTTTGGGGTGGTCTCCCCAGCAATCTGTTTAAGAAGGACGTTTTTTGTTTTTGAAGACCAGTTAAATTAATATGATCAGAGCCAAAAGACTCCGGTGGTAACCACACCTGATAATCCACATCGCTTTTATCGGTAAAAGGAGTGGCCTGATAAATCTCTCCGATTTGAACTTTATTGAATAAATCTTCATCCATTCCCGAAGTTATCAAAACATCCGATGTAATCAGACCTAGAACAGGGGCTTTGCTCATCTTGACGAATAAATTAATAGCTCCGCTGATGCCTATATTGCGATTAAGAAGTTCCAGTGAGAATGAATACTGCTCCTGTTTGTTCTGCAACCACTGCTGATGCGCTGGAACTGAACCCTGATCAAGCAACATGACTTCACAGGAAAGCCTGCTGCTTTTCCGCGCGTAAAATGTATCAATTGTCGCACCCAAAATGTCTTCTGCGTTCTTATCTCCATCAGGATTATAATTCAATATAAGATAGGAAATATCCGGTAACATGGTTTAATATTCTCGATATCGCTCCGCGGAATAGCAAGATTATCTTTATTTTTTTTCGACAGCGCCTCTATAAAAACATTTTCCGTAATTGATGAACGATTATTCTATTTTTTTGCTGTTATAATTTACCATTACTTCTTCTATAATTCATAATTTATTTGACTGCATGCGGCGCCGGAACAGAACGACCCATTAGCTTCCATAGAAATATTTTTTACGCGTGCTGATTGCTCTTTTTACTTTCTTATGGGTTTTATAAATAAGATTTTATTTAGAGGTCATCAGTTAAATACTTCAATCCCTGTTTACATTTTCGCTAATTATTATCGTATTTTTGATTACATGCCTGTTTTGTTTCTACTATATATAAAATATTTTTGCTAGTTTAAAAAGCTAAAAATAAAAGTTGCAAAAACTCACTTCTCCCCTCAACGAATTATATTATAATAATTATTTTTCTTTTAAAATGAAAAAATCTTTTTTCATAATAAATAATATAAATTAATAACTCTTTAATAGTTTGATAAACAATAACTGTTTGTCATCAAAAAGGTAAAGTTTATTATCCAGCAACATTTTCGAAGAAAACGTTCATTAATTTTGTAATTATATTTATTTTTCTATGGCAAGAAAGATTAAAATATGCTTTGTTGAAAGAGGTTGGTAGAAAACACAAAACTCTTTCAACAAAGCGTCTCAGAATTTATGCATAAAATAGCTGTAATTATTCCTAAATACGGTCTGATTGGCGGAGCAGAACAATACTCGTCCGAATTAACCGGCAGGCTCGCTTCTTCAACAGAATACGATTTTCACGTCTACGCCAATCGTTGGAAAGAATCATCTATTCCGATAAATTTTCACAAAACACCTATTGTTTCCTTTCCTAAGTTTTTGACTACTCCTGGCTTTGCTTATTTTGCGGGACGCAGTATCAACGTTAGTAATTATTCTCTCATTCACAGTCATGAAAGAATTTTTGACGCTGATATCTTCACGTTGCATGGAATTCCCCACCGGTACTGGGTTCATAATATCCGCCAGAAGCATATGAGCCTCTTCGATTCAGCGACTGCATGGGTTGAAAAAAAAATGGTCTACGAGAGCCGCTGTAAAAAATTTGTCGCCGTTTCCAGCCTGACCAAGGATATTTTTTTACAGAAATATGAAATCGAAAATGAAAAGGTTGATGTTATCAATCCCGGCGTTGACCTTAATGATTTCAGGCTTCAAAATAAAAATTCTGCTTGCAGTAATATACGCCGGGAACTGGGTATCAACAGCACTGATCCCGTAATCATCTTTGCTGCAATGAATTTTGAAATAAAAGGTCTCGATGATATTTTATTTTCTCTGGCCAAGCTGAAAGCTCAAAATAGAAAATTCAAACTTGTTGTTGTCGGTAAAGGAAATGTAAAAAAATATAAAAAATTGGCTGAGGAAGCCAAAATAATCTCCGATGTAATTTTTACCGGCCAGTTAAACAAGGAAAAATTAATCAACGTATATCTAGCCGGGAATATTTTTATGATTCTTTCCAGATTCGATACATTCGGAATGGTTGTTCTGGAAGCGATGGCGGCCGGCTTGCCTGTGATAATTAGCCGCAATGTCGGCGCCAAAGATATCGTGCGTGAAGATAAAAACGGGTTCATTGTCGGCAATACATCCGATGCCGATTATATCGCGGCGAAAATATCCCTGTTGCTTGATGAAAATATTCGCCAAAAAATGTCTGAGGCCGCCCGTCAAACCGCCGCACAAAACACATGGGATAATGTGACAAATAAATACGCGGCCATATACGAAAACATAATTAAAGAAAAGAAAATTTTAAATTAGAAACGCGAATGTTTAACAAAAAATAGTAATATGGACGTTTCAATTATCATAGTTTCCTATAACACTGCTGTTTTACTGCAGAAATGTCTTACGTCTTTAAGATTGTCAACAGATGTAAAAAAAGAAATTTTCGTCATAGATAACTGTTCAACAGATAATAGCGCTCAAATCACTGCCGAATATTTTCCGGAAGCGAGGCTTTTTATAAACAATGAAAACAAGGGTTTCGGCGCCGCCAGCAACCAGGCATTGAAAGAATGCCTGGGAAATTACATTGTTTTCCTTAACCCCGACACAGAAGTTAAAGCTGATACTCTGAAAAACGCTGTAGCATTCATGGATACCAATCTGCATATTGGATTGGCTGGGGCAAGAATTCTCAATCCGGATGGAACACTGCAGGAATCAGTATCTCACAGATACCCGGGCGAAAAATTCACATCCGGTGAAACATCAAACCTGAAAGGAACCATTGCCTGCGTTCTGGGTGCCTTCATGATCGCCCGCAAGGAACTGATTACAGCGATAGGCGGATTCGATGAAGATTTCTTTATCTACGGAGAGGATCAGGATCTGGCCTGGCGTATCAGAGAGAAAGGTTTCTGCATTGGTTACGTTGAAGAAGCGGAAGTATTTCACTGGGGCGGACAAAGCGAAACAGGCACGCCATCCGCAGCTCTTTTCGAGAAAAAAATCAAAGCCGAGTATTTGTTTTATTCCAAACATTACAAATCGGATACTATTGCTCGCATTAAACGCTCTGAAAAAGCAAAGGCATTCTATAGATTAATAACCCTGAGAGTTACCATGCCGTTCGTCCGGGATAAAATTAAACTGCAGAACAAAATTGACCGCTACCGGCTGATTTACGATATGACCAAATCCTGATACGGCCGTTCGCAATATTTAATTATACGATTTATTAAATAAACATCAGGAAACTTTAGAAATGAAAACTATGAAAAGCCCATGTATCATCTGTGGCAGCGATAAACACAGCCTTATATTTTCTAAAGACCAATGGAAGATTTACAAATGTGACATTTGCGGTTTGGGCGTTCTGAATCCGCAACCGCAAAACGATGAATTAACTGCGCTTTATCAGAATGAATATTTCCAAAGCCATTATGATAATGAACTTTTATCCAATTCAACGGAAATGAGAAAAAGACTAACTCAGGAAGCACACCGGCTACGTTTTTTCCGAAAATTTAAAAAGAAAGGAAAGATTCTGGATATTGGATGCGGACGCGGCTATTTTTTGCTGGCATGCCGAGAAAAAGGTTATGATGTTGAAGGTATTGATATATCATCTGATGCTGCCGCTTATGTAAAAAAAGAATTGAATATTCCCGTTCATACGGGAGAAGTCGGCAAGATAGAACTCCCGGATAAAACATATGATGTGATTACTATGTGGCATTCTTTGGAACACACCGATGATCCCAATTTATATATTCAAAATGCCCGTAAATGGCTTAAAGACGAAGGCGTTTTAGTTATTGATGTTCCCAATTACACCGGTTACGATGCTCATAAAATGTGGGATGAATGGCAAGGCTGGAGTATTCCTTACCACTTTTATCATTTCACAAAAGATTCTCTTATCACCCTTTTGAACAATCATGGATTTTCTATTATCAGCAACAAGCATTATCTTTCAGAGTATGTAAAACAAAAGCTGGAAGGTTTCTTTATACCCTCTTTTATAGCACGCATCATTGCCGGATTTTATTCGGGACACAGCTTTGCCGTAGTGACTAAGAAAACTCAACGGGTCTTTTAAAACATCATATTAATTTTTTATTTTTTATCTATTTGTTTAAGCAAAGTAATTTTATACTTTCTTGTAGCGGAAAAGTATTATGTTAATGGGATTGTGTCTTAATCACTTCCTTCGGATTATTTTATAGAAATAATCCGATATTTTCCAACGCAAAGAATTCCTTATTTCATAAAGCTCATCTTGTTTTTGTTTTATTTCATTCTTCTTTTGTTGGAGATTTATAAAGCTTAACTTTTCTAACATTCCTTTTCGAATTAGTTCTTCCGCTTTATTATTTGTTATTATTAGTTTTTCATATTCTCCCTCCAAGTTTCCGTCTTTGTATGCATTAAACCATCTTCTTATATGAAAGCTCTGGTGCTTATTTAAGAGAGTATTCTTCTCCACTGCCTTTCCTGATTCAATGACTTTATGATAAAATCTTTCTTTACCTCTTAAAGGAAAATGATAAATGTTGACATTCTTTGACCTTCCTTGAAAAATATTTTTGTTAAAATTTACTACACTATGGTTTCCCTGATCGACTTCAAAAACCCCTTTCCCTGTCGTAAAAATTACCTTGCTGCCGTATCTATAAAAATACATGTTTTGTTTTTTTGTATCCTCCTCAAAATTTGAAGTTTTCAGTGGTTTTATTACTGCATATTTGGCATCTTCCGGAAAAGATTCTTCACCATTGCGATTTTCTAATAGGACATTTATTATCTTAACAGACATAACATCATAATGAGAATTCCATATTTCTGTTTTTAAGTCTTCCTTCGTTGGACACCAGAATTCATCGGCATCGCAATGAAATATTATATCAGCATTATATTTCTCAACAGCTATCTTTGCCATCCTGTTATTCCATGCCGCCTGGAACTTATTCCTCCCAGGTTCATCAATAAGATGAAGGATACCTTTTTTCTTGTACTCATCTAGTATGTCTCGGGTTTTATCAATTGATCCATTATCCGTGGCAATTATAAAATCTACCCCATGAGCAAGATGAAACTCTATATTATGTTTTATTATATCTTCTTCGTCTCTTGCCAAAAGAGTCATTATAAGCTTTGGTTGTTGTCTGGATAGATTATTCATTGTCTGTTCACCTTCCTTAATAAAGCTGCAATCAAATATTTTTTGTTACTTTTTTATTACATCTGTTTCTACTTCAACAAACCTTTTTTTACAAAAATATCTTATATTATTTTTAGGTCTACCTGATACTTTTTCAACATGAAATTCTATTTTAGCAAAGCGATTTTTTACAAATATAAATCCATTAAATAAATC
>LNQE01000903.1_pt1 | contig 24131 bp, 24 predicted proteins | sample 603111 | NCBI WGS metagenome assembly LNQE01 (sample SAMN04260313, study PRJNA301899) | hydrocarbon metagenome | isolation source: hydrocarbon-contaminated ditch | place: Germany: Bremen | collected 1998
TATTTTCCATGGTCCAAAGAAACTGGCTGATTATGATGAAAAAGGAAATCTGAAAACAAAGAAAAAAGAAAAGGCAGCGTAAGTCCGCCGCTCGCCTAAACCGAAGGAAAGGGGATCAATAATATGCTTTCCGCCCCTTTCCTTAAGCATAATAAAAAGCGGACATATCATGTGCTACAAAATAGGACTTTTCTATTTGCTACTAACAAAAGAGGGCTTTTTTGTTGACAGGACAATAAATTGCCTTATATTATTCAAAACATCTTGCATTTAAAAAGAATAAATCTTAGTTGTTTCAATAAGGAATGATTCAGTTAATATAAAAGGAGCCTTTATGTGGGAATATACGGATAAAGTGAAAGAGCATTTTCTCAATCCTCGCAATGTCGGTGAAATCGAAAACCCGGATGGCGTGGCGGAAGTCGGGTCGCTTGCCTGCGGTGATGCGTTGAAACTTACATTTAAGCTGGATGAGAATAAAAAAATAAAGGATGCAAAATTCAAAACATTCGGCTGTGCCAGCGCCATAGCCTCGTCATCAGCGCTGACGGAAATGATCAAAGGGATGACGGTGGAAGAAGCACTAAAAGTCACTAATCAGGATATTGCCGGTTATCTGGGAGGACTTCCGGATGAAAAAATGCACTGTTCTGTCATGGGTAAACAGGCGTTGGAAAAGGCTATTGAAAATTATCGTGGTGCTCCACCTTTGGAAGCCGGTGCAAAAATTATTTGCGAATGTTTCGGTGTAACCGACAAGGAAATCGAACGGGCAGTGCGAGAAAATAATCTTGCCACTGTGGAAGATGTAACCAATTATACAAAAGCGGGTGGTGGCTGCGGTAATTGCCATGATGCCATTCAGCAAATCATTGATCAGGTTCGCAGTGAGCCCAAAACCGATACAAAGCCGAAATTAACCAATATTCAAAAGATTCGTCTGATTGAAGAGACGATTGAACGGGAAATAAGACCTTCGCTCAAACATGACGGCGGTGACATAGAAATTATCGATATTGTCGGTAATCGGGTCATTGTGGCAACCCGCGGGGCATGTTCTACTTGTAAAGCTTCCAATATCACTCTTAAGAATTTTGTAGAACATCGTCTCAAAGAGTTCGTTTCGCCGGACATAGTGGTTGAGGAGGTCGCTAAATGAGTATAATTTATTTAGATAACAATGCCACAACTCAGGTATCGGAAGAAGTGATGGAAGCCATGATGCCTTATTTCCGTGAACTTTACGGCAATCCGTCCAGTATGCACACTTTTGGCGGGCAGGTTGGCCGGGAAATTCGCACCGCTCGTGAGCAGGTGGCGGCGCTTTTGGGAGCCTTGCCGGAGGAGATCATTTTTACCAGTTGTGGTACGGAAAGTGACAATACCGCCATCCGGTCGGCGCTGGCTATTCATCCGGACAGAAAACATATCATAACCAGTCGAGTGGAACATCCCGCTATTCATGTATTATGCGCTCAATTGGCGACGCAGGGCTATCGTATAACAGAACTGCCTGTAGATAAAAATGGATTGATTGATTTGGAAAATCTGGAAAAGAATCTGACTCCTGATACTGCTGTGGTCAGTCTGATGTGGGGAAATAATGAAACCGGTGTAATTTTTCCGGTAGAGAAGGCGGCTCAAATAGCACATGAAAGGGGAATTTTATTTCATACGGATGCTGTCCAAAGCGCCGGAAAAATTCCCATTAATATGAAGAATAATGTGATTGATATGCTTTCTATATCCGGACATAAACTTCATGCTCCGAAAGGCATCGGCATTCTTTATGTACGTCGTGGCACGAGATTCTCTCCTTTTCTTATAGGAGGACATCAGGAGAAAGGACGCCGTGGTGGCACGGAAAATACTCCCAGCATAATCGGGTTGGGTAAGGCGTGCGAACTTGCGAATAAAAACATGCAAAAAGAAAATACGGAAGTAACCCGCCTGCGGGATAAGTTGGAAAGAGAGCTTTTAAAAAGGATTCCCCAAAGCAGAGTCAATGGCGATACTATTAACCGGTTACCCAATACGACGAATATCAGCTTTGAATACGTTGAAGGCGAAGCTATTCTTTTATTAATGAATGAAGTAGGCATATGCGCATCTTCCGGTTCGGCCTGTACGTCGGGGTCATTACAGCCATCCCATGTTTTACGGGCGATGGGGGTACCTTTTACTATGGCTCACGGATCGATTAGGTTCAGCTTAAGTATTTACAATACCGAAAAGGAAATTGATTTCGTAATCGACAAAATGCCGGCAATAATTGAAAGATTAAGAGGCATGTCGCCTTTCTGGAAGGCTTCGCAATCCTCCTGCGCAAGTAAATGATGTATGTGTAAAAGGCATTGATAAAAGGTGCAAAATAAAATGAAACGATCTGAACGAACAAAGGAATGTAGAGAAGAAATTAAGATAACCAAACATGTCAGGACTGAAATTCCTGATGTAGTTGATAAACTGGTATCATCCTGTAATAAGGATGGGTGCTTCGATCATATCAGCGCCGAACCAATACCCAATAGAATGGCAGTTGTCGATATTCTGCAGCGAGCCGCCCGCATTCTTTATCCCGGCTATTTCATCAATACACGACTCGATCAAACAAACCTGGAATATTATCTGGGACAGGAAGTAACAGCTTTTTTTGAGGTTTTATCCGAGCAAATAATTCTGGCAATAAGACATGACTGTATTCGTCATAATCAGCCCTGCGTAAAATGTGAGGAACTCGGTCAAAAGGTAACAATAGAATTTCTACATGGTCTGCCTGAACTAAGAAGGCTCCTGGCTAAAGATATTCGCGCTGCCTATGATGGAGATCCGGCTGCCAAAAGCTACGATGAAATAATATTCAGTTATCCCGGAGTATGGGCAATAATGGCATACCGTATTGCTAATAAGCTTCTGTGCAGTAACGTGCCTTTGATTCCCCGCATCATTACCGAATACGCGCACAGTCATAGCGGTATAGATATCCATCCGGGAGCTACTATCGGGGAAAGCTTTTTTATCGATCACGGGACAGGCGTAGTCATTGGTGAGACGGCCTCAATAGGGAACCGGGTGCGCATATATCAAGGCGTAACTTTAGGCGCTTTGTCACTGTCTAAAGATGAATGTCAGCTTTTAAGAAATAAAAGGCGTCACCCAACGATTGAAGACGATGTAATAATCTATGCAAACGCTATCATCCTCGGAGGAGAGACTGTCGTTGGAGCACGATCGGTTATCGGTGGAAACGTCTGGCTGACCAGTTCCGTGCCGCCGGATACAGAGGTTTTTGTTAAAAAGCAGGATCTGATCTTCGGCGAAAAGAATTTTAAGAAACAAGCGACGAAGAAAAGCTTAAGATAGTAAATCTTTATATTCTCTTTTACCTTCTTGTCGCAATCGCCTCGATTTCCAGTGATACTCCTTTGGGTAAAGCGCTTGCTGCAATGGTTGAGCGTGCCGGAGGATCTTTTTTAAAAAAACTGGCGTATATTTCATTGACGATGGGAAAATCATCAATATTTTTTAAAAAGATTGTTGTTTTAACAACATTGGACATATCCAATCCGGTTTCTTCGAGAATAGTCTGTATATTCATGAGCACTTGTCTGGCGGCTGTTTTGATATCGGTAATAATTTCTCCTGTTGCCGGGTCAATCGGCAACTGACCGGAAATAAAAATCATATCGCCGGCTTCCACGGCAGCTGAATAAGGTCCGGCGACAGGGAATTTACTGGAAACGATAATATTTTTATTCATTTAGCTCTCTTGTTTATTTTTTGGTGTGTGTCTAAACTATTTTTAGCATTCTTTCTATGGAGAGCCGCGCTTTTTCTATAATATCCGGTGGTACTGTGATTTCATAAGATAAATCTTCGAGAGACCATAGAACTTTCTCCAGTGTAATTCGTTTCATATTCGGACAAATAGCTGTTTCTGCTACCGGATAAAAATATTTATCCGGATTTTCTTTTTTTATTCTGTGAATTATGCCAATTTCCGTGCCGATAATGAATTCCTTCTCCGGAGACTTTTTAATATATTTGCTCATTCCTTCAGTGGAGGCAACAACATCGGCTAGTGACGTCACCGTCGGCCTGCATTCCGGATGAACGATAACCTTTGCCTTAGGATGCAATTTCTTTGCTTGTAGAATATTATCAGGTAAAATTTTAGCATGAGTCGGGCAGTATCCTTCCCAGATAATAAAATCATGTTTTACTTGAGCTGACACGTATTGCGCCAGATATTTATCGGGAATGAAAATGATTTCCTTGTTTTTGTGATTTGATAAAATATTCTGCGCAATTTTTACAGCATTGGCGGAAGTGCAGCAGTAATCGCAAAAGGCTTTTACTTCCGCTGTAGTGTTTACATAGCAGACAGTTATGGCATCAGGATGTTTTGCCTGAAGCGCTTTTAAGCTTTCGGCGTCGATCATATCAGCCATCGGACAGCCGGCATCTTTATCCGGCAGTAAGACGATTTTTTGCGGAGATAATATTTTCGCGGTTTCTGCCATAAAGTGAACACCGCAGAATATTATTGTTGCGGCATCTGTTCGTGCCGCTTCGATGCTTAATCCTAACGAATCTCCTATAAAATCAGCAATATCTTGAACTTCCGGGAGTTGATAATTGTGCGCCAGAATAACAGCATTTTTTTCTTTTTTAAGTATTTTTATTTTATCAATAATATTCATTTTGTTTGTCGCCTTATGATACCCAAAATAATATTTTAGATTATATCCGCATTTTGTATGCAATTAAGTCAGAAAGAATTATTTGTCAAGATGGTATATGTTTTCATTTTATAATTTATTAAGCAATCGCTATCTTTTTAGTTTAGTGTTTCAGTAAAAGCTTTACAAGATGTCATTTCGAAGCGAAGCGAGAAATCTTAATGATTATTAAAGGATAATAAGATATCTCCCGTTGGTCGATATGACAACTTTTTTACTGATATACAAAACTAGGGAGCCTGCAAATCAGGTTTTTTTGCTTCATCTTTTACGGTATTGTCATTCTCGTTCACGGGTGTTTCTTTGGAGTAGATAAAAAGTTTATCTCCCGATGAAATGTTTTTTGCATTGGAAATACTATTCCAAATCATTATTGCTTTAACCGATACATTAAAACGTTTAGCGATTGAGGACAGGTTTTCTCCTTTTTTGACTGTATAAACGGATTTTACTTTTTCATCATTCCATTGTTTAAAGAGATTTTCATATCTTCCGGAAAATCCGGAGGCCGCACCCTTTGGCACTAAAAGATTGTATTTGCCGATTGCTAAATAATAGTTTTTTATATGAGGATTAAGGTCCTTTATTTCCTTAAAGTACGTATTTGCCGCCTGAGCAATTATATACAGCGGCACAGGTTGATTTACATTTATTTCTACACTATCAAACTGCACAGGTTTGTAGAGATCATCTTCATTTAAATGGAATCCATATTTCCCCGGATTTGATAGAATCAGCTTTGCTGCCAGAATTTTGAATACATATCTTTGAGTTTCCTGATTCAAATAAAGGTGATAGTAGTTGTTTACTTTTTGCATCAGCATTTCTGTTCTTAGACCGTCTTCTCCCATATTGTAAGCGGCTGCGGCAAGAGTCCATGAACCGAAAAGTGTGTAAAGTTCTTTCAAGTAAGCAATAGCTGCTTGTGTAGAAGTGAATAAGTTGCGGCGTTCGTCCGTATCTTTGTTTATTGTCATTCCATATCTGGAACCGGTACTTTCAATAAACTGCCAGAATCCGGCCGCGCCTTTGCCTGACGTCGCCGATGATTTCAGATGGCTTTCGGCTATAACAATATATTTCAAATCATCAGGAAGCGCACTTTCCTTCAGTACTTTTTCAATATGAGGGAAATAACGATTGGCTCGTTTCAGCCACAAAATAACATCATCGCTATTACTTAGCGATACAAGCAATTCTCTCTCCAGTCTTTCTTTTATATCAGTTTCGTTTAAAGGTACTGGCTCGCTGCAAAAGGCAAGAGGTTCTTTGAATTTAAGAGCTTCAGCGAGCCATTTTCCGGGGGATTGTTGCCACCCGATCTGCGCTTCTGCTGTAATTACAACGCTGGTTATTATTGTAAATATAAAAAATAATCTGGCGAATTGATGAAAAAATTTCAATTTGTTTCTTCCCGTAATATTTTATGTTTACCCTTACTAAGGGAACAGGTGTTTGTCAAATATTAATGAGGCTCGCTGATAGTGAGACCCAAGTTTCAGAAACGCAGTGCACTGAAACTTGATGGACGAACTATACCAGGCTCGTAGAGCCGTGGTAAAACGAATCCCGACAAATCGGGACGTAGCTTGTCTCTGCCACCTTCTACTTTTTCAGAAGCGAAGCGTAGAGAGATCAGATATCCAATCGTTGTTAAGATTTAAATATCACGAATGCAGTATCGTAACCTGTTGGATTAGATAGTTTTCTCTTGCCAATGTATGGTGTTGGTGTTATGTGAATAAATATTATATATTGAATCACATGAGAAAAAAATTATCATTTTCTAAAAGTAATATTCAACAGATTAAAAAATTAGGCTTAACTGCAGATGATGTGGAAAAGCAGATGGCTGTGTATTGCCGTGGTTCCAATTTCCTTAAATTAAATCGTTCGTGCACAATTAATGATGGAATAATATCGTTTAGTAAGGCAGAAAGAGATAAATTAATTAGACTCTACGAGAAGGAAGCGGAAAAATTCAAAATCATCAAATTTGTTCCGGCTTCCGGTGCCGCCAGTCGCATGTTTGCCGAATGGTTTATGGCGCTGGATGCCGGTGAATTTAACTCTCCGGCATTTAACAAATCGTTTTTGCGAAATCTGAGGAAGTATCCTTTTTATTGTCTGCTCAAACAAAACAAACGTGCTTCAAAGTTCATTGAACAAAAGGACATTAAAAAAATACTTGATTATGTCCTGAAAGAAAGAGGCATGAATTTTGGCTGGTTGCCTAAGGCGTTGATTCCTTTTCATCGGTATTCAGCAGCGGGGATTCGCACATCTCTGGAAGAACATTTATTCGAGGCTGCCCAGTATATTCGTAGTGCGAAAGGCCTCTGCAATTTGCATTTCACAGTTTCCAGAGAACATAAAAATGATATTGCTAAAAAAATAAAGGCCGTGAAGCCCGGATATGAAAAACTAGGCCGGGTAAAATATAAAATATCGTTATCCGTTCAGTCAGCGTCGACGAATACACTGGCAGTTGATGAAAATGATTGTCCGCTGCGTGATATTGCAGGAAATCTTATTTTTCGACCGGGTGGACATGGAGCTTTGCTGAAAAACTTACAAAATCTTGATGCCGATCTCATTTTTGTAAAGAACATCGATAACGTTGTGCCTGAAAAAATATTAAAGAAAATCATTCCTTATAAAAAAATGCTGGGAGGAGTGGCTATTAAGATTCAGGAGGAAATATCCGCCGTTTTACATATGTTGGAAGAAGAGAAAATCGACTTCAGGCAGATTGATCAAATCAAGAATTATTGTATCCGTAGACTAAATATAATATTCCCTCCTACTTTAGCGAAGCAATCGCTGAAGAAGCAAGTGAAAATTATTTCCTCTTTAATAGATAGGCCATTACGTATCTGTGCGATAGTGAGAAATGAAGGTGAACCGGGTGGTGCTCCCTTCTGGGTTGAGGAGCGTGATGGGAGTCAGACTATGCAAATCGTTGAAAGCGGACATGTGAACAAAGATGATCAAAAACAGGTGGCCATCTGGTCAACCGCACAATATTTCAATCCGGTAGATATGGTTTGTTGTACTAAAGATTGCAGAGGCAAGAAATTCAATCTGGATGATTATGTAGATAATGATGCTTATTTAATTACCATCAAGAATGAAAAAGGACGGTTACTTAAAGCGTTGGAATTACCCGGTCTTTGGAATGGCGGCATGGCTTACTGGAATACTGTTTTTGTGGAACTTCCCAAAATGGTTTTCAATCCGGTGAAAACAGTTAATGATCTTTTACGTCCGGAACATCTAATCAAATAAATGGTTCTAATCTTCCAATCTCCCAAACTTCTAAACTTCTAAGCCGTCTAATCCTCTTGTTTTGTTATATAACCAATCTCTCACAATCTTCTTTCGCCGCTGCTTTGACTTTGATAATGTTTGATGAATTCTTATGCTGATAAATTACATTTGCTTCACGGTCGGAAGGAGCATCGCTATAGCGGACACAGAGTGATGCGGCAAGTGGAAGCAGGTCCATATTCCCGCGGGGTATTAAGATGTAAGGACCGGGGAAATCAGCCATAAATAACGCAATATCTTCATTAGTTGAGAATGCGCGTATTTTTTCATTATCGGTATTGTTACGGCCGACAATAATTTTACCATGGTTAACTTCGCGAAAATGACGGCCGTATTTTAACAAGTTAAAATCACGGATGCTGTGATCTTCCTGATGAGAAAATAAATCATGTAAACGGCGTGTAAACATGGGATCAGTAAGCAGACATCCTCCGGCAGGCGGCGCATAATCTGTTATGCCGAAATCGGTAGCCAATTTTATTTGAGATTTGCGGCCGCGTCCCTGAATGGCAAGTAATTGCGAGCGATCTATTATTTTCTCTCTTTCCGCTTTAATCGGATCAAGAAGCTGGGCGCTCAATGGACGTAAAATATAATCGGAATAGCCGGAGTTTTTGGCGACAATATAAAGAGACTGTTTGTTTTGTGACATTGGCCGTTGACCAAGAACTTCTCCGGTTATAATAAAATCAAAACCGTCTTTTTTCATTTTTTCACCGGCTATTTGAAGCATCAGCGTATGACAATCAATGCAGGGATTCATGTTTTTACCGTAGCCGTAGCGTGGAGATTTAAGCATTTTAAGATGTGGCGTTGTGATGTCTTCAACAACAAGAGATAAATTTAACATCTTTGCGGCGTATTGCGCTTTTTGAGCATCAAAAAATGGGGTTGTAAATGTAAGGCCAAGAACGTCAATCTTTTGCCTGCGTATAAGCTCGGCGGCCAGCATGCTGTCTAATCCACCGGAGAAAAGGGCAATAGCTTTAACCATAAAGAACCATTCTTTTAAAAATGTGTAAATTAAAATATATTAGAGATAATGGGTGGCAGTAACTTAAAGATAAAACACTGCATGGAAGCAAATTTCAGGTATAATAATATTTTATATACTTGCCATGTTTATAGCCTGATAATCTGACTGATTGTTTAAACGGAATACTTTTTACAGCATTATCAGTATTTGGCTATATTAGCGGACCATACCTCCTGCATCAAACCTCTTAATTCCTGGTCAAAATCAAAATCAATAACGTATAAATCCTTATCCGTTTTAATCCTGGTACCGTTAAAATTCAGGGCATAAGGTGCCTGTTTCTTTTCCAGTCCGGAAAACATGAAATTTCCTGAAGTAAAAGAAATATTGAGACTGTGTAAAATAGTTTCCATCATGCTCTCCGGAGAGTCGTTGTCTGTAACCAGAATAATTTCGTTGCCGGCTTGTTTTAGAGCATTGACAAATTGTGGAGACAAGCTTTGTGAATAAATGATATATTTTTTATCCTCATTTTTGACCAGCACATCGGCTTTAATCGATAAATTAAAACCGTCCTTAACGGTGTCGAATATTTGAATATCTATATCTTTTTCAGCGTTCAATCCTAAAGTGGTAACAAGGGCATAAGAAAAGTCTCTGGCTGAAGTCGTAGGAAAGACTGGAACAGAAGGTAAAGAATAGACATCGTCCGGTTTTTCAACAAGACCGGTTTCGGGGGAAATTTCAGTTATAATTAAACCGTTTTTCCGGGAATAGTTTTTGATTGCCTTGGGCAATAATAAATTACCCTCATTAATCAGGCGCAAACCTTGCTTTAATGACTTTGTCTTTTTGGGAAGGGTGCTGAAAATTACCCAATCGACGGTTACCTCTACCGGTGGATAAGCACCAATCATCAGAGGTTTTTCGCTTTTAATCATAGAATAATTTTTGGTGGCATTAACAACTTTTTTTAAGATGGTTATTACATCGTCATTTTTATCTGTTTTTACCAGATAGTAATTTGCCCAATTGTCACTGATCATCTTTTTCAGATTGTTATTAGCACGGTTTTCCAGATCAAGAAAAATCGTCGTGTTATCATCAAATTCAATTACAGGAATTTTAGAGCAATCAATTGTTACCTGGCCTGTTTTTGAGAAGGGGAGGTAATAATTTCCCGTAGTGGTTATTGATCCATTCATCTGGGTGATGATTTGCTTAAGTACAGCGAAGCCGACTTCCGGCGGCATAACTTTTTTTTCTTTTACTTCAGCAGCTTTTTCCGCTTGAGTTGTGGTTTCAGTAACTTTCTGCTCATAAGCTTTAGTTTTTGCAGTGGTCCGGGCTAAGGCTGTTCTGCCAGGTAACTTTATAACTGTGCCAGGATGAATCTTATTAACATTTTTAATACGGGGGTTTAATGATTTGATAATTTTAATCGTTTGCGGAATATCGGCTTCCGCAACTTTCAACTCGCGGCGAATGATTTCCATTAAACCATCGCCCTTTTTTATTTTATAATATCTTGCCTTGGCAGAAGGAATTTTGTGAGTAGATTTTGTGCCGGTAGTAACTGTTTTTTTGCTCTTGATTTCTTTTTCTTTTGCCTCTGTTTTTCCTTCTGGTTCCATCACTGGCTTTCCCGGAAGAATAAGCGTTTGTCCCGCCTCAAGCTTATTTAGATTCGGGATGTGCGGGTTAAGCTTTTTTATAAGCTCATAATTACTGGATGTGTCTTTTTCGGTGATACCGGGAATATGTCTGACAATAACGGAGAGAAGGTCACCTTTTTTAACTTTGTAAGTGTATAAGTTTTTCTGGGGGACAGCGGTTTCCTTAGGTGTTGTTTGTGCTGATTTTTCCTCTGCGTAAGCCGGTAGATAAACCAGGACGGCTGAAAGGATAATCAAAACAAAAACCAAAGCATATCGCTTAATCATTAGTGTCTTCCCCCTGTTTTAGAGAGTGAAAATATTAATATATTTAAGATAAGTACTCCAATTGACAAGAAAAGTCAACTCCTTATGTGATGTAAGTAAAAAATTTCATTGAGTATCCGGTTAAAGTGAAAATTAATAATTATTATTGGAAGACTTTAGTCCATTTGTTTTGAGGTTTTTGTGTTTTAAATTACTTTTTTCATTGCCGCGATGGCTACTTCAATTTGATCATCGGAAGGTTCTCTTGTTGTTATTTTTTGCAGCATTAGTCCGGGCCAACTCAGCAGTTGTACCAGCTTGGAATGTCTGTATTTGCCGGTAAAACGGATTGCTTCGTAAGAAATGCCGGCAACAACAGGAAGAAGTAAAATTTTGTAAAGTACTCTGTGTAAAAAATCGGGACGTCCCAAAAGAGAAAAAACCAGTATGGAAACAATCATCACAAAAAGAATAAAGCTGGTTCCGCAGCGTGGATGACGTGTAGAAAACGCCTTAACATTTTCCACTGTCAGCTCCTGACCGTGTTCCCAGGCAAATACAGTTTTATGTTCCGCTCCATGATACATATACGTGCGGCGCATGTCTTTCATTAAAAGCGTGGCGGAAAGAAAGCAGAGAAAAATACCCAGCCGGACGCAACCTTCTAAAATATTCAGAAGAATTAAATTGGAAACGAGGATTTTGATTTTAGTAAAGAAAAACGCCGGCACGACAACGAAGAAAAAAATGGCAACAGCGAAACTGATGACAAACGAAAGGTACATTTCCCATCCTTGTGGTTTTTTTTCTTCTTCCGACAAGGCAACTTCGGCCGAAAACATCAGGCACTTGATTCCGATAATCATCATTTCAAACAAAGTTATGGTACCCCGAATAAACATCCATCCCAATATCTTATATCTTTTGGTCAGGGGAATATATTCCCGTTCCTGAAATACGATTTCTTTATCCGGTCTTCTTACTGCTGCCGCTATTTTATTGCCGTAGCGCATCATGACGCCTTCAAGAAGAGCTTGTCCGCCGGCTATATCTTCAGTTTTTGGTTTTGTTGGCATATTATAGTTATCCGTTATTTTATTAAATTAGTCATTTACGCCTAAAACAAATCATTTACCCCGAAACATACTTGGAGTGAATATTAATTATAATATAAATAGAACTGTGCTTGTGATTTATAGCATTTAGTGAATAGTGTCAAATTATGATTTTAAAATCGTTATTGCAAGATAAATGTCCAATGATATAATGCGCCAAATTCAAAAAATGCATTTAAGGTGATTAAGATGAGCTCAGCAGACGTATTTATAAAAGAATATCAGGAACGTTTTGAAAAAAAGATAAGAGAGAATGAAATTGAAGCGTTGGAACACTGGAAAGCCCAGTTGGACAAAGTTAATGCTATGCGTCCGGATAGCGTTGCTTCAATGCAGTTGCAAATTACTAAAATATCAGAGATGATGGCCAATCGAATCAAAATTTTAAAAAAGGGACAAAATGGATAGTATTGCCAATTTTTTATTTGAAGTAGGAATGCTCAGCAGAACACCGCGCAGCGGTTATCAGTTTCTGGGCAGCGGCAAAGAATCGGTGGCTGAACACATTTTACGCACGGTATTTGTAGGTTATACCCTGTGTAAAATGGATGATACTCTCGATGAACTGCGTGTTTTAAAAATGTGCATTATTCACGATTTACCGGAGGCACGCACCGGTGATATGAACTATGTAAACAAAAAATATGTAGATGTAGATGAAGACAAAGCCGTTAAAGAATTAACAGAAGGCCTTTTTTTTGGTGAAGACATCAGGTCGGTGATCGAAGAGTTTAATGCGAAAGAGACCAAGGAGTCGCTAACTGCCAGGGATGCCGATCAAATTGCTCTTATCTTGCAGTTGAAAGAATGCGGTGATCTGGGAAATAAATATTCGGAAGAATGGATAAATTTTGCAGTGCAGCGATTAAGTACTGAAAACGGAAAAAAGCTTTCCGAAAGAATTACCAAAACAGATTCTTCCCATTGGTGGTTTAAAGAAAAAAACGACTGGTGGATAAACGGAAATAACAGATAGATTCAAAAGAAACTGCATGACTGATAAAAAATTATTTTTGCCTGTTGTTTTAATTTTTCTTGTTTGCAGTCTTATGTCATGTGCCAATGAGTTCGGCCAAACGGTGATATCCCAACCGGATGAATACACATGCTCGTATGAAGCAAGCGAAAAAGTCATTCTCAAGGCCATAGCGCGTGTTTTCAAAGAAAAAAATATCGGTTCAAATGTTAAGATAGACTGGAATAATCTTCGGGTCGATTCAGATTATGTTGTTTCAGGTGATTGGCGGACAAAAGCTAACGCCCGTGTCCGGCGAATCAACTGGCAAAAATGTGAAGTAAGCCTGATCGTAACAACGGAGAGTAAAACGGAAACAGGTTGGGAAATAAGGCGTCTTTTATATAAAGAGCAATATGAAACTATTTTTAATGTAATTGAGATGAGGATTTACGAGGAAATGTCTGTGGTAGAGTAAAAAGATTTCGAAAGGAGGGAATATGGGAACCAAGAAAAAAGTATCAGCTATGGTGGAAGAGTTTTAAAATTCGGTGTATTTAAAAGTTACAGTAAAACTATAAACATTCAACAATAGGAGGCATTTATTATGGGCATGATAAAAGAATTTAAGGAATTTGCGGTAAAAGGAAATGTTGTTGATATGGCTGTAGGTATTATTATTGGAGCCGCTTTTGGTAAAATCGTTTCATCATTTGTCGGTGATGTAATTATGCCTCCAATCGGAGTACTTTTGGGTGGCGTAGATTTTTCTAAGTTGGCGTTTACTGTCAAGGAAGCTGCGGGAGCAGTTCCAGCTGTAGTCATTGGCTACGGAAAGTTTATCCAGACGCTCATAGATTTTACAATCATTGCATTCGCTATTTTTATCGCCATCAAGGCAATAAATTCCCTTAAACGAAAAGAGGAAGAAGCATCGGCAGAACCACCGGTTCAGGAAAAATTACTTGTTGAAATACGTGATTTATTGAAAGAGCGTAAATAAATCACAAACAGACACGAATAAATGACACCCCGTAGCCAGCTTTTTAATTACCTAACTGCGGGGTTCATTGTCTGTAATTTGATGAATTCTATTTTGCGCTATTGCTTTCGCGAAAGAAGCTGGTTAAAAAATCCGTATCTTTTGGAGATAAATCAAATTTAAAAACTGCTTTCTCTACGAGTTTCTGTAAAGGCTGATTATTTTCTTCTAAATTTGCTGATACCCATTTGATTGCTCTTTGCACATTTTCAGATTCGGGCATAATAGTGGTCATAAAAGTATTCTCCTTATGTTATTAAAAATTAATAGTTCCCGATATTAGTTGTCAGGAGCTTTTACTATAAATTATTTTTTAAATAATTTGAAATTGTTTTTTTATAATTTCCAAAATCAAATGTAAAAACAATTGTTTACTAAATTTATGATCGGGAGGATTATATGAAAAAGTCTTTTGGCGCCAAAACTTTAATTTATCCTACGCCGGTATGGCTGGTAGGAACGTATGATAAAAAAGGCAAACCTAATGTTGCAACTATAGCCTGGGGAGGTGTATGCAGTTCAAAGCCGCCAAGTGTAGCCATCTCGTTAAGAGGAGCTACTTATACGCACGATAATATAATGGAGCGCAAAGCATTTACAATTAATGTGCCTTCAGCCGGGCAGGTTGAAATTGCTGATTACTGTGGAATGGCCTCCGGGAAAAATGTTGATAAATTTGCAGCGGCTAAAATTACGGCTGTGAAAAGCGAAAAAGTAGATGCTCCCTCGATTCAGGAATTTCCCATGGTTCTCGAGTGTAAACTTTCCAATTCCATTGAAATCGGCATTCACACACATTTTATCGGAGAAATTATGGACGTCAGGGTGGATGAGGCAATGCTGGGAGAAGACGGACTGCCGGATATTTTAAAAATAAATCCGATATTGTATGGGCCGGAAATTCAATCCTATTATGGAACGGGAAGATATCTGGGTAAGGCCTTTTCCGTAGGTAAAAAATTTTCGTAATGGCCGTTGATAAATTGAAAAGAGTGTATAAGATATTAAAAATAAATAAGTAAGAGAAAGGAGATGAAATATGGCTAAATCAATTAAAGGAACAAAAACGGAAAAAAACTTGTTGGCGGCTTTTGCCGGCGAGTCGCAGGCAAGAAATCGTTATACTTTTTTTGCCAGTGCCGCAAAGAAAGAAGGCTTTGAACAGATTTCACGTATTTTCCTGGAAACCGCTGAAAATGAGAAAGAACATGCTAAAGTATTTTTCAAACATCTTGAAGGGGGCGAAGTTGAAATTACCGCTGCGTATCCGGCAGGTATAATCGGCGATACCAGGAGCAACCTTGAAGCGGCAGCAGCGGGAGAAAACATGGAATGGACGACATTATATGCTAATTTCGCTAAGATTGCCAAAAAAGAAGGTTTTCCGGAAGTAGCCCTTTCATTTGAACAAATATCCAAAGTCGAAATGTTCCATGAAAATAGATATCGCAAGCTTGTAGCGAATATCGCCGGCGGTCAAGTATTCAAGAAAAAAGCAGCGACCAAGTGGCATTGCATTAACTGCGGTTACGTATACGAAGGACCGGAAGCACCAAAAGAGTGTCCTGCCTGTAAACATCCGCAGTCTTATTATGAGGTTTTGGCCGAAAATTACTAAATCTGAAGTTTACATTTGGCCCTTGTTCTTGCGGTTAAATATTACCGCAAAAGCAAGGGCTTTTTATTTGTTTTGAAAAAAGTTCGTTGTGCTTGACAGAGGGCAGAAAATACCCTAGATTGGCGCAGTTTTTTTACGAGGGGTCCAGTATTTATGACGACAAAAAGGCAACGCCGGTCGGAAAATATCAGAGAAAAGAAGATAAAAAAATCCACGAGAATTCTTTATCTTTCGCTTATTCTCGGTGGAGCATTTATTCTACTGGTTCTCTTCTTTATTACTTTGTTTAATTTGGTATTTCCTCCGGTTGACATGGATGCCATGAAGAAGAAAGAGAGGCAAGTAGTAAAGATTTATTTTTCCGATCCACAGGAACGTTTTTTGATGCCGGAGAAACGGTATGTAATTAAAGAAAATGATGCTGCGGCGCAAGCCAAAGAAATTGTTAAAGCAATACTTGATGGATCGAAGACGGGTCTGGTTAATACTTTTCCTGCCGGTGTGGGTTTAAGAGATGTGAAAGTAGTAGATATTGACACTGCTTTGGTTAATTTCAGCAAAAATCTGATTAAATTGCATCCAGGCAGCTCAACTGCGGAGATGGCTTCAATTTATTCTTTGACAAATTCCATAACTCAAAACATTCCTACTATAAAAAAAGTAAAAATATTAGTAGAAGGGAAAGAACTTTTTTCAATTAAAGGTCATATTTCTACGCTCAAAGCTTTCCGTCCTGATTTGGAACTTGTTGTCGCGGAAAAAGAGAAAAATAGTTAATTCTTATGGCAGCAAAATCAAAAATATCCCGCACACGCAATATTGGTATAGTCGCGCACATCGACGCCGGAAAAACAACGGTGACGGAAAGAATTCTTTTTTACACCGGAAAATCTTACAAGATGGGAGAAGTTCATGACGGCGAAGCCGTTATGGACTGGATGCCGCAGGAACAGGAAAGAGGCATAACCATCACTTCAGCCGTAACGACTTGTGCGTGGAATAATCATGATATTCATATAATCGATACACCGGGCCATGTTGATTTTACCATTGAAGTAGAACGTTCCCTGCGTGTTTTAGACGGAGCCATCGTTGTTTTTTGTGCGGTCGGTTGCGTACAGCCGCAATCGGAAACTGTCTGGCACCAGGCGGATAAGTACGGTGTTCCAAAAATTGCCTTTATCAACAAGATGGATAGAGTAGGTGCTGATTATTTTGGCGCTATCGAAATGATGCGCGAGCGTTTTACTTCTATGCCAGTCGCTATCCAGATTCCCGCTGGTAGTGAGGACAGTTTCCAGGGAGCAATCGATCTGATTAACTGGAAAATGCTGGTCTGGGACGATGCAACGCAGGGTAGTGAATTTTCGATTCGGGAAATTCCGGAAGAATTTGCAGACCAGGCTAAGTTAAAGTGGGAAAAGATGATAGAAATTCTGGCCGATGTCGATGATGAACTGGCTGATAAATATCTTGACGGCGAGGAAATTACCGTAGCCGAAATAAAAAAAGCGGTAAGAAAGGCAACGATCTCTTTGAAAATAGTGCCTGTACTATGTGGCGCTGCTCTGCGAAATAAAGGTATTCAACCCCTTCTTGATGCGGTCATTGATTATCTGCCGTCTCCGGAGGATATTCCGCCGGTAAAAGGAATAAATCCTGTTACCAAAAAAGAAGAAGTCAGACACAGTTCCGATAAAGAACCTCTGGCGGCGCTGGCATTTAAAATTATGATGGATGAGGGCCGGAAACTTTCTTACCTGCGTATTTATTCGGGTAAAATCAGTGTTAATGATGAAATATATAATTCGATAAAGAAGAAAAAAGAGAAAATCGCCCGCCTGTTACGGATGCATGCCAATAAACGGGAAAGAATTGAGATGGCCTCGGCTGGAGACATAGTTGCCGTTTTGGGTTTAAAGACGACAACGACAGGTGACACCCTCTGCGCGGAAGAGCACCCGATAATGCTGGAGTTGATAGAATTTTACGAACCGGTTATCAGTCAGGCCATTGAAGCTAAAACCCCGGCTGATCAGGAAAAGCTGGCTTCGGCGCTGGATAAACTAATAGAGGAAGATCCGACATTAAGGGTTAAATATGAAGACGAGACCGCGCAAACTATAATTTCCGGTATGGGGGAATTGCATCTGGAGATCATCGTTGATCGCTTACTTCGCGAGTTTAATTGCCATGTCAATGTCGGAAGGCCAAGGGTTGTCTATCGTGAAACCATTCAAAAGAAAGTCGAAATGGAAGGAATATTTGAAAAGGAACTGGGCGAAAAGAAACATTTCGGCCATGTGCGAATTTCTTTGACTCCGCGTAAGAGAGGTGTGGGAAATGAAATAATTATTAATGTTGGTGACAGTGTTATTCCCGCGGAATATTACGATGTGATTGAAGAAGGCATAAAAGAAGCAATGATGAATGGAGTATTAAACAGCTATCCTGTAATGGACGTCGGAGTAATGGTAACCGGCGGTTCTTTTAAGGACGGCGAATCTTCAGCGCAGGGTTATAAAATTGCGGCAGCAACCGCTTTCCGTGAAGGATGCAAAATTGCCGATCCGGTTATGCTCGAGCCGCTGATGATGGTTGATATTATTACACCCAGTGAATTTATGGGTGATGTTATCGGCGATATAAATGCCCGCAGAGGTGAAATTCAATCCGTTAATCCCAAGGGAACAATAAGCGAAATTAAAGCTAAAGTGCCCTTGAAAGCCATGTTTGGTTATTCTACTGATCTTAGATCTTCCACTCAAGGCCGGGCGATTTTTTCCATGATTTTTTCAGAATACAACAAGGCATGATTTGTTGTAGACATTTCATCATATTTTATACTAATTATAAATCGAAGTGCTATTTTTGTTGGCGTCGAAGCCCGGCGTATGCCTGGGTCGTTGTCGTCTTCCTCAACGTATAACCTGAAGGTCACGCGTGTTTAATACGCCTCATCGCCTCCGCTTGGCCGCCTCGATATCATCTTTGATTTGATATGGGAATAAAAATGGAGTCCGCTTGCTATGTCAGGGAAGCTCCTTCTGGATTAGGTGCCGGCACAAAGTATGTGTTTTTTATCCGATAAAAACGTCTCATAAGGAAAAGAAGCGGTCTTCGAAAGGGGTATATGTTTTTAGGGAAAAACGTAAGCTTATTGAACTTTTCAAAACCTTCAATCATGTTCTTTGCATCCCACTCGACCATGTTTTGGGTTTGATTGAATCCCCACGTGTTAAATGTATTTGCGAGTGCTTCGTTACGAAATACTGCCTCGAAATGCAGAGGCCCAGGTAGTATTAATGGCTTCATGTTGGATGCTTCCCGGACCGCTGTTTCGGCCACCGCTTGCAGCTTTCTTCTGCCATTTAAGATGAACTTGATGCTTTCTTCACCTGCTGTATAGATTTCTTTACGCTTGTCCACTATTACTGATTTTGCCCATGGCAGGACTTGCAGGGCCTGCTTCACGGCGATATCCTCGCCTGAAACAAATCCTACCGGCACACCAAATTCACCCAGGTATGCGCCATAGATATCCATCTCACAGGCAAGCTTCCCACTGACCCTGACTTCAGAAAAAATTCCGTAATGGGTATGCGGGAAAAAAGCATCTGGTGTTCCTGATGCGGCATGTATGGCTACATATAAAACCAGATCGTAGTCAGCAATATTACCGAAAAATGTTGGCCTGATGAAATGTCCCCCAACGTAATTGGCCCTGCAATCCAGCTTGTCAATAATGCAGTTAAACCCGACCTCATGGGTATCTTTTACCGTAACCTGCTGTGCTCCACCATCAAATGCGCCCTGAATCACGCAATTGACATCTTTGGTCAAACATTCCCGGCCATATTGCCACTCCGGCGTTCCAGTGCGACATTGGCGCATACGCCAAATACCAAAGCTTCCTTCAATATCAGCAAAAATGCCTACATGCATACCGCTTAACCTTTCAAGAAGTTTTTGGATAACATTTTATTTGAGGCAATTCGGATATCCGTTTTCCCCTGACAAAACTTACCATGGATATCAAACTGAATTGTTAAGAACGTCCCCAATAAGTTCCCCATTAGCATCTCACATTATCATCAGGGCATCAACTGCACAAACCCCTTGTTGAAAGACCACAAGGGGATTTATATCTATTTCTTTTAATTCCTTAAAATCCATTGCCAATTGTGACACTCTTAATATAACATCATAAACAGCCTCTCTGTCAGCAGGTGGGGCACCCCTAAAACCGGTCAATATACGATGTCCCCTGATTTCAGAAACCATTTCTCTTGCATCAAGAGGTGTTATGGGGCAGACCCGCAGGGAAAAATCTTCCAGTGCTTCCACAAAAATGCCCCCAAGCCCAAACAGAACAGTGGGGCCAAACACCTCGTCATTCTTCAAGCCAATGATACATTCCGTTCCTCCTTTCAGCATCTTCTGAACTGTAATTCCGTTAAGATGTGCTCCGGGTTTATATTTCATGACATTTTCAATGATTTCCGTAAATGCAGCGCCAAGCTCCTGATCTGTATTAATATTCAATTTTACTCCACCAGAGTCAGTTTTATGCTGTATGTCAGGGGAATTAATCTTAAGTGCCACTGGGAAACCAATATCATGCGCTATTTTCAGAGCCGTCTTAAGGTTTTGAGCCGGCCCTTCCGGAGCGAATGGTATGCCATACGCCAACAGTATCTGCTTTGATAATGATTCAGATAAGGCCTGGCCTGGTTTTGTCCCCTCAAGCAATCGTTTCACCCTGTTGCTATCAATACCTTTAAGCGGCATTTTAATGTCTCTGGCCGCACGGATTTCCTTTATCCTGTTGCTGTATCGCGTAACATGACCAAGGACACGTACAGCGTGATCTTGCGTGCGTGCAACAGGAACCCTGTGAGTACGGAGATATTGAAACTCTTCCCTGCCGAGGAGTTCCGAGCCAAGCATAAAAACCATCAATATTTTTTCAGTTGCATTGGCAGCCTCAATCACTCCATCAAGAAGAGCAAAATTACGCCCTAACCCGGGCCAATGTTCATAAATAACCATATCAATATTAGGATCATCCAAGACTATCTTCAGTGGTTTTAAGAGTAAATCAGGCTCCACCAGAATTTGAGAAGTAGTATCTACAGGGTTTGCACTCGAGCCAAAAGAGGGGAGAATTTCGTCAAGTTTCTTACGAGTAATTTCCGTAAAGGGAAGGACTTCGAGACCGGCTGAAACGCACTTATCTGAAAGCAGCACCCCGCTACCTCCAGAGCTTGCCACAATAGCAATCCTGTTCCCTTTTGGCAAGGGACGACCCGCGGCCAAAACACTCAGCACAGTATTTAACTCTTCAATCCCCTCAACCCTTATAACAGCCTTTTGATGGAAAAAAGATGAATAAACACGGTCAGAGCCAACCAATGAGCCAGTGTGTGATGCCGCTGCCTTTGCGGCAGCAGCATGACGGCCTGATTTAATAAGGATTAATGGTTTTTCATTCTTCAACGCCATGTCGGCGGCATGAAATAATTTCCTGCCATCCTTTACCCCTTCAAGATATCCACCCACTACTTTTGTATTTTTATCATTGACCATGTAAGCAAGGTAATCTGAGAAGCTGAGCCCGGCCTCATTGCCCGAGCTTACAAAATAAGTAAATCCTATACCCGTCTCACTTGACATAAGATACATGGAGGTACCAAACCCGCCGCTCTGGCTGACAAAACCATAAAACTTAAAATTATCGTCTCCGGTCTGCAATTTTGAGATCCCAAACCCAGCCGACATCCCGTTTAAGGCATTAAATATCCCCTGACTGTTGGGACCGCACAAGAGCATCCCTTTTTCTTTCGTCAGTCTGACAATTTCCTCCTGCATTTCCCTGCCGGAGTTCCCTATTTCTGAAAATCCAGAGGTAAGAACAATAACAGCCTTGACCTTTTTCCTTGCACATTCATGCAGCACATTGACAACTCTGTTAGCAGGTACTGCAATTATTGCCACATCCACCTCCCCTGGAACAAATTCAATGGAAGGATAGCACTTTAATCCGCCAATCTTCTCATATCTTGGATTAACAGGATAAACATTCCCTTTGAAACCATTTTCAACAAGGGATGATACCGGGTGGCCGCCTGGTTTAACTGGATCGGCAGACGCCCCAATAATTGCTATTGATTCAGGATTAAAAATGATATCTATCTTTTTATCAAAAACATCTTGCTGCATAATAACCTCCAAAAAAGAATTTAAATGGGGATACTAATTTTTGACATTGCAATGTCATGTGATTGCAAGAACGTCTCACAGATTTTTCCCATGCATTTAAAAGTTTTTATGGTTACGGTAATTCCAAACGATTTAAATATTCTTGAAATTGTTCCCATTCATCGGGAGTAAAGCGATTTATAAAATGGCTATTTGTTTGCTCAAACAGTTTTAAAAGAGATCCTTTATGCTTTATGGCCTTAGCAGATGGAGAAATTCGATACATTCGACGGTCGCTTGGTTCCGTGTGCCGTTCAATCCAACCATCTCTCTCAAGTCGGTCAAGGAGGCCCGTAGCAGTGGGTCTGTCTAGTTCAGTCTTATCTGCCAGCTGACTTGGTAATAGACCTTCTTCTTCTAAAATTGCACACAACATGAAAAACTGACCATGTGTCAGTTGGTACTTTGCGATGTCATCCCGATACCTCCGCCTGATTTTTTGAGAAGCACTAGTAAGCTGAAAACAAAGGCATCGTTCAAATTCACTCATGGCTACCTCCGTCCTTTTTTTTCGCAAAAACGTAATCAGTAACTGGTATGTTAATGATTAAAAAATATAAATTATTTTGACCAACATTATTATAGTGTCTGTTTTGAAATGGTATAATTGAGCATAAAGAGTTCCTGACTACGCTTGATCGAATTGAAGCAAGAATATGGTTACAGTCTATACTCTGCATATAAGACCGCCTTCTCGACGCGTGACCTTACCTTCTTGTTCGAGTTTGATCAAATGACTTTCTACTAGCTGCGGTCCGGGAAAGAAGCGGGCGGCAGGTTTATGATAAATTTTGGCACATAGATCAATAAAGCTTAAAGGAAAATCGTTCAGGTTCCGTAGTATAACTGAATCGAAATTGAGAATGTGCATTCTGGTGCGTTCGATGGCCTCACGCACCCGCCCAATATTTTCACCATGAGAGGGTAGAATGACACGGGCATTCAACTTTGCAATCCGCTCCAGACCCTCAAGATAACCAATTGCTCCCCCGGAGGAGGGCGAATACCAAGCGACTACCTTTCCCACGACATCTCCAGTGAAAAGTAATCCTCTGTCGGGTTCGAAGAGAGAAACATGGCCGGGGGCATGGCCAGGGGTGTGTACTACTTGGAAACGGAAGTTACCCAAACACAAGAGATCTCCATCGACCATTTTGTCGGTGGCTCGTGCTGAGGCCATAGGACACAATGCGGCAAAATAATCCAGGACGTTGAAGCTTCCAAAAGGAGGGCTGCTTTCGGTTGTGTTGTACCTTTGGGCAAGGTTAAAATCAAAAGTCTGGTTTAGGCGCTGGGGATCGGCGGCCAGAGGTATCTCAAGTTCATGCAGGTATATCCGTGGGGAAATCTCCTGTAACAAAAAACTCATCGCTCCCATGTGGTCGGGATGGGCGTGGGAAATCACAATGGTGTGGATATCATGAAGGGTAAAACCTTCATCCTTAAGGAAATTTTTCAGGGCATTGAACTTTTCCTCTTTTCCGCAACCTACATCAATGAGTATGGCCCCTTCCCTATCGCGAATTAGGAATACGTTCGCAGAAGCAGGCCACATGTGGGTTTCTTCTCTCAACACTTTAATCTCATTTGTTTTATTCATGAATAATTTTCCAATTATTTATCATCAAAACAAGCTGTGCCAGTCAAAAAAACCTTACCTTTTACATAAAGATATTCACGAGAATTCAGAATCAAAAGCTGCCGAACAATCATGTTTGTGTTGTCATCATTTATACTTTCTTCGCAGGATATTTTGATAAAATAGGTTATTCCTTCTTTCAATTACATAAATAGTTAGCACACGAATTATTTAAATGCAAATCAATTTTAATCAGTAGTTGTCAAAAAATATGATAATTGATTGGGGCAAACAGGGAATTTTATATGATAATTTCCTTATCGCGACAAAACCGTACAGTGATCTTATTGTTTTGAGTTATAGCAAACAATAAATTTTTTTATTATTTCCTTGATAATTACTATATGTAGTGGTAATATCCTTCTATACCCCAATATATAGCGTCATAGAGAGTTAGCAATATTGAAATTCTAATTGATTAATGGAGTAGTGAATGAACATTAAGATTAGGAAAAGAGATGGCCGTTTAGTTAAATTTAACGCCGAAAAAATCACCAATGCTATTGCCAAAGCGGGTGCAGCTACCGGTGA
>LNQE01000006.1_pt1 | contig 24103 bp, 23 predicted proteins | sample 603111 | NCBI WGS metagenome assembly LNQE01 (sample SAMN04260313, study PRJNA301899) | hydrocarbon metagenome | isolation source: hydrocarbon-contaminated ditch | place: Germany: Bremen | collected 1998
TCCGGGGCGCTGGTGGCCCAGAACCAGGGGGCGGCGGACGTGAACATGGGGGTGGGGACCATCGTGGCCGGGCTGGCCTCGGTGATCATCGGCGAGACCCTGATGGGCAAGGGGCAAGGCAGCCTGGGGCGGGCCGTCGTGGCCGCCCTGGCCGGGTCCGTGGCCTACCGGCTGGCCATCGCCGTGGCCCTTGACCTGCGTATCGGGGAGCTTTCCGTGACCCCGAGCGACCTAAACCTCATCACCGCCCTGGTGGTCGTCCTGGCCCTGACCGCGCCCAAGGTGCGCGCCAAAATCGCGGGGCGGCGATGCTGACGCTCACGGGCATCGCCAAGACCTTCCATACGGGCGGGGCGGACGCGGTCACGGCCCTGGACGGCGTGTCCCTGAGCGTGGAAAAGGGCGATTTCATTACGCTGATCGGTTCCAACGGCGCGGGCAAATCCACCCTGCTCAACTGCCTGGCCGGGGTCTTTTTCCCCGACGCCGGGACCATCGTCCTGGACGGCACGGACATTACCGCCCTGCCCGAATACGCCCGGGCCGGGTTCCTCGGCCGGGTCTTTCAGGACCCCCTGCAGGGCACCTGCGCCTCGCTTTCCATCGAGCAGAACATGGCCCTGGCCGCCCTTCGCGGCAAGCGCCGGGGGCTCTCCCGGGGGGTCGATCCCCGGGACCGGGACCGCTTCCGGCAGGCCCTGGCCAGCCTGTCGCTCGGGCTCGAAGACCGCCTAAACGCCCGGGTGCGGCTTCTCTCCGGCGGCCAGAGGCAGGCCCTGACCATGCTCATGGCCACCCTGGTGCGGCCCGAGGTGCTGCTCTTGGACGAGCACACCGCCGCGCTCGACCCCAAGACCGCCACGCACATCCTGGAGCTGACGGCGCGCCTGGTCGAGACCCAGCGCCTGACCACGCTCATGGTCACCCACAACATGAACCAGGCCATACGGCTCGGAAACCGCCTGATTATGATGCACCGGGGAAGGATCATCCTTGACGTGGCGGGCCGGGAAAAGCAAAACCTCACCGTCGAGGCGCTGCTGCGGCGTTTCGCCGCCCTCCGGGCCCCCGGCGGTCCCGATGATTTTGACGGGCCGGATGGACAGGATGGTCTGGACGGGGCGGACGACATGACGGACAAGATGCTTCTGGCCTAGGGCCCACGGCCCGCCGAAGCCTTTCATCACACGAACCAGCAAAGGAGCACGAACCCATGGAACGCACCCTTTCCATCATCAAACCCGACGCCGTGTCCCGCAACCTGACCGGGGCCATCCTGGCCATGATCCAGGAAAGCGGTCTCAACGTCGTGGCCATGAAGATGATCCACATGTCCAAGGCCCAGGCCGAGGGCTTCTACCACGTGCACAAGGCCCGGCCCTTTTTCGCGGACCTGACGGCGTTCATGTGCTCCGGCCCGGTGGTGGTCTCCATCCTGGAAGGCGACGACGCCATCACCCGCTACCGCACCCTCATGGGCGCCACCAACCCGGCCAACGCCGAGGAAGGCACCATCCGCAAACGCTACGCCCTGGATATCGAGAAGAATTCCGTGCACGGCTCCGACGCGCCGGAGACCGCCGCCTTCGAGACCGCCTACTTCTTCTCCAGCCTGGAGATCGTGGGCTGATGGCCCCCGTCGCCGGCTTCATCGGCACGGGCAACATGGGCGCGGCCATCATCCGGGGGCTGGCCCCCCTGGGCTCGGTGGAGATCGTCGGCTGCGACCTCAACGCCGGAAAGCTGGCCGAACTGGCGGCGGACACGGGCATGGCCGTGGCCCAAAGCCCGGCCGAGGTGGCCGGACGCGCCGACTACGTCATCCTGTGCGTCAAGCCCCAGCACCTGCGCGAGGTGCTGGCCTCCCTGCGTCCGTCCCTGACCGGGGACAAATGCCTGGTGTCCATCGCCGCAGGCATCACCATGGAGAAGCTGGCGGACTGGTCCGGGGGCGCCTGCCCGGTGGTGCGCGTCATGCCCAACACCCCGGCCCTGGTCGGGGCCGGTTCCTACGCCGTGTGCCTGGACGACCCGGGACTTGCCGAGGCGCAAAAACAACTGGTGCTCGACCTCTTTTCGGCCATCGGGAAGACCTTCCCCCTGCCCGAAAAGGACTTCGACGCCTTCACCGCCCTGTCCGGCAGCGGCCCGGCCTACGTGATGTATTTCATGGAGGCGCTCATCGAGTCCGGGGTGTTTGTGGGCCTGTCCCGGGGGCTGTCCACGGACGTGGTCCTGGAGCTTTTGCGGGGCTCGGTGAAGATGGCCCTTGAAAGCGGCCAGCATGTGAGCGTCTTGCGGGAGATGGTCACCTCCCCGGCCGGAACCACCATCGAGGCCCTGCTGCACCTGGACCGCTCCGCCGTGCGCGCGGCCATCATCGAGGCCGTGGCCATGGCCCGGGACCGCAGCGCCGAGCTTGGACGCTAAGCCCGCCTCCCTCGTCCCCAAAAAAAGAAAAATCCCCCGCCGGCCCTCACCAGCGGGGGATTTCCCTTTAGGGAATTCTTGGCTCGGGACTAGTTGCCCCGGACCACGTTGGCGGCTTTAGGGCCGCGTTCGCCTTCCACGATCTCGAACGCGACGACCTCGCCCTCACGCAAGGTCCGGAACCCCTCGCCCTGGATCGCCGAGTAGTGGACGAACACGTCATCCTCACCCTCGCGCATGATGAACCCGTAGCCCTTCTTGTCGCTAAACCATTTCACATTGCCCTCGAAACTCATGAGTAAGGCCCTCCTTAAAAGATAGACATGGTACCTTCATATCCCGCCCGCCTGGACGTGGTCAACGAATTTCTCTTTCCCGAAGAGACTACCGGTTTACGAAGGATACGACCGGGATACGATAGCATTTCACCACGCGGCGGAAGGAAAACCCGGACAAAAAGAACTATATTAAAAAAAGCACAAACGCCCCGGCGACGGCCAATCCCATCCCGGCCCGGGACACCAGGCGGAACAGAAGTCGCAGGTGCGGCCCGTCCCATCCTCCGCGCGGCCCGAGCCGCGGTTTGTCCACGGCCCGTCCGAAATAGACCGCCGGGCCGCCCATGGCCGCGCCGCACATCCAGGCCGCGGCGGCCATGGGCCACCCGGCATTGGGACTGGCCATGGTCCCGGCGTCGCGGCGGATGCACCTGCCCACTCCGGGCAGGCGGCGTCCCATGCACCAGCCCGCCGCCACCAGGGCCAGGGCCGACAGCCGGGCCGGGACGAAGGCCGCCGCATCGTCGGCCCGGGCGCAGAACCAGCCCAGGTCGCGGAATCGGGGCGTCCGGTAGCCCCACATGGAATCCATGGTGCTTACGGCCTTGTAGGCCCACATGAGCGCCGGGCCGCCCAGGACCAGGAAAAAAAGGGGGGCCACGAATCCGTCGTTGAAGTTTTCGCTCACGGTCTCGGCCAGGGCCCGGCGCACGGCCAGGGCGTCCAGCCGGGACGTGTCCCGGCTGACCAGCCCGGCCAGGGCCCGGCGCGCCTCGGGAAGATCCCCGGCCTCGAGCAGGGTCAGAACGGCTTGGCCCTCGCGAAGGAGGCTTCCCAGGGCCAGCCCGGCGTAGGCGAAATACAGGGCCGCCAGGCCGCCGACCCCGGGCAGGGCCACGAGCAGGTGCACGACCAGGGCGCTCCCCCCGGCCAGGGCCAGGGTCGCGGCCGCGCCGAACAGGCGGCGCGGGAGGGGCGACGGCGGGGCGACGGCCTCAAGCCGCGTCAGGGCGGCCCCGATCAGGCGCACGGGATGCGGCCAGCCGGGAGGGTCGCCAAACAGGCGGTCCAAAAGGACCGCCGCCATGACAAGCAGCGGATTCATGGTCACTGTTCCAAAAATGGCAAAGGGTCAGGGAGTGACAATCGCCTCCGATGCATCCGGTACATCCGGCGCATCCGGCGCATCCGGCTTCAGGCGGGGCCACGGCCGTCAGATGGTGCGTCAGGCTGGGCGCAACCGCCTCCGGGCGCGTCCGGTTCCCCAAAGGCATCTTTGGCCGGGCCGGCGTCCGGGGCGGCGGCAACGTCCCGGCCCCGTTATTCCCCCTCGGGGATCAGCCCATAGACGTATTCCCGCAAGGCCTGGATCCAGGGCCGGGGCGCATGGCCCACGGCGGCGGCGAACTTCCCCGTGTCCAGCACGGAATAGGCCGGGCGCTTGGCCTTTTGCGGATAATCCTTTGAGGTGATGGGCAGCACTTCACAGTTGATTCCGGCCGTGGACACGGCCTCCGAGGCCAGTTCGCACCAGCTGGCCCGGCCGGAATTGACCAGATGGAAAAGCCCCGTGGCCCCGGTGGCGAGGAGGGCCGCAGTGTTTGCCGCCAGGTCCGGGGTGAAGGTGGGGGAGCCGATCTGGTCGTGGACCACCTTGAGCACGTCGCGGGTTTTGGCGAACCCCAGGATCTTTTCCACGAAGTTGGTCTTGCCGGGACCGAAAAGCCAGGCCGTGCGCAGGATGAGATATCGCTCCAGGCCCGTTTCCAGGATGGCCCGTTCCCCGGCCAGCTTGGTCCGGCCGTAGACGCTTTGGGGGTCCACGGGGTCGGTCTCCAGATAGGGCGAGGTCTTTTTGCCGTCAAAGACGAAATCCGTGGAATAGTGCACCAGGCCCACGCCCGCCTCCATGCAGATCCGGGCCAGATTCCCGGGCAGGACGCGGTTGACGCGGGCCGCCTCGTCGGGCTCGTCCTCGGCCTTGTCCACGGCGGTGTAGGCGATGGTGTTGACGATCCAGTCGGCCTGGAACTCCGCCACGGCGGCGCGCACGGCCTCGCGGTCGAAGGGGTCCAGGGTGGCCCGGGTGGTGGGCAGCACCGCATGGCCGGACTGGCGCAGGGCGTGGGTCAGGGGCACGCCCAAAAGGCCCGTGACCCCGCCGAGGACGATGATTTTTTTTTCGCCGCTCATAGGCGCTCCCCGTACCAGGCGGTCATGAACCGGGTGTAGTTGCCACTGGTGACGTTCTCCATCCAGGCCGCGTTGGCCTCGTACCAGGCCAGGGTCTCGGCCATGCCGCGCTCGAAATCATAGGCCGGGGAGAAGCCCAGCTCGTTTTTGGCCAGGGTGAAGTCCATGGCGTAGCGGCGGTCGTGGCCGGGCCGGTCGGTGACGTACCTGATGAGGCTCTCGGGCCTGCCCAGGGCGGAAAGGATGGTCTTCACCACCTCGATGTTGGGCTTTTCCGCGTCCCCGCCGAAGTTGTAGACCCCGCCGGGACGGCCCCTGAGAAGGGCCAGCTCCACCCCCCGGCAATGATCCAGGACGTAGATCCAGTCGCGCACGTTTTGCCCGTCGCCGTAGACCGGCAGGGACTCGCCTTTTTTGGCCCGGGAGATCATGAGCGGGATGAGCTTTTCCGGAAACTGGTAGGGGCCGTAGTTGTTGGAACAGCGGGTGATGACCGTGTCGTAGCCGTAGGTCTCGTGGCAGGCCCGCACCAGCATGTCCGCCGAGGCCTTGGAGGCGGAATAGGGACTGTTGGGGGCCAGGGGGGTGTGTTCGCTGAACTTCCCGTCGGGGCCGAGGGTGCCGTAGACCTCGTCGGTGGAGACATGCACGAAGCGCGGCACGCCCACGGCCCGGGCCGTCTCCAAAAGGATCTGGGTGCCCACGATGTTGGTCTGGATAAACGGCGAGGCGTCGTGGATGGAACGGTCCACGTGGGTCTCGGCCGCGAAGTTGACCACGGCGTCGATGGCGTGGGTGGTCAGTAGATGGGCGGCCAGTTCGGCGTTGCCGATGTCCCCCCGGGCGAAGAAATACCGCGTGCCGCCGTACTTTTTCTCCACCCCGGCCATGTTGGCCGGGTTTCCGGCATAGGTCAGCTTGTCCAGGTTGACGACGACCATGTCCGGATGGGAGTCCAGCATGTGGATGATGAAATTGGAGCCGATGAAGCCGCATCCGCCGGTGACCAATACGCGCATATCTCCGCCTTTTTTCTGCGTTTTCCTGTCGATGGGATGGCCCTTGGGCCAGGCAGGTTCACGGGGCCGTCACAAAATCCTTGCCTCGGCCGGGTTTTTTTTCTATCTTCACAAGTGGGCGGTTAACTCAGCGGTTAGAGTGCCATCTTCACACGGTGGAAGTCCGGGGTTCAAATCCCCGACCGCCCACCACCGCATGCAACACGAAACCTCGCATCTGCGAGGCTTTCGTTTTTTGTGGCCGCCGCATCCTCTCCTGGCCCATTACCGGCCTTCCTTTCCATGCGCCTTCAGCTCTTGAATCTTTCTGTAATAGTCCACAATCTTGGCCTTGTTGGCATCGATCTCGTCGTTATAGTGCTTTTTGATGATGCGCAGTTCCGTGCGACGACGCACGGAGGCCGGGTCGTTTCCCACTGTGCGGCGCATCTCGACGTCGTATTCCCGAAGGATCTTTTCGTCCTCGGCAATCCGTTCCTTGCTGGTCTCGATGAACTGTTGATAGCGGATGATGCTCTCCTGCGGCGTGTAGCACCGGGCCGTGGAGGGCGCCATCAGGACGAGGACCGCCAGCGCGGCGGGAAAAAAAAGGAGTGTGCGCATGTTTTACGTCGGAGCAAGCCGCATTCTCCCGGTGCCGGGAGGGCCGCGTCCGGGATCGTTGTGCCGTCCATGTGCGGAGCGCCGTTTCCAGGCCGATGCCGCCACCGTCGGCCCGGGCGTCCCGCACCGCGCTATAGCGCACAACGCCACCCTTGACAAATCCGTCCGCACGGGCATTTTTGCCGTCCTTGACGCACGTTTTTTCCCTTGGAGGCATCCGCATGGAAACATTCATGGATCGCGACGCATTCGGCCGCTTAGTGGGCATCGAGGCGGTCTTCATCGAACCCGGGCGGGCCCGGATGCGCCTTGATCCGGACGACCGGCACAGAAACGGCCTGGGCATGGTCCACGGCGGGGCCCTTTTCACCCTGGCCGACCTGGCCCTGGCCGCCGCGTCCAACGCCGGAGACCACTCGGCCGTGGCCATCAACGCGGCCATGACCTTCGTCAAGCCCGGCCGGGAGGGACCGCTTTTCGCCGAGGCCCGGGAGCTGTCGGCGGGCCGGACCATCGCCGCCTACGCCGTGGACGTGACGGACCAGGACGGCGTGCTCCTGGCCGCGTTCACGGCCACGGTCTACCGCAAGGGAAAAAAGGCGTGATCGAGATCGTCCTTTTCACCCCGGAGATTCCCCAGAACACGGGCAACGTGGCCCGGCTGTGCGCGGGCACGGACACCCGGCTGCACCTCATCGAGCCCCTGGGGTTCTCCCTAGCCGACCGCTACCTCAAGCGGGCGGGCCTGGATTACTGGCCCCACGTCAGGCTTTCGGTCTGGCCGGATCTCCAGGCGTTTCTGGATTCCCGGGACGGAACGGGCCGCCTGGTCCTGACCACCTCGGGCAACCGGGGGCACCAGGGAACCCCCTACCACCGCTTTGCATTCCACCCGGACGATCTGCTCATCTTCGGGCCCGAGAGCAAGGGCCTGCCGGAGTCCCTCCTGACGGCGGGACACGCCGCCGTGCGCATCCCGGTCACCCAAAACGTGCGCAGCCACAACCTGGCCAACGCCGCCTCCATCCTGCTCTACGAGGCCCTGCGCCAGCTTTCCGCCCTGCCGGAATAGCCGCGCCGGGATTTCGGGATGTCGCGCCGGGCCGCACCGCGCCGTTCCTCCCACCGGGGATCGGGGCGAGCGCGTCCGGCATAAACGGGAGCCACCGGGCTCCTCCCCTCCCCGCCCCCGGGGAAAAAGGCCGGACGCTCCTGCGGAAATTCCCTTGAGCATGCGCCGATGTTTCTTTACAGGATGAGGCATGTACGACTCGCCGTGGATCGTCCCGTCCGCCCTCTTCGACCCCGGTTGGGTGGATCGCATGCGCGATTCCATCGCAGTCAGCGAATTCTCCCCCGAGGCGGCCATCATCACCGTCGTTTTCTTCGGCGGTTTCGCCGTTTTTGTGGCCGTAAGCCTCCTCATCAAATCCCGCGCCCGGGAAGAGGTCCGGCTGACCCCCCTGACCTGGATCACCGAACCCGACAAGATCAGGGACATTTTCCACAACGCCCTGCGCCGCAGAAGCAAGATCCGGCTGAGCTTTTCCCGCGATGACGCCTCGGGCGTCTTCGCCGACGCGGCCCTGGCCGAGGTCTATTCCGACAGCCTGATCCTGGAACTGTCGGCCGACATCCGGGCCAACAGCGGCTGGACCGGCAAGCGCGTGGAATGCGACTTCCGCCTGCGCCCGGACCCCGCCACGGAGCAGTGGCATTTCTACACCTTCGTGGCCGAGATCAAAAACGCCAGGGTGATCCCCGGACAGTTCGCCCAGGTCACGATATCCCTGCCCGGCCGCCTGGAGATGGAGCAGAAACGGGCCTATTTGCGCGTCGAACCCGGCCGGGCCGATGTCCGGGAACTCGACATCTGGTCCGAGCCCCAGGTGCGCGGCGAGCCGCACCGGATAGGCGATCCTGAAACCTGGGGGCATGCCGAGGTGACCCTGACCGAGACCACGGCCTCGGACATCTCCCTGGACAACGTCTCCGGGGGCGGTATGCGCCTGTCCCTGCGCGGCGACACGCTGCGCGCCGGGCTGACCCTGCTGACGCCCGGCCGGAGGGTCTACCTGTTTCTGCGTCTGGCCGACCGGCTGGGCCCGGGCGGGACGACCCTTTTCCGGCTGGCCTGCCAGGTGCAAAACGCCTACTCCGCCAACGCTCCCGACGGGAGCCGGGCCTTCGGACTACGCTTCGTCGGTTTCAGCGAACCCGCCCCGGACAATCCCGCCCACCTGCAATGGAAGGCCCCCCAGGGCGGCGGCGTGCCGGCCATGGACGACTGGGCCTACGCCAAGCACCTGGACGTGTACCGGTCCCGCGGCAAGTAGCCCCGGGAGCGGATTTTTCCGGTTTCGCCCCCATGGACGGCCCGGGAGGTTCATGCTAATCGCCACAAAACGATGACAAAATACGCGCCGATCCGGCACACGTTTCCCCTATGCCGGGCGAACGGCAATGCATCACGGGCCTAAACGTCTACGGGAGGAAGCCGTCTTGGAAGACGACTCGGAAAGTACCTTCTGGAACTCCATCACCAAATTTTTCCGCCAACGCGACGATGCCTCCCTGGAGGCCCTGATCCAGGAGGCGCGCACGGCGGGACGCATCCTTCCAGAAGATGCCTCCATGCTCTTGAATGTGCTGCGCCTTGAAAAAAAACAGGTGGCCGACATCATGATCCCCCGGCCGGACATCATCTGCGCCGACCTGGAAGACGGCTTCGACGAGGTCTGCCGCCTGATCGTCGAGCACGGCCACTCGCGCATCCCCATCTACAAGGAAAACCGGGACCACATGGTGGGCGTGGTCTACGCCAAGGATCTCCTGAAGGCCCTGCTTTCCCCCGAGGGAAGCGAGGCCTGCCCGCCCCATCCGGACCTGGAATCCATCCTGCGCGATCCCCTCTTCATCTCCGAGACGCTCAACCTGCGGCGCATGCTGCTCGAATTTCGCGGCCGCAAAAAGCACATCGCCATCGCCCTGGACGAATACGGCGGCACGTCCGGCCTTTTGACCCTGGAAGACGTGCTGGAGGAGATCGTGGGCGAGATCGAGGACGAACACGAGCCGAGCAAGCCCGAGGAACTGCAGGTCATCGACGAGCACACCCTGCTGGTGTCCGGGCGGGCCCCCCTTGAGGATCTCAACGAACGCCTGGGCACCCGCATCGAGTCCGAACAGGTGGAGACCATCGGCGGCTACTTAAGCGAACTGGCCGGCCGGGTGCCACGCAAGGGCGACAGCTTCACCCTGGAAGGACGGCGGTTCACGGTCAGGGAAAGCGACAAGCGCCAGGTCCGCTGGATCCTGGTGGAGGAACCGGCCCCCTCGTGACGCGTCCCTTACCAAACACGCCGGAGTTTTTTAAGAAAAAATAATTTTTCCAAACCGTTGCTTTCGAAATCCGCAGATACGGATTTCAAGGACACGACACGAGGCGGCACGCAACCACCACCGGAGAGACAGGCCCCATCATGTTTTTTTTCACCACGCTGGCCATCGTCGGAACCTGGCTCGGATTCGCCAATCCGGCCTACCGGTTCCCGGGACTCATCCTGCTCTTCCCCCTGGCCATGACCCAGGTGGCCCTGGCCGCCAAAACCCCGGGGCAGGCCGCCAAGGCCGGGCTCATCGCCGGAACCCTCGGCGCCCTGGGCGTCCTCTACTGGACGGCCATCCCCATCCGCTACTACGGGAACCTGCCCTGGCTTTTGGCCCTGCCCATGCCCGTGCTCCTGTCCCTGGCCATGGGGGCCTACGTGGCCCTTTTCGCGGCCCTCCTGCAACCGGCGGCGCACCGGCTGTCGCCCCTGCCCTTCGGCCTCTATGCCGGGGCCGTGTGGACCTTGGTCGAAATCGGCCGGGGCACGCTTTTTACGGGATTTCCCTGGCTCACCCTGACCGCCGCCCTGGTTCCCTGGCCCTTTGCCGTGCAGGCCGCCTCCATCCTGGGCGCCTATGCCCTGGGAGGCCTTTTGACCGCCTGCATGGCCTGGATCGCGGCCGGGCGGTATTTCTCCCTGACCTCCCTCATCGGCGCCGTGGTCCTGGCCGGGCTGTGGGTCTTCGGCAACCTGGAGCTTCAGCGCCCCCTGCCCGAGGCCCCGGCCATCCGGGTCGGCATCGTCCAGGGCAACGTGGACCAAAGCCTCAAATGGGAACCGGCCTACCAGAAGGCCACGGTGGACGCCTATCTCGACCTGTCCGCCCGGCAGATCGGCGAGGCCGCCACGGACCTTTTGGTCTGGCCTGAAACCGCCATGCCCTTCTATTTCCAGGACGGCGACGCCCTGGCCGCCGCAGTGGCCCGCTTCGCCCGGGAGCGCGGCGTGCCGCTGGTCACCGGCTCCCCGGCCTATGCCCGGGTCGGCGAGGCCTATTCCCTCTACAACCGGGTCTATCTCATCGCCCCGGACGGCCGGGTGGCGGCCCATTACGACAAGGCCCACCTGGTGCCCTTCGGGGAATACATCCCCTTCGGCAAATACCTGCCGTTTTTGTCCAAGCTGGCCCACGGCGTGGGCGATTTCGTGGCCGGACAGGACGCCGCCCCCCTGCGCCACGGCAATCTTGCCCTGGGGCTTTTAATCTGCTATGAGGCGATATTCCCGGAATTGGCCCAGGCCAGCGTGGAGGCCGGAGCCAACATCCTGGTCAACGTCAGCAACGACGCCTGGTTCGGCCGCTCCTCCGCCCCCCTGCAGCACCTCGATCTCGCCGCGCTTCGGGCCGTGGAGCAGGGCCGCTTCCTTATCCGGGCCACCAACACGGGCATTTCCGCCGTGATCGATCCCCGGGGCCGGGTGCTGGCCCAAAGCGGCCTGTTCGTGGCCGAGACCCTGGCCTACGGCGGGGCGGCACTTTTGACGGACCAGACCATCTTCCACCGGTATCGCGGCCTGATCCATTGGACCTGCGCCGGCATCGCGGCGCTTCTCGGAGGACTGACGCTTCTGTCCGTGCCGCGTCGGCGTCCGGGAAAATTTCGCTGAACCGACAACCCACTGCACACGGAAAACCATGCTCCAATATCCGGAATTGCGCACCCAGAGCAAGGAACTGATCGACAAATTCCAAGACCTCTGGAGGCGTCTTTGACATCGAGGCCGACCAGGGACGCCTTGCGGAGATCGAACGCGAACTGGTCCGCCCCGACGCCTGGGACAATCCCGAGCGTCTGACCCCCATTTTGCGCGAAAAAAGCCTGATCGTGGCCCGGGTGGACCGCCTGGCGGACCTAAGCCGCGTGCGCGACGACCTGGAGGAATGGCTGGAATTGGCCCGGGACGAGGGCGGGCAGGATGTCCTGCAGGCCTTGTCGGACCAGATCGTCCTTTTGGGCGAGAAGCTGAAAAAGGCCGAGATGGCCGCCTTTTTCACCGGGCCCGAGGACACGGCCGACGCCATCCTGGAGATCCATCCCGGCGCGGGCGGCACCGAGGCCCAGGACTGGGCCGAGATGCTCCTGCGCATGTACCGGCGCTGGTGCGAGAGGGAGCAGCTCGAGGTCAAGTTCCTGGATTTTCTGCCGGGCGACGAGGCCGGGGTCAAAAGCGTCACCCTGCAGATCTGCGGGCCCTACGCCTACGGGCTTTTGCGCGGCGAAAAGGGCATCCACCGCCTGATCCGCATCTCCCCCTTCGACGCCTCGGGACGCCGCCACACCTCGTTTGCCTCGGTGGACGTCTACCCCGACGTGGGGGTCGATATCGATATCGAGGTCAAGGACGAGGATCTGCGCGTGGACGTCTTCCGGGCCAGCGGCCCGGGCGGCCAGCACGTCAACAAGACCAGCTCGGCCATCCGCATCACCCACCTGCCCACGAACATCGTGGTCCAGTGCCAGAACGAGAAATCCCAGCACCGCAACCGGGAATCGGCCCTCAAGGTCTTGAAGGCCAGGCTCTACGAACTGGAACTGCAGAAAATCGAGGCCGAAAAGAAGGTGGACTACGAGGCCAAAAACGCCATCGGGTTCGGCAGCCAGATCCGGACCTACACCATGCAGCCCTACCGGCTGGTCAAGGACCACCGCACCGGGGTGGACATGGGCGACGTGGACGCGGTCCTGGACGGGGATCTGGACAGGTTCATACGCGGCTTCCTGTTGCGGCAAAGCGATGCCAGACAGCACTGATCCCGCTACGGCCGAAAACCGTGAGGCCATCCTGGCCGAGATACTGACCCTGCGCCGGATCCTGGCCGAGCGCGCGGCCTCCTGTCCGGGCTTCGACCGGGACGGCGGGGAGGATGTCGTGCTCATGCGCCTGTGCTCCGGCCTGACGCTTGCCGCCTGGGACGCCCTGGCCAGGGAACACCATCTGCTCGACTGGCTGGTCATGCCCCTGCGGGGACATCCCCTGCCGTACATCAGACGCATCCAGAAAACGATCCGGGAACTGGCCCATCTGTCGGACCACGACCACCTGACGGGACTGGCCAACCGCGCCGCCTTCGAGCGTACCCTGGCGGCCGAGCTCGAGCGCAGCACGCGAAACGGCACGGCCCTGTCCATGGCCATCCTGGACCTGGACGATTTCAAGGCCATAAACGACACCCACGGCCACCCCTGCGGCGACGAGGTGCTGCGCCGGGTGGCGGCGGTCCTGGCCGAGGCCAAAAGGACCTATGATTTCGCCGCCCGCATCGGCGGCGAGGAGTTCGCCCTGGTGCTGCCGGGGCTCGGCCTGTCCCGGGCCGAGACGGCGGTGCGGCGCATCGTCTCCGCCGTGGCCGCGCTGCATGTGGACTGCGGACAGGCCGCACCGGACCTGCGGGTGACCGCATCGGCCGGGCTGGCCTGCACCAAGGGCAAGGTGCCGCTCACCCGCGACGACCTGTTCGGCGCCGCCGACCGGGCCCTGTACGAGGCCAAGTCCCAGGGCAAGAACCGGGTGGTCAAGGCCCCCCTGGTGGATCTCGTCCTACCTCCGGAAGATACCCTGGTCGGGGCCGACGAGAAAAAATTCCTGTTCACCGGATCGTGAAGGACGTGACCTGCCATGGACATTGCGGAAAAAAACCCCGGCGCCACATTGAGCGTTTCCATCTTGAGCGGCAAGGGCGGCGTGGGCAAGACCAACATAGCCCTGAACCTGGGTTTCGCCCTGTTCAAGGCCGGGCACCGGCTCCTGCTCATGGACTTCGACGTGGGTCTGGCCAACATCGACGTGCTCCTGGGCCTGTCCCCGGAAAAAAACCTCCAGGATCTCTTCCGGCCCGGGGCCACGGCCGAGGAGGTGGTCTGCCCCATCGAGGACGGCGGCTTCGACTTTTTGCCCGCAGCCAGCGGCGTGCCGGAACTCCTGGAGATGGACGAGGACATGCGCGAGGCCCTTTTCTCCAAGCTCAACTCGGTGTTCTCCCGCTACGACTACCTTTTTCTGGACCATGGGGCGGGAATCAGCCCCAACGTGCTTTCGGCGGCCTCCATGAGCCGCATGCCCATTTTGGTGGTCACCCCGGAGCCCACCTCCCTGACCGACGGCTACGCCGTGGTCAAGGTGCTTTCGGCCAAGCACCGGGTGCGCAATTTCCATGTCCTGGTCAACCAGGTCGAAAACGCCAAGGAGGGCCAGCGGACCTTCAACCGGCTGGCGGCGGCCTGTGAACGGTTTCTGGGGCTGACCCTGTCCTACCTGGGGGGGGTGCGCACGGACGCCGCCGTGCCCGAGGCCGTGCGCCGCCAGGTGCCGCTGATGAAGCTGGCCCCCACCTGTCCGGCGGCCCAGGACATCATCGCCATCGCCGTGAAGATTCACCGCCATCGGCAAAAACTCGGTTCCAAGCTCAAACAGGGCACTATTCTGAAGAATATTTTGGAACGGGCCACCTAGGTCTTGACGAATCCTACCCTTTTTCGGCAAGATTTTGAAATGGATGCATGAAATCGAGGGGTCGAATTGAGATCGCATGTCCCGATCACCGGGAGCGAGGGCCGTACGGGGCAAAACCGCAAGGGAACGCACAATGAACAAGAGCGAACTCATCAAAAACCTGGCCGAGGCCAGGGATCTGCACGTGGACGAAGCCTCCGACATCGTCAACGCCTTCATCGAATCCATCAAGCAGGCCCTGGTCAGCGACGACCGGGTGGAGATCCGGGGCTTCGGCAGCTTCAAGATCAAAAGCTACAAGGGCTATACCGGACGCAATCCCAAGTCCGGGGACGTGGTGACCGTGGCCCCCAAAAAGCTCCCGTTCTTCCGTCCCGGCAAGGAACTCAAGGAATTCATCAACCAGCAATAGACCGGGACCGCCTGTGAACCGCTTGTTTTTTTCGTTTCTCCTCATCGCCCTGGGGATGGTATGCGGCGTGGGCCGATCCTTCGCCGCCGAGACCCTGACGGTGTTTTTCACGGCCAACACCTACGGGGCCTTTTCGCCCTGCCCCACCTGAGGCGGCAAGACCGTCGGCGGCATGGCCCGGCGGGCCACGCTTTTACACCATGTCCGGGACGGCCTGCCGTCCGGCGCCCCCCTGGTCCAGGTGGCCGGGCCCTACGAGTTCCTGGAACCGGGCGACGCCGAGGCCCCGGCCGGTTCCGCCGGTCCCATGGCTGCGGCCCTGGCCCGGCTGGCCCCGGATGTCCTGTGCCTGGCCCCGGAAGAGGCCGCCATGCTGTCCCGGGCGGGGCTCGCCCCGCCGCCGGGGGCCGTGGTGCTCTCCGGCGCGCCCCAGACCAGGGTGCTTGACCGGGGCGGGGTGCGCCTGGGATTCGTCTTTTTCCCCGTGGGCGCCAAGCCCGGGGCCGAACCCGATGCCAAGGCCCGGGCGGCCACCGTGGCCGCCGCCCGGGAGATGCGCGGCGCTGCCGATCTGGTCGTCGGCGTCAGCCCCTGGGGAAGCATGGCCGAAGAGGCGTTTCTCACCGCCAATCCCGACGTGTTCGACGTACTTCTCGGCGCGGGGCACGGATTCGGCACCCCGGCCATGCCCCAGCCCGTGCCCCGGACCCTGTGGGCCCGGGCCCACACCAAGGGCAGGACCATAAGCCGCCTGGACATCGTCCTGCCCGTGAAAAAGGCCGGCGCCCCCTGGCTCCCCGGGGAGGACCACCAGGCCGAGCTGCTCAACCCGGACTACACGGTGCCGGGCGATCCGGACATCGCCATTTTGGGGGAGACGCCCACGGTGGCGGCCACGACGCCCAAGGTGACCACGGCCACGCCGTAAAAGCCCTGGTCCCGGCCCTCACGCCTCCATGCCGCCCGGCGGCATTCTCCACGGTCGCCCGGCGGACGGCCTGTCGCAGGGCGAACGTTCCCTCCCCAGGCATGACACGGATACGGCCCCCGCACGCCGTTGACTTTCGCCCCCGGTACCCTAAACGGGACGCACGCCGCCAAGTGGGATCGGGAGATGGACGAAACAACCAGGATTTTCGTGGCCGGGCACCGGAGCATGGTGGGCGGCACCTGCTGGCAGGCCTTGAACCGGGCGGGATATACCAACCTTCTCGGCCCCATCTCGGCCGAACTCAACCTCGCCCGCCAGACCGATGAGGAGGCCTTTTTCCAGGACAACCGGCTCCAGGTCGTAATCCTGGCCGCCGCCAGGGAGGCCGGCATCCTGGCCAACGCCACCTACCCGGCCGACTTCCTCACTATCAATCTGGCCATCCAGACCAACGTCATCGGTGCCGCGCGGCAATATGGCGTACGCCATCCACGGGCACGCCCCGGCGGAAATTTCTGCATGTGGACAATCTGGCCGCCGCCGTCCTGCACGTGTTGTCCCTGGACGGCGTTCCGGCGGATATGGTCAACGTGGGCTGCGCCCGGGATCTGCGCATTGCGGTGCTGGCTGAAATGTTGCGCCGCATGTCCGGCTACGACTGCGAGATCGTCTGTGATACCTCAAAACCCGACGGCACGCCGCGAACTCGTCCCCCAAACGAGGCCAACTCGATAGCAAGCGGGATCATATCCCGGTTATTGCAAGTAGGCACCGACCTCCTCAGGTTGGATTGAGAAGAAGTTGCTTTTCACCCTGGGTGAGATGAAACGAAGATCAAATATTTCTGATAATGACCTGGATGCGTTATTTTCCCTGCCGGCAGGAGTGGCGAACATTACTGCTGTCGAACCTGGCTGCATCCAGAACAAATGGGCAAACTCAGCGCCTCTGACGCCAACCACGCTGGACGCACGGTGAAATGCCGTAATCTGCTCCCAAAGAGGAAGCTGCCCCATGTCGACCTCTTGGGCCGAGCGGCCGGATGCTGCAAGGTGGGCAGCTATTTCCGAAGTGTTGAGAAGCGCTCGCCGCCCATTTCCATACTCTGGAAACCTTGATGGACCTCCGGGTGCATAATAGGGGTGGTTTGGCGATCTTTTGAGCACGAGAACATCAGTCCGCTGCCAACGTTCGAACGTACCTTGTTTCTTGCAGGTTGTCTGTGAACGTTCCAGCATGAGTTGGCGTATGTATGCAGTCTTTGATCGAAACGCCTTTATTTCTTCCATTGTCTGGCTTGACCCGTCGAATCGAACCAGCTGTGCGTCCCAACGCGGGACGAGGACTGGAATGGACGAGTGTTGCTTCGGCGAATTTTTATGAATTACTGGGGCAAGATCAAAGGAGGCGATTTGACAGGCGTCAGCCAGCTTCGGATTCATCAAAGGCCCACAATCTTCAAAAATGACATGCCGACATAGTGCTTCATGAGATATGCATAAGGCAGGGATAACGTAGCCAAGTAGAAAATGAAAAAAATGATCTTTGCACCCAAATGAAAATGTTGTGTCGTAAGAGAAATGCAACCTACGGGTATCCAAAACGTAGGTGCCTATTGCACGAGAAATATAATTCATAATAATAGCATATATGTGGAAATCTGGTTCAACATCTTCGCCCTCGAGGTGCTCCGGGATGGTGTTTGACGATCAAAGCAGCAGCTCGTCGACCAGATCATGGTCTGGCAGCAAGCACTCCCCTATGACAACGCTTTCTCTCTGCCGTGCAAGTTCACGAGATACTTCTCCCAACGAGTCCTTAACTTACCAAACAACATCTTTTTCGGGAGGTTTGGAATCCAGACGATATGGCACTTGCACTCCCATTTTGTGTGGCTTAGGATTACACTGTCTTCCATCGGAACCCTCCGATTTAGTTGAACTTTGGTCGGTTCAACGGGGGCTCTCGATATTTTCCCGGAACTGTCAAGCGTTGTGAGTCCCCGGCAAAGCCGGGGGTTTACCCTTAATTTTTAAACGGGAACAAGCATGCTCGCATTTGATACCTCCCAGTATATTCATACGCTCGATTGGTTTGGTCTGCCGGTGAAGACATCTAGCGGACCCGTTATCTTACGCCGCTTCGGGCTCGCATATTGGGATGCTTGGGGAAGTTGGCCGTATCAGAGCCTTCCTTCGTTGGAGCATCTTCAGGCTCTTCGTGAACTTCCAAATTTCTCCCCTCTCGCATTTACGGCGGTGATCCGCCCCGACACCGAAGCGGGCATGGCTGATGATGTTTTATTTTCGATACGCAAGCACTTTCACCTCGAATTTCAAGTGCTGAAGACCCATTTGGGGCACTGCCCCGGACATCCGCCTTGTCGCAATCACTACTCCCGAAGAACGAGACGTCGTTTAGAGCATGCGGCCGACATTTTTTTCGTCCAGCGTGAAACGCTTCTCCCGGAGCATTGTGTCATGTCTATGTGGCAAGCCAGATTGAAAAAAATTCGCTCCATCAATACGTTCTCTTCTCCGGACGAACAGCATTTTACGAGATTGATCACGAATTTTTCCGGACATTCCGAAGATACCGCGTGCATCGCCTTGCGTTGGCGTGACACGGGAACTCTAGCCGGGATATTCCTATTGTTCTCTGCTCTTAACAGGCCAAGCTGGCATGCTCACAGCTTTTTACTCGACGAAAGGGTTCTTAAGGACTTTGGAGCATATGTATTGTTTGATCAAGCCATCTCCATCCTCGGAGACAAGGAGGTCTGGTTTGGCGGCGCTCCCTCAGGGGCAAACGGTAAAGGTGTTTTTACCTTCAAAAATAGGTTTGCCAATTGCTCAGGGCAAGCACACATTTTGTGTGTTGATTTGAATGAAAGCAAACTGAAGAAGATACGTTCATTCTGCAAAATATCTCCGTGGCTACCAGACTACAGGAATGAACGATATAAAAACAAATGCGCCTCGGTGATCCCACTGGATCGCAGGATCGTGCCCCCAGAAGGCACGATATGCAACGATCGTCGCCGCAACAACACAGAGAGGCCTATGACAATACCAATCCCTCCCCCCTTGGCAGCCGGGTGACTACTCAAATAGACAGGAAACTTCACCCGGCAAAAGCCATGTCCCTGCCGTTCGGACTGGGCAAGGGTTCGCGACGCCCGAAACCTCCGACTTCGGCACCTGGCCACCTTTCACGGCGGGCCCGGCCCCTTTAAGAGACGAGGAGGAAAACTTTTTGACCCCACTGGCCGCCGGAGGCCCCCCCGCGTCTACCTCGCCATGCCGAGCAGGAAGGCCGCGGCGTCCGGATGGGCCTCGATGCCCAGGGCGGCCAGGGATTTGGCGGCCAGGGGCGTGATTCCGCCCCCGATCCAGAACTCGGCCTTGGCGGCGTTGCGGCCGGGCAGGGAGTCCTGGAGCCGCTGCACCAGATTGGCCGTGGACTGGGTCCACACCAGCATGTCCAGGGGAAAGCACAAGACCAGCCTGCCGGACTGGGTGCGCCCGGCCACGAAGCGCCCCACGCGCTCGAAGCGCACGAGGTGCTCCTTCCTGCTGTCGTAGGATGCGAACATCAGGGCCATGCGCTCCCGGAAAAGGGCCAGATCCTCGGAATCCGTGGACAGGCAGAAGGCGATGAAGGCCTCGCGGTTCGCCGTGCGGGACATGGCCGCCAGGGCGTTGACCAGAAGGGTCTGGTGCACGGGGGACAGGTCCGTGTTGTCGATGAAGGCCTCGGCCAGATCGGCAGGCACGCCCATGGCCGCAAGTTTGCCCCGGTTCATGCGCCGCAGGTCGGCCGGCGGCAGGGCCACGTCCATGTCGGTGAGCCACTTGCTGGTCCCGGCCACGGACACCCCCACGCCCACGGCCCCGGGCACGGCCGCGCTGGCCCCGGTGGCCAGCAGGCTCCCGGCGAAATCCGCCCCGGCCAGCCTGTCCAGGCGCTCCTTCACAAAGGGGTTGGTGGAATAGGGGTCCACGCCGAAATGCTTGGCGATGTCGCGCTTGGAGCGGGAATAGCCCAGGGCGGCGGCGGCGGGATTGTCCTCGTACTTGCTGGCCTTGCTCTCCACCAGGCTTTCCTCGGCGCGCTGAAACATCTTGCCCACGCCCGACAGGGCGCTGCCCACGGTGGCCAGGGGCCGGGTCACCAGATTGACCGCCCCCTTGACCGTATTTTTCCCCTTTTCCTTCACGGCGTCGCCGAACTGTCCGGCGGGCTCGACCTTGTCCATGGCCACGATGGCCGCGCATTCCTGAAGCCTCTGGCCCAGAAGGGCCGTGGACAGCACCTTCAGGTCGCCCTGGGGGGTGTGCAGGGTGTAGGTATTGAGATAGCCGTCGTTGCGCACGGTCTCGTCCACCCGGCAGTTGGGGGCCGTGAGCATGGATTTGGGCAGGATGGCCGAGGCCCGAAGCGTGGGCGGGGCCTCCACGGCTCCGGCCCCTTTACCGGCAGGCGGCGCGGCCTGGGCCGGGGCGGCGGCCAGGCTGGAAAGGGCCAGGGCGGCGGTCAGGACGGCGGCCAGGACGGCGGCGGCAACGGGGCGCATGGACATGGCATCTCCTGGATAAGCGACTTTTTTCGTGGCAAGGCCGGGACTGTTCATTCCTATCCAATGCCGCATCCCGGGGCAATGGGCCGGGCGGCCCAAGCGGCCCAAGCGGCCCGGACGGCCGCCCGCGTTGCCACTTGCCAAAGCCGCCGTCCGGCATTATCTGACAGCCTCCCGCGCCACTGCCATGGCGAATTGCCGCCAGTATCCCCTACCGCCGCAAACCCTGTCCGGACGCCGCCATGCTTGAAAAAAACCCCCATATCTCCCTATCCCTGGACCGCCTGACCCCGCGCGTCCTCGGACTCGGCCCCGAGGAGCTGGCCTCCTGGCCGGACGATGCCCGGGAACTGGCCGTTTCCCTGGCCGCCGAATGCTTCCTGGTGCGCTACAACCCCTACGTCAATCCCGAAGAGGTGCGCCAGGGGGTGTTTGCCCGCCTGGATGCGGCCCGGCCCACGGCCTGGGGCGACTATCCCAAGACCCTGCGGGTGGCCGTGGACCGTTTCTGGCGCGACTACGACGAGGACACGCGCTTCAAGGAGCGGGTGCTCATGCGCCTGGCGGAGTTTCTGCCCGGCGAATCCATGGCCCAGCATCCCGGCAGCCTGGTGGAATGCTCCACCGACGCCACGGACCTGCGCATGGAACTGCCCATGCTGGTCCTGGCCCCGTCCTCCACGGCCCACATCCAGAACATCATCCGGCTGGCCGGGGAGATGGGGTTCGCCGTGGTGCCCCGGGGCGGCGGTTCCGGCCTGACGGGCGGGGCCATCCCAGCCCGCCGCCGCTCGGTGATCTTGAGCATGTCCCGGATGAAGACCATTTTTTCCGTGGACAGCGAGGAAAAGCTGCTCCACGCCCAGACCGGGGTCATCACCCTGACGGCGATCGCGGCGGCGGCCAAAAAAAACCTGCTTCTGACCGTGGACCCGGCCTCCAAGGCGGCCTCGTCCCTGGGCGGCAACATCGCCGAAAACGCCGGCGGCCCCTTTGCCTTCGAATACGGCACCACCCTGGACAACATCCATTCCTACACCATGGTCCTGCCCGATGCCCGGCTGATCGAAGTGCGCCGCAAGGACCATCCCCGGCACAAGATCATGCCCGGAGACACGGCGGTCTTCGAGGTCTTCGACCCGGCCGGGAACCTGCTTGAGACCATACGCCTTTGCGGCGACGTGATTCGCGGCCCGGGCCTGGGCAAGGACGTGTCCAACAAATACCTGGGAGGGCTGCCCGGGGTGCAGAAGGAGGGCGTGGATGGCGTGGTCACCGAGGCCCGCTTCATCCTCCACGACCGGCTGCCCCACTCCCGGGTGCTGTGCCTGGAATTCTTCGGCCGCTCCATGCGCCACGCCATGCTGGTCATCCGCGACGTGGTGGGGCTTCGCGACCGCATCCGGCAGGAGGGCGACGCGGTCAAGATCTCGGCCCTGGAGGAATTCGGCCCCAAATACGTGCGGGCCATCAACTACGCCAAAAAATCCGCCACCTACGAGGGCGAGCCCATCTCCGTGCTGCTCCTGCAGCTCGATTCCGCCGACGAGACGGCCCTGGACGCGGCCGTGGCCCACATCGTGGACATCGCCACGCCGTATGAGAACGTGGACATCTTCGTGGCCGAAAACGAAAAACAGGCCGAGCTCTTCTGGGAGGACCGCCACAAGCTGTCGGCCATCTCCAAGCGCACCAGCGGATTCAAGATCAACGAGGACATCGTCATCCCCCTGGACGTGATCCCGGAATTTTCCGACTTCATCGAAGACCTGAACCTCAAATGCCTGGCCCGGGCCTACAAGGAATCCCTGCAAAACGTGGGCAGGCTGCACGGCATCCCGGCCTCGGACGAGTTTTTGGCCATGGAGCTGGAATTTTGCGACCGCATCCTGCGCGGCGGGCTCACGACCAAAGACCTCAGCGATGCGGAAGTGGAGGTGCAGACCTATTATTTCTTCTCCGACCTGACCTCGCGCTATCCCCGCCTGCGCGACCCCCTGCGCGAGATCTACAATGAAATGATCGCCACCCGCATCGAGGTGGCCAACCACATGCACGCCGGGGACGGCAACTGCCACGTGAACATCCCCGTCAACTCCAACGACCAGGAGATGATGCGCCGGGCCATGGAGGCCGCCGACCAGGTCTTCACCAAGGTCATGGAGCTGGGCGGCGCGGTGTCCGGGGAACACGGCATCGGCATCACCAAGATCGCCTTCCTGGAAGACAGCAAGATCGCGGCCCTTCGGCGCTACAAATCCAGCGTGGACCCCCGGAACATCTTCAATCCGGGCAAGCTGGTCACCAAAACCCTGGATGTGGAGCCCTACACCTTCTCGTTCAACCGGCTGATCCGCGACATCAAAAAGACGGCCCTGCCCGAAAAAGACCGGCTCATCACCATGCTGGCCAACATCCAGTTCTGCACCCGGTGCGGCAAGTGCAAGCAGGTCTGCCCCATGTACGCCCCGAGCCAGGGGCTCCTCCACCATCCGCGCAACAAGAACATCAGCCTGGGCGCGCTCATCGAGGCCATCCACTATTCGCAACTGCATTCCGGCCAGCCCGATCCGGAGCTGCTCGGCCGCCTGCGCACGCTCATGGAGCACTGCACCGCCTGCGGCAAGTGCGCCGCCGCCTGCCCGGTGAAGATCCAAAGCGCCCAGGTGGCCCTGGACCTGCGGGCCTACCTGGAGACCAAAAACGCGGGCGGACATCCCATCAAGACCAGGGTGCTGCGCTATCTGGCCGAAGACCCGGCCGCCCGGCTGCCGCGTGCGGCCAAGCTCATGGCCTACGGCCAGGCCTTCCACGGCAAGGCCATGGGGCTGGTCCCGGCCGTGTGGCGCAACCGGCTGTACAACCCGGTCCTGCGCGGCCCCAATCCGGCCATGGGCATCAAAAACCTGTCCGAAAAGCTGCGCCTGGAGCGCGGCAGCCTCTTCGCGGCCCCGGACACCCCGGCCGACGCACAAACCGTGCTCTACTTCCCGGGCTGCGGGGCCGGGCTCTTCCAGGCCTCCATCGGCATGGCCGCCGTGGACCTGCTGCTGCGGGCAGGCGTCCGGGTGGCCATCCCGCCCAGGCACCTGTGCTGCGGCTACCCCCTGGTCGTGTCGGGACTGGCCGAGGCCTTCGCCGCCAACCGGGAACGCAACATCGCCGCCCTGGGCGACTTCCTCGCCGCCGCCGGGCTCAAGGGCTTTTCCCCCACCACGCTTTTGACCGCCTGCGGCACCTGCCGCGAGGCCCTGGAAGGCTACGACCTGACCGGGCCGAACGGCCCCCTGCAACGCCTGGACGTGGTGCAGTTCCTGGCGCCGCGCCTGCCCGCCCAGGCCTCCCCGGACCCGGGGCTCCTGTACCATGCGGCCTGCCACGCCGAATGGACCGGCATCGCCCCCACCAAGGCCCCCGAGGCCTACCGGGCCGCCCTGGCCGCGCTCACCCAGACCCCGGTCAGCCTTTCCCCGGGCTGCTGCGGCGAATCCGGGCTCGGGGCCCTGACCTCGCCCCAGATCCACAACAAGATCCGGGCCGGCAAGGCCGCGACCCTGCGGGCCGAACTCGCCGGCGACGCCACGCCGGTCGTGGTGGGCTGCCCCTCCTGCCGCATCGGCCTGGCCCGGTGCCTCGGCGAGATCGGGCGCAAAAACCCCGTGCTGCATACCCTGGAATACCTGGCGGCGCTTTATGGCGGCCCGAAATGGAAACGCGACCTGAAAAAACGCATCAAAGCCGCCCGGGTTCGGGCGTAAGACTTCCCGGGGGGAACCTTTTTTGAAAAAAAGGTTCCCCCCGGGAAGTCTTACGC
>LNQE01000842.1_pt1 | contig 23955 bp, 22 predicted proteins | sample 603111 | NCBI WGS metagenome assembly LNQE01 (sample SAMN04260313, study PRJNA301899) | hydrocarbon metagenome | isolation source: hydrocarbon-contaminated ditch | place: Germany: Bremen | collected 1998
TTATCACCCCGTAAAGACATATAAATATCAGAAGAAAAATAATCATAATTAATTATAGTAAGTACCAAATTGTGTAAAAACTTGACAAGGAGTAACCCTTAAGATAAATATCACACCTCTTGTTAAGCATTGATTTAAAATGGATGCCGATGTAGCTCAGCCGGTAGAGCAACTGATTCGTAATCAGTAGGTCACCAGTTCGATTCTGGTCATCGGCTCCAGAAAAACTGGCATTTATGTAAATATCACCCCACCTGAATAACATCTACAAGTTCAAACAGAATGAATAAATTTTTTCATTATTTTTGCGTCTTTGAAATATTTTTTTATATGGAATCATTTTTCACATCACGCAAGCTGATAGCTTTTTTCTCTAAATAATCTCAGACAGGCATTCGCAACAGTACTGTCATAAAGAATTCCTTTGTTTTTTTCAATTTCTTCCAGGGCGATATTAATACTTGAGGCTGAACGGTAAGGCCTATGGGAAGCCATGGCTTCAACAACATCCGCTACGGCCAGAATGCGTGCTTCCATAAGAATTTCATCCCCCTTCAGTTTTCGGGGATAGCCGGAACCATTCATTCGTTCGTGATGCTGGTGAACAATTTGTGCCAGCGGCCAGGGAGAACCTATATTCTTAAGCATCTCGTACCCACTCCGGGCGTGTTCTTTAACCAGAGAAAATCCCAATTCCGATAGTTTTGTGGGCTTGGCCAACACCTCTACCGGTACGGTTAATTTTCCGATGTCATGTATAACACCGGCCATGCGGATTCCTTCAATCTTTTCCTGATCCATTCCCATCTCCGTGGCAATTGCACAGGCAAGACTTGCCGCGCGGGACTGATGACCGGACATGTATGGCTCCCTGGCTTCCATAGCGGATACCAAGACCTGAACAGTCGTGTCCACTGCTTTCCTAAGACTGTTAATTGTTTGCTGAAATTTCTCCTCCTCCTGCTTGCGTTCGTCTATGTTTCTGGTTATAACTACAAAAGCCGGCTTGCTTTCGTATTGGATAACATTTGTCGAGAATTCCGTTTCCTTGATTGCACCATTCTTGCATAATAACCGCACGTAAAATATCTCAGAAATGTCTTTGCCCTGATCATGCTGAGAAAATTTTTCTTGTATTATTGGAATGAAATCGGCAGGCACCAAGTTCGATATTGATTTACCAATCAGTTCTTCAACTGTGTAACCGGTCATTTCCGACTGGCGCTTGTTGGCAAACTTAACAACCTTATCCTGAATAATTGCGATACCGTCCGGCGCAGTTTCTACCATTATTGCATATGCCTGATCATAACTTTTGACATTGGCTATTGCACCGGTTTTGTTTTTACTTTGCGGACCACGTTTTTTTGTCATTAATACAACACCTTTTGAAAAATAAAAGTTAAGGCTTATTTTTAAATTATTTTATCATTATACCAAATATTGAAATATAGTTCATCTTTTTTATTATTTTCGAATGTAATACTCTATTTGCCCGAAAATAAAAACCAAACATTGCCCGGAGTAGAGCACTTACTTGGTTTATCAACTGCCAGGTGATTAAATTTGAAATATCTCAATAAGACAAATTGAAGATCATCTAATAAATATAAAAAGCCGGCGGAAAATATACTTTAATCGTTCAAGAGAACGAGTCGCAAGAAGAACATTTAATATAATCCTGGGCCGCATGTAAAAACTTAAAAATGCCAAAACAAACAACCATGTAAATTTTTGTTTGGAGATGCCTTGGGGAATATATGGCCTTCGATCTTGTCCCATCAAATCCCAGTCTATTGTTTTTAATTCTTTTTTCGCCAGCAATTCGTCAAATATTTCTGTGCCGGGAGTGGGATGAAAAGGGAAAAAATTAGCGCCGGAAATAGGCAGGCTGTTAGCCAACTGAACGGTTTTATAAATATCTTCTTCCTTCTCCAGTGGATAACCCAAAATAAAATTGCCGATAATTTTGACATGGGTTTCCGTATGAATAAGATTTATTTTTCTCTTTATAAGATCAAGGGTTAACTTTTTCTTCATATGGTCGAGAATTCGCTGAGACCCGGATTCGATTCCAACAGTTAGTAAATAACAACCGGCTTTTTCCATTAAACTTAACATGTCTTTATCGATTAAATCCAGGCGAATACCAAAACAAGACCACTTTATATTGATCTTCTGTTTAATCAACTGTTCACATAAATCACTAACCATGTCCTTAAAAAACAAAAAATTATCATCAATGAAACAAACTTCATTGATTCCAAAATTCGTCTTCAAGAATTTTATCTCTTCTATTATGTAAGAAACACTGTGTGATCTTATTTTATGCCCGGTAACCGAACGGCAGGAACAGAACGAACATTGATAGGGGCATCCTCTGGTCATAATAAGAGGAGCGACAATTTTCGATTTCGTAAGATACGACGTCTGAAAGGGATAATTGCAGGGATTTATCAAATTCCAGTCAGGATGTCCGAGTGAGTCCAAATCTTCCGGAAAAATCTGAGGATTACTTTTTATTTCTCCCTTGTTTCTCCAAATTAAACCGGGAATCTGCGTTTTCCTGGTTTCATCCAAATTCAAAAAATTGCATATTAATTCTGCCAGGCCTATTTCTGCTTCACCCCTAAATGCAAAGTCGGCTTCTTTAAAATATTGCAGTGTCTGTTCCGGAAAAACGGAAGGATGAGCGCCGCCGAGAATAATCTTGGCATGAGGGCTCCTTTTTTTAACCAGTAACAGAGATTTCTTAACCGAGGGCAAATCTGTAGAAAAAACTCTGAATCCGATAACATCAAAAAAGTGATTGACAATATAGTCCTCAAATTTTTTAAAAGTCATTTTAAGATTTACACAATCCAGTACATCGACCTGGTGATTTTTATTCTCCAGAGCCTTAGCCAGATAGCCTAACCCCAGATCAGGAGAAGAAAGAGAAACATTGCGAGTAATAGGATTTACCAGTAATACTTTCATGGCGAAAAATTTTAAGTCACGGTTGCTTTCTTTATTAACAACTTGCGGAAGTGATAGCCAAACATCATCAGCATTACCGCCTCTCCCAAGGATTGACGATAAAAGATTAATGCCCTGAATAGCAGCTTCCAGAAATAGATGCTGTTACTGAATTTGTCGAAAATACCCAGGTAAAAGACTGAATTGAAAAAAGCAATTATTCCCAATAAAGTTATGGGACGACGTCTTGCAGGTCTGTAAGTACCAAGAAACTCGAGAAGTCTCATATAATATTCTTTCGGAGAATATAAATAATTCAGAACAGAGTTGTATCGTTCCTTTATCACCTGCGGATTCATTTTAGGAATAAAGTTCATGGTCCCGTCACAGTTGTCACCGGTACAGTCGTCGAGAAGACGCCCCTCCTCCTTGAGACGGCGGTAAAGACGGGTTCCCGGTGGAGCATTGAGCAGCCCAATCATAGCCAAGACTACACCGCTATTTTGAATGAACTTTATCTGACGTTCGAAAATATCGGGCGGATCGTTATCAAAGCCTATTATAAAACCGCCCATAACCTCCATTCCGTTTCGCTGTATCGTCTTAACGGCGTCTACAAGATCCATTGAAAGATTCTGGTGTTTGCTACATTCCGCGAAGCATTCTTCCTGCGGTGTCTCCAGACCAAGAAAGACATGGCCAAAGCCTGCCGCAGTCATAAGTTTCATTAGTTCTTCATCCTGAGCCAGATTTACCGAAGCTTCCGTGTAAAAAGTAAACGGGAAATTTCTAGTCTCCTGCCATGATCTGAGCTCCCGGAGAAGAGTCTTTACCTTCGTTTTATTTCCGATGAAATTGTCATCCACTATGAAGAGACTTCCACGCCAACCAATTTCGTAGAGTTTGTCAAACTCCCGAATCATTTGCTCATTTGATTTTACTCTGGGATATCGTCCGTAAAGATTTGTTATATCACAAAACTCACAATCGAAAGGACATCCTCTGGAATACTGAACTGACATGGAAGCATAATCATTTATATCTATAAGGTCCCATCGGGGTATTGGAGTCATTGTAATGTCGGGCTTTTCCTCAGTGGCATAGACGCGCTGAAGTTTTCCATTAGCCAGGTCGTTCAGAAACATGGGAAGAGTTATCTCTGCCTCATTGAGTACAAGATAATCGACATCGGCAAAATCTTCCGGACAGCTTGTAAAAAGCGGCCCACCACCTACGACTGCTTTGCCCAGGGTGCGGCATTTGTCGATAATCTGCTGTACTGATTCTTTTTGAACTATCATTGCTCCGATGAAGACTAGATCAGCCCACTCAATCAAATCATCCAAAAGGTTTTCAGCGTTCATGTCCACAATTTTAATATCCCATTCACGGGGGAACATTGCCGCGACCGTCATTAATCCTAAAGGAACATGAAAAGCTTTTTTACGAATTAACTTCATAACATGCCGAAAATTCCAGAACGTATCAGGTATCAAAGGATTAATCAGCAAAGCTTTCATATAAATATACCTTCTGACGGGCTGCAAACAGGCGTGATTAATTCCGCCTTATTGTATTTACTTATTAGAAAAAATCCTGGACTTCAATATCCACATCATTTGTTTCAAATACAATGTTATAAAAAGTTTTATTCGCGGACTTCTGTGTTTTATAGCTAAAAAGAAAATAGAATAAATAAAAATCGGCAGTTTTATGAAGTAAGGTATTTTCCTGACTACACTGTAAGTCATTTTTTTTCTAAGAAAAACAGGCGTAGCTGGAAGAACCTTAAGAATGAAATAATATTCATTATGAAAATCATTGGAAGCCGGAGACATCTCAAAATAACTGTGAGGATTATAACCGTGATTTATTAAATCCATTTTTTCATCGTTGAGAACCTTATGTTCGAATCCTTTTTTAATAATTTCTGTTTTAGGATGATAAGTCATCCAGTATGGTTCGATTATATCCGGTGTATTTTCAATAAAGAACAGTCTTGCCTCTTCATAATGTTCTATAGTATCGCCGGGCATTCCAACAATATAATCGGCAAAGGAAACAATTTTATATTTTTTCAGAATTTTCAAAGTGTTTGCAATGTTGACATTCGATTCGTGACGCTTAAGATAATTTTTCCGATATTCCTCGTTGATGTGTTGAATTCCAAAATCAACCCATTTACAGCCTGCATCCTTCAATAGTATTGCGATATCCTCATCAAATAAATTAACATGTATATAGCATTTAAAGGGGATAGCTACTTTCTTCTTGTATACTTCCAGAAAATTTTTAAGCCATTTTTTATCAAGTATGAAAACATCGTCCCAGAATTCGATTAATTCAATTTTGTATTTTTCTTTATAGAAGATCAATTCTTCAATTACATGTTCAACGCTTCTGCGCCTTATGTAATTTGATTTTTCATCCGGAAGTTCCCTGAAATAATGATTGAAACAGTAAGAACAATCGTAAGGACATCCCCTGGAGGTCATCGTCAGATAATATGATTTTACGGGAAACACATCCTTCCAGATTTCATTGTCATAATGAGGGAGAGAATCCAGGTCTTGAATAAAACCAATCTGCTTCCCTTTAATAATTGCATTGTCCTTTGATCTATACCAGGTATTAACTATCGGTTCGGACGAATCTTCTCTTTCAATATGTTTGATAATTTCAGAAAAGGCAATTTCTCCCTCACCGATAACTATATAATCTATGAACTCGTTCGCAATCACCACTTCCGGAACGGAAGATACGTGTATACCGCCGAAAACAACCTTTGCTTGCGGGCAAATCTTTTTAAATTTTTCGGCATAGTAAAGCGCTCTCTGATAATCAAACGCTACTACGGAAAACGCTATTAAATCTGGTTGATACGCCTTAATTTGTTCAAACAGTTCTTTATCGTTATTGAAAAGTCTTGCCAACCTTTTGAATTCTCTGGTTAGACCGTCTTTAAATAACGTAGGGGTATGTAATAATTTTACTGTATGTCCGTCTCTTTTGGCAATGGCCGACAATATTGATATTGCCAGAGACTCATACGCAATAGAGGCAAAAGCTATTTTCATATAATCTGAATAAAAGTAACCTGACAGTGAATACTTTAAACTTTTCCGTTATTATAAAAGGAGTTCTGTTTTATCTTCGCTTCTTATTTTTTCGATAAAATCATGGTTTCAAGGTTTTGAAGTATAAGTAGTATGATTTTGAGTGTCAAGGAATATAAAATACTCCCCTATTAAGATCATTTAAATTCAGCGGCGCAATTAACCTATATTCTCTTGCCTTCAGATGATTTAAAAAAAAATTTTCAAATATTAATTCCTGACTCCTGTCCGGCAATAGCAGAAAAAACGTTGAAATCTATGATTAGTTATGCAAATACTTTTAACGATTTTGTTTATGCCAATTACTCATTTATTTTGTGACCAAGAAAAACGGATTTGTAAAGATTGCGTGAGTTTTGAATAACTAGAGTTTATAACGCTAAATATTAAGGATAAAAAAAATTGATTTTAATGGTTAGTTGTGCAAAAATTTTTACACTTGGTCTGAAATTAGGTGTAATGAACAAATCGCCATTTCGTGGATTTACCTGCTTCCTCTATGCTTGATTTTTTTTATTCGATTTAACTCTTGCTGAAAAGGAGTTATAGACGATGGCTATGTTCTCCAATAGCATATCAGTAGTTATACCGGTCTATAATAGCGAAGATTCTTTGGCGATATTGATCCGACGAATTGAACCTGTTTTAATGTCTCTTACGTCAAAATACGAACTAATTTTTGTTAATGACGGCAGCAAAGACAATAGCTGGAAACGAATTAATGAACTGTCTGACCTGCACCCATGGGTAATTGGCGTAGATCTGATGCGCAATTATGGGCAACATAACGCTCTACTCTGTGGTATTCGAATAGCCCGAAATGAAATAATTATCACTATTGACGACGATTTACAGCATCCCCCAGAAGAAATCCCTAAATTGATGGTGAAACTATCAGAAGGGTACGATGTTGTGTACGGCACACCAATAAAGGAACAACATGGATTTTGGCGAAATAGAGCTTCACAGATAACAAAACTTGCACTCCAGAAATCAATGGGGGCAGAAATAGCTGGAAGGGCAAGTGCATTTCGAGCTTTCCGAAGAGATGTACGCAAAGCTTTTGATACTTATAAGAGCCCCTACGTATCAATTGATGTATTGTTGACTTGGGGAACTACAAAATTTGCAGCAATAAATGTGCGTCACGATGCCCGTCAGACCGGTGTCTCTAAGTACACATTTTGTAAGCTTGTTACTCACTCTCTGAACATGATAACTGGCTTCAGTTCTTTGCCTCTGCAATTGGCTAGCATAATAGGATTTGTTTTTATCATTTTCGGTCTCGGTGTACTGGTATATGCTACAAGTGAATATTTTATACAAAGGTCAACCGTTTCCGGATTTGTTTTCCTTGCTTCTTTCATCGCCATCTTTTCGGGAGCACAACTGTTTACTTTGGGAATAATCGGCGAATATTTGGCACGCATACACTTTAAAAGCATAGGACGACCGCAAAGTCTCATACGTTATATTGTGGGATTACTGAATAAGGAGGATTAAATTGGTTCGGTCTTGTTTCACGTATTTCTCTCAGATATTAACAAAGATATAAGCAGCAAATCTATAAAGTGAGATTTTTTTGAGCGATGAAAAAAGTTGCCATCCTTCAATCTAACTACATACCGTGGAAGGGATATTTTGATTTGATCGCAAATGTTGACGAGTTCATTATTTACGACGACATGCAATATACGCGGCGTGACTGGCGAAACCGCAACAAGATCAAGACACCGCATGGTTTGCAATGGTTGACCGTACCCGTGAAGGTGAAAGGTAAATATCACCAGACCATTCGTGAAACGGAAATCGATGGCATGGATTGGGCCAAGTCCCATTGGAAGACTCTCTGTCAATACTATCATCGTGCAAAACATTTCGTAACCATAGCACAGGAACTTGAACCTCTATATCTAAAAACAGAGTATTCGCACCTGTCACAACTCAATCGAACGCTTATCGAATGGGTATGCATGACATTAGGCATTAAAACCATTATAAGCAATTCATGGGATTACAAGGTAATAGGCGGCAAGATCGATCGGTTGGCCGATTTGTGCGCTCAGGCTGGCGGCAATGAATATATTTCTGGACCTGCCGCACGGGATTATATTGACGAAACCGTCTTCATTAAAAGCGGCATCAAACTTGTCTGGTTTGATTATGAAGGATATCCTGAATACCCTCAGCTCTGGGGCGACTTCATGCACAGTGTAAGCATTCTGGATTTGTTATTCAATTGCGGCAAAGAGACGCCGCGGTATATGAAGTATGTCCAATATTAAACGATCGGCTGTCACCATGATTGATCGGGTAGCGCAGCATGTGAATGGGTTATAAAGGCAAACCAAATCGCTGAAGGTGCAATAAGCGCGAACGGCGCAGGGGAATAGAAAGATGAAACTATCAGATTACTTCATGAACTACCTTTTCGAAAGAAAGATCGGTCATATCTTCGGCTATCAGGGCGGTTCCGTCACGCATTTGATTGATTCGCTTTATAAAGTCAATGGTTTGATTTACATCCAGAACTATCACGAACAGGCATCCTCCTTCTGTGCCGATGCCTACGCAAGGGTAAGAGGAGGTGCCGGCGTCGCGATCGCCACGAGTGGCCCCGGGGCTACCAACCTGATCACGGGAATTGCCAACGCCTTTTTCGATTCTATACCGTGCATCTTTATTACGGGACAGGTAAGCACCCATGCGATCAAGACAAAACAGTACATTCGTCAGCAAGGCTTTCAAGAAACCGATATCGTTTCGATTGTCAAGACTATTACAAAGTTTGCGGCAACTGTTTTAGAACCAGAAAATATCCGCTATTACCTTGAAAAAGCCTTTTTTTACGCCCAGTCGGGACGGCCCGGCCCAATTTTGATCGACATCCCCCACAACGTGCAGGCAAGCGAGATAAACCCTCAAGCGTTGCAAAGCTTTTATGATTCTGATGAATATACATCGGAAATGAACAAGAAGCCTTTGCCGGACGAAAAAGTTGTCAGCCAGGTCGTTGCCATGTTAGCCGAAGCCAAAAGGCCGGTCGTTTTGGCTGGTGGTGGAATGGCCTCGGTCAAAGGTAAAGGAATATTCAAAACCTTCGTTCATGCCTGTGATCTACCTGTAGTTGGTTCCCTGAGGGGACTGGATACCATCGACCATGACGATGAACATTTCTGCGGCTTTATCGGTTCGTACGGTAATCGTTATGCCAACTTTGCTGTGGCGAAATCTGATTTTCTGCTAGTCTTGGGCTCAAGGTTGGATGAGCGCCAGACGGGAGAAGACAGGTCTCTTTTTGCAAGAGGCGCACAGATCGTTCATGTAGATGTCGATCCATATGAATTAAATCATAATCTTCATGAGGCTGTCAGTGTCTGCTGTGACATCGAATCGTTCCTGAATGCATTGATGGCGGAAATCGATGACAGACGCTTTGATAATAAGGCATGGATAGATCACATTCATCGGTGGAAGGCAAGATATCCCTCCTATCCGGTTCATGATCATACCAATGATATTGCCCCGAACGAATTCCTGCATGCATTGAGTATGAAAGTATCTGACAATGCAGTGGTGTGCGCAGACGTCGGTCAAAACTTAATGTGGGTCGCCCAATCTTTTTGCCTTTCCGGGAATAAACAGCTCCTGTGCTCTTCCGGTCATGGTGCAATGGGGTACTCTCTGCCAGCGGGAATCGGCGCTCATTTTGCGTCGCCCAATAGACAGATAATCTGCGTAACGGGAGATGGCGGCATTCAAATGAACCTGCAGGAACTCCAAACCGTTTCCCGGGAAAGAATACCCTTAAAAATCTTTATTATGAATAACCAATCGTTGGGCATGATTCGGACTTTTCACGAAAAATATTTCGATAACCGATGTTTCGGTTCGGTTAACGGCTACGCTAATCCGGACTTTGAAAAACTTGCATATGCATTTGATATTGTATATACAAAAATACATAACCGTGATGATTTTGACCGGCTTGACTATGGACTTAATAGTGAAGGTCCCCATCTTTTTGAAGTTGTGCTTTCTCCTACGACACAGGTTATTCCTGAGCCTGCTCCAAGACGCGCGGTGGAAGACCAACTTCCCCTGTTGAACAGAGGGGAGTTCGATCATCTCTTTGAATCGTAAGGAATTGTCTTGTAAGATGAAAAAATATAATGTGTTGGTCACGGGGATAGGTGCGATCATAGGTTACGGAATCGTCCGTGCTTTAAGGCTTTGCCGATATGATGTTCATATTACAGGTATGGACGTTCATCCGGACGCCGTTGGTCAGCAATGGTGCAACGCCTTTCTTCAATCCATTTGGGCCTCTGATGCCGGATATTGCGATTTTCTTGCCGATATTATCGACAAACACAAAATTGATCTGGTTTTTTTCGGTATAGAACCAGAAATCCATAGACTTTGCGATGATCAAGATAACTATAAGGGTGACTTCAATAAGCTTATTTTAAACAACAAAGCGCTTATTGCATTATCTAGAGATAAATGGCTTTTATATGAACATTTGATCCTGAATCAGTTTAAGGCGATTAAAAGCCTGACGACCGGTGAGTATGACGTTGTTACCCAAACGTTAGGATTGCCTTGTTTGGTCAAGCCCAGGTGTTCAACAGCTTCCAAAGGCATCATAATCATACGTTCCTGTGATGATTTTTTATACTGGAAGAACAAATTGGGCAAGGACTTCATGATTCAGGAAATCGTCGGCGATGACGATCATGAATATACGGTCGGTATCTTTGGACTGGGTGATGGATCGCTGTCTCAATCCATCGCCTTTTCGAGAAAACTTAGCCGGGAAGGTTCAACTGCCAAGGCGCAGACGGTGAATATTCCAGAGCTCGACGAGGAGGTGAAGCGACTGACAGCTTTATTCAAGCCAGTCGGACCGACGAACTTTCAGTTCAGGCTGCATCGAGGGGATTATCTTCTCCTCGAGGTGAATCCACGATTCTCATCTTCGCTCTCGCTAAGAACGGCGTTTGGCTTCAATGAGCCTGAGATGTGCATCGAGTATTTTGGTAAAAAGGTAAGACCGAACCCTGCGGTAATTAAGAAAGGAACGGCCGTTCGATACATCGAAGACGTTGTGAATTACGAATGATGGCCATTATTTCCGATATCCACGGAAATTTCCCCGCGCTGCAGGCGGTCATGTGTGAAATTGAAAGAAACGGCTGCGGGCAAATCATTTCGCTGGGCGATGTTGCTGGATATTACTGTCAGATCAATGAATGCATTGATATGCTCAGGCAAAAAAATATTCCGAATATCATGGGGAACCACGATTACTACCTGGCGTATGATCAGCCATGTCCGCGTTCAAATACCGCAAACATTTTGCTGGGATACCAGCGGGAGCATATTATGCCGGAGCATTTGGAATGGCTCAGAAATTCGGCTCCGAAGATGGAGTGTAACGGAGCGTCGTTTGTTCACGGCGGATGGAAGGACTATCTGGATGAGTATCTTACGATCGTCAACGAAGACTACTTCCGGAATGAACGCGCAACACATTTTTTTTCAGGGCATACACACATTCAGTCTCTGAGCCTGTTGGACCGTATCTGCCACTGTAACCCAGGCTCTGTAGGACAGCCGAGGGACAATGATCCCAAAGCGGCTTTTGCCCTTTTTGATGGAGAAAATGTTTATCTGAAAAGGGTTGATTATGACATCGATCGAATGGCAGCTAAGATGAAGGACTGCGGCTTCGACTGCTATTTCTATGAGGGTTTGTATTCAGGCCGTAAAATCGGCTCGTAACGAACCGGCATTGATCAAGGATAGAGAAGGGAAGAACAATGAAGTGGGAAAAAATTGGACGACTCTATTGTCCGTCAAAGGAAGATAAGTACACGCATGCGATGTTTCCTGTAGTTGATATAACGGACGGCAACAAAGGTCTTGTTCGCATTTATTATACGCACAGGGATAAAACGAATTATGGCTTCCCCACCTATATGGATGCATCCCTATTGGACGGTAAATTTTCGATCATCTACAATCATCATGAGCCAATCATCGAAAAAGCCTCCATGGGCAATTTCGATGACAGCGGTGTAAATGTAACGTCGATTGTCAAGATAAATGGTAAAAGACGCTTCTATTACTATGGCTGGAACCTCGGCGTAACGGTGCCGTTCAGGAATTCAATCGGAGTTGCGGAAGAGGCGGAAGACGGTATCACGATGAAGCGTTTGTATAATGGGCCTATAATGGACAGGTCGAGAAAGTTTCCCAATCTTTGTTCTACGCCGTATGTGATACGTGACGATAATCAATTCAAGGTGTGGTTTGCCTCCGGTGAACCCTGGATATGGATCGACGGAAAGCCGGCAGTCGCGTGTCATGTCGGTTACGCCGAATCGGAAAACGGTCTTGACTGGCGTCGTCAAAACGATCCGGCGGTCGGCCACAGGAGCGATGACCATGTCGTTACTACGCCTTGTGTATTGAAGGAAAAAGGCGTTTATAAGATGTGGTACTCATACCGCGGGAGAAAATACCGGATCGGATATGCCGAGTCCAGCAATGGCAGGACCTTCACACGTATGGATGAGAAGGTTGGAATTGACGTATCGGAAGACGATTGGGATTCTGACATGGTCTGCTATCCGTGCGTCTTTGACCTCCGTGGCGTGAGATACATGATTTACTGTGGAAACGAATACGGCAAAACAGGATTTGGTCTGGCCGTTCTAGTTGAGGAATAAACGTTTATGAAACTCTCCATTGTAACTACTCTGTATCAATCGGCACCTTATATCGAAGAATTCGTGAGGCGCGTCAGTGTTGAAGCTAAAAAGATCACCGATGATTATGAGATTGTAATGGTCGATGACGGATCTCCTGACAATTCCTTGGTCAAGGCTCTCAGTCTCCGGGAGATCGATTCGCACCTCCATATCATCGAGCTCTCGCGCAATTTTGGGCATCACAAGGCGATGATGGCTGGCCTTGATTATGCCCGGGGTGATCTCGTTTTCCTCATTGACGTCGATCTCGAGGAACCCCCGGAACTACTGACACGCTTTCATGCCGAGATGCAAAGTGGTAACTGGGACGTCATTTACGGCATTCAGCAGGATCGCAAGGGCGGCCTGATTAAGAAAATAGGGGGAAGATTCGGCTGGTGGCTTATCCAGCTGTTCGTTCCTGTTGATATTCCTTTCAACCTTTGCACTGTCCGTTTAATGCGCTCATCGTATGTCCGGCAACTGGTCCGGCACAAAGAGCACATGACGGCTATAGGCGGATTGTGGGTGCTGACTGGTTTCCATCAGCATGGGATCCTATTCGACAAGGCATCGCGCGGCGAATCATCTTACACCTTTGGCAAGCGGTTGCGATCGCTTCTTGATTCTGTGACCTCGTTTAGCCCGGTTCCCCTTTATGGTATCTTTTTTCTGGGGCTGGCGATTTTTTTCGTATCGTCTCTGGTGACCGCAGCCCTGATCATTCGATGGTTTGCCGGATATGTATTGGAAGGATGGATATCAGTGATGGTTTCAGTTTGGAGTCTCGGCGGCTTAATCCTGCTGAGCACCGGGCTCGTAGGACTTTACATCTCACGTATATTTATAGAAACCAAGAACAGGCCTTACGTCATCATCCGAAATATCTTCGGAACTCATGATCATCATGGCCAGCGACCAGAAAAATGAAATTGATTCTGAATCCTCAACGCTGATTAGAGTTAAGTGGGCTGTCAAGATCAAGAAAGGATGGAACCTTATGTCTATTAGTCATCAATATGCTTCTCGTTATACCAGCGACAAAGCGAATGCAGTTTATCCGGTCGAATTTGTCGTGCGGGCATTTCTGGGAACTTATCCGAATCTGCATATGCCACGAGATCAGTACGAGGGCCAACGAATCCTCGATTTAGGTTATGGCGACGGGCGGAACATGCCCTTACTGAACAATTTGGGAATGAAGATCCATGGCGTAGAAATTGCGGAAGATATCAACCTGCATATTAGAACGCGGATGAAGGCATTGGGGATACACACCGAACTGAAGGTAGGAACTAATGCACACATTCCCTATGAAAGCGGGTATTTCCAATATGTGCTTGCATGCCATTCATGTTACTACGTCGAGCCCGGCGATCAGTTTGTAGTAAATCTCACCGAAATAGCTCGCGTCCTTGAAACTGGCGGGTACCTCATTGCGTCTTTGCCGATGATGGGTTCATACATCCTCAAAGATGCCAAACCTCTTCCCAACGACCACTATGAGATCACCAGCGACCCTTATGGATTGAGGAATGGTACCGTATTTCGCGTCTTTCGTTCCAAGCATGAAATACGAAGGGTATTTTCAAAATTTTTCTGTGACTTCAACCTCGGATATTGCAATGATATGTTCTGGGGCATCCATCAGAAAGTATGGATATTGGTATGTCGCAAAAAAGAAAACAAGACGTAATACCGTGAGAAAATGGGACATGAATTCCGTTTTCCTAACGCTTTATGGCACTCTTGAATATGAAAATCGTACTGGAATTGAATTATGAAATGGTCTAAAGAATTTGTTCGTTATGTAGTCGTCGGTTTGACTATGAACATTTTCGGATTTTTGTTATTCGTTTTGATCACAAAACTTGGCGTTAGCCCTGTTTTGACGATTAGTATCTTATATCCCCTTTACATAGGTCTGGCTTTTTATCTCAACAAATATTGGTCATTCAATCATAAGGGGCGTACTTCAACGTCCGCCATCAGGTACCTAATTGCGTATGCGGGGTGTTATGCCTTGAATGTAGTCATGCTCAAATTCTTCAGTGGTTATCTCGGCTATTCACCTTTGGTCGTGCAGGTGATTGCCGTCATGATTATTGCTTTATTACTCTTCCTGACCCAAAAACTCTGGGTCTTCAGAGTGCGACGCGGTTCAGTGCACTATAAGCAGGCTCTATAAACTATGAAACGATGTCTTAATTGTACATGGATATTTGATAGTAATGAATGGCTTTGTCCGGGGTGTGGATGGCAACCGGATAAAAGCGGTTTTGTGCCGGTTTTCTCTTCGAAACTGGCGCAAAATAACAGCGGATTTAAAGCCTCTTATTTTGCACCAATTGCGGCACTGGAAGTGGGTAATTTTTGGTTTTGCGCTCGTAATGATCTGATTGTCTGGGCCCTGGGAAAATACGGCGCAAGCGTCTCATCGTTCATGGAAATTGGATGCGGGACTGGATTTGTATTGCAAGGAATTTCATGTCACTTTCCGAAAATGCGTATCGTCGGCAGCGAGATCTATCCCGAAGGGATCGCCTACGCGGCTGATAGAATAGCAGGAGGGGAATTCATGCAGATGGATGCACGAGATATTCCCTTTGTCAATGAATTTGATGCCATCGGAGCGTTCGATGTGCTTGAACACATCTATGAAGATGAAGATGTGTTAGAGCAAATCTATCGGGCATTGAAGCCAGATGGAGTTCTTCTGCTCACGATACCCCAGCACCGTTGGCTTTGGAGTTGGTTAGACGATTATTCCTGCCATGTCCGGCGCTATACTGCACTTGACCTGCATAAGAAATTGGTGCGTGCCGGCTTCTCCATTACGCGAAGCACATCCTTTGTTACCGTCTTGTTGCCCCTGATGTTCTTATCCCGCCTGAAGCAGAGAGATAAAGGCAAAAGTTACGATCCACATAAAGAATTGCGAGTGAATCCGCTTATGAATCGAATCTTTAAAGGATTACTGCATCTGGAGATTTGGTTGATTCGCATGGGTGTTTCGTTTCCCGTAGGTGGTTCGCGGCTAATAATAGCCACGAAGATTTAAAAAACTTGTTCAACTTGTTGAGAGGTTAATAATGGATTACATCCCCTTCAATAAACCCTTTATTGCCGGCAAAGAACTCTTCTACATTGCTCAGGACGTTATTGAAAATCACCATACCGCTGGTGATGGTCCCTTCACTAAAAAATGCCAAAAATGGCTGCAGGAACAACTCGGCAGCCAGAAAGCACTCCTGACTCATTCCTGCACGGCGGCTCTGGAAATGGCGGCAATCCTATCCGGTATTAAATCAGGAGACGAAGTAATCATGTCCTCATACACGTTTGTGTCAACGGCCAACGCCTTTGTTCTCCGTGGAGGTATTCCGGTTTTCGTAGATATCCGTCCGGACACACTGAACATTAATGAAGCGCTTATTGAAGACGCAATTTCCCCCAAAACCCGGGCCATCATCCCTGTTCATTATGCCGGTGTCCCGTGTCAAATGGATACTATTATGGAGATAGCCAAACGTAAACGGCTTTTAGTTATTGAAGATGCCGCGCAGGCTCTTTTATCCCGATACCATAATAGATATATAGGCACTATCGGCCAAATGGCCTGCCTAAGTTTTCATGAAACAAAAAATATTATCAGTGGAGAGGGGGGAGCAATTCTAATAAATGATCCTTTATTAATCGAACGGGCAGAGATCATCAGAGAGAAAGGTACCAATCGCAGTCAGTTCTTTCGCGGACAAGTGGACAAATATACATGGGTTGATATTGGATCATCTTACCTTCCCAGTGATATTATCGCTGCATTTCTTTATGCCCAGATGGAAAATGCCGACCAAATTATAGCCCAGCGTAACTTGATTTATGATCTCTACATGGAAGGTTTGCGGCCACTGGCTGAAAAAGGCTGCATTCAATTACCATTCATTCTTAACGATTGTTGCAGCAATGGTCATATGTTTTACATCATAACCCGCTCTTTGGAAGAAAGAACGAAACTTACTGAATTCCTGAAAGAACGTGGCATATTGGCCGTGTTTCATTACGTACCCCTTCATAGTTCCCCCGCGGGAAAGTTGTATGGCCGGGCGCATGGAACTTTAGATGTTACCAAGAGAGTAAGTGACTGCCTGTTGCGCCTGCCACTTTACTACGAAATGACGAATAACGATGTAAATTCTGTAACAAAATCTATCAGGGATTTTTACAAAAACTCTTAAACGGAGTACTTCAGCATAAAAGTACATTCCAAGTTACGATTAGTCATGCCAATATTTACGTATTAAGAAAAAAATGGAGGATATTAATGAGCGAAAATATGGAAGATTCTGACACAACTATTCAACAGGTCACTGACCAAACCAATTCTCGCAACAATCGTTCCTCAATAATGCCTACTTTTTCTGCCTTCTCGGAAAAACTGGCTTCATCCCGCTATCTGAAGTGGGCAGTATTAGCGCTTCTGCCGGTCCTCATTTTGCTGAGAAATCCCGTGGAGCAATTAGACACCGATTTATGGTGGCAAATGGCTCTTGGTAAATATTATCTCACCCACCACACCCTCATTGCAGACCATTCGATATTTTCTTGGACACCGACAGACCCGACATGGATTTACAACACTTGTCTGGGAAGTATCGCTTTCTATCTGGTTTACACCTTCATGGGAGGGTTCGGTTTGTGGACCCTTCAGTGGCTCATATTCCTGGGAGTTTTTCTTTCATTTTATCTTTTTCTTCGCATGATTAGTCAGAAACTTGATGTAACCAGTGTTACCATCATTGCCGCCGTTGGTATAGTCTGTTCTCTGGCCTGCTGTTTCTATAAACCAGAAATATTTTCAGCACTTATGTTTTGCTGGACAGTATTTATCTTTTTTTGTGCAAAGTTGACACACCGAGTGTTTCTTTTTTATCTTTATCCATTAATTTTTGCCCTCTGGGTTAATTTACACGGTGCTTTCGTTTTCGGGCTCATTTTTCTAGTTCTCGTCTTTACAGGTGAGCTTTTAAACAGAATTTTCTTTTCAAAAGAATCATTTACCACCAAAGATCTAATCCATCTCGGGGCTGCTTGCGTTCTTTCTTTGGCGGCCACTTTAATTAATCCTTATGGCATACATTACCTGTTGAGCACTTATAATGGACTAACTTCCGATGCTTACATGAGTCTAATCAACAAATATATTTTAGCATATTTGAGTCTATGGCAATATTTGAAAGAGTTCGGCGATACCTTCTTCAGATTGGGGCAAACTGCATGGATTATGACCATAATGATATTTTTTATGGGCTGCCTTTTTCTCTACGAATTTATCAAAAAGAAATCCTTTGATTTTACATTGCTGATTGTCAATGTTGCCTTATACTGGAAAGGAATGGACACAAGTCGTGCATCTTACTTCTTCCCTCTTGCCTTTTTTTTCTCATTCTTTTACCTGCTCCACCGGTTAAAATTGAAGAGCATTCTCGGCAAAACAACCATCTTATCATTGGTTGTCCTTCTTTTCTTTTTTGCCAACATCTCCTATTCAAATATAAGATACGGCGCTGGTTTTACATGGTTTGGCACCGGTCTCGACAATTTCGTCCCGGTAAAAGAAGTATCCTTCTTGAAAAAGTACCATCCGGAAGGACCGATCTTCAACGACTACGTTATCGGCGGTTACCTTACATGGGATCTTTATCCTGACTACAAGGTTTTTATTGATCCACGCTGCAGCCCTTTCAGGAACCAGACTTTCCCCGACTATATGGCTTTTACCAACGTTCGTGTGACTGGCAAGGATATTGAACGTTTTAGAGAAAAATATCCTTTTAAGATTGCAATCCTGCATTATAGACAAATCGTTTTGATCTATGATTTCCTCAGAGCTGGAGGAGATTGGAGGCTTTTGTACTTTGACCAAAACGCAGCTGTTCTGATGCATAAATCACTGCTTCCCACTATTTCACCGGAAATGGGCGCTGTTGATCTCAGCCCGGTACGCTTCCGGAATGTCACGAATCCACAGGTCTTGCTTAATATTTTTCATTTTTACCTTAATCTGGATCCAAAAGCCGCTCAATTTATCTACGATATCTATAAAATCAATGTCAGCAACTATTACAAACTAAAAAAAGAACATCTGCAAGGGATGAATCTTTTAATCCGGTTGAAGGAGCTGGAAGCTAAAGTCATGAAAAAAAATTTTACAGTATCTGTTCCGCATACGTGCACGGTACCCATAAAAGGTAACGTGGAGTCCGTACGAAATGATATTTCAAAAACTTTGCCGACAATATAGATTTTTTTAGAGTTGAAATTGATGATAAGGTGTGCCAATCTTCGCAGGCGAAAACTTGAAATGTATATATTTTCGAAGCATAAAATCAATTTAAGTTTCCGCTATACATAAAAATAATGAATAGGAGAATCAATGAGTTCAGCCGCGTCTAACGTATTTCTTTCAGCTATTGATAAAGAGCGATTTGGTATTCGGACCGCAAGAGTTGTTGGGGTAACAACCGAGAGTTTATCTTCTATATTGGAATTTTGCAGGAAGGAACAGGTAAAGTTTCTTATTGCCCGTTGCAGTATGTTCGATCTGGAAACAGCCCAGACCATGGAAAAAAACGGCTTTTTATTAATGGATACTCTTGTTTATTATACACTTGATATTGCCAAGAAAAAGAGTCCCTCTGCCAATGGTATCGTTTATTTTAGACCTATACGCGCTGAAGAAGAAGAAGAAATAGCATCGGTCGCCGTAGAATCATTTCGCGGTTATTTTGGACATTATCACGCTGACCAAAGGCTGGATAATAACAAATGTGATGAAGCATATGTTGATTGGGCGCGAAAAGCCTTTATCTCCCGAGGTTCTGATGAAAATTTTCAGGTCGCTGAAATAGACGGCAGGATAGTGGCCTTTGGTGTTTTCAGAATTAATAGTCCCGATGAGGGCGAATTGTTTTTAGGCGGCATACATCCGGATTTTCAAGGCCAGGGCATTTATCAGGCCTTTTTGTACAGAGCGATGGAATGGTGTTTATCAAAAAATGCCAAAAGAATTGTTATTTCTACCCAAATCAACAATATCGCCGTACAAAAAATTTTAACAAGATTCGGATTTGAAATAGCCAAGGGATACTACACTTTTCATAAATGGTTTGATTAGTTCACTATTATGGTGCAACTTGTAAACCATCAAATTATGTCTTCATTTTTAAAACGCCAGAATAATAACGTACCCAAAATTAAGCAGTAGATAATTACATTGACAAGTGGATAGATATAAACGAATTCCTGAACGCCATCAAACCCGATGATAAACAAGGAGGCAAAACGCTGCAAACCTGAAAGTTTCGGCCATAAGTAATAAATTGTTTCCCAACCTGTCGAACCTGAATTTACAGGTACCGGAGAATAACGGCTTATTGCATATATCCAATCGGCCACAAAACTAGCGATACCAATACCCATCACACAAAGAAAAGCAGCTATATCAGGTATAATAAGAGACAGAAGCAAGACAGCAATCACCACAAAAAGCAGATTAAAAGAACATATTACAGACGCGGCAAGATACCCTGGCATAATGATATTCAGCCTCAGCAATACAGTGAGGAATATAATAGCGTGAAGAACAAACATAAAGAAAGAAGACAACACCCAGAGGCCTAATATTTTTCCCGTAACGTACTGCCTGCGTGTTATCGGTTTGGAAAAAATGCACGATTGCATTCCTTCATCGCGGTCACGTTTGAACACCCGCATGGAAAACAATGCCGTTACTAACATTACAGCGACAGTAATAATATAGAAGGTTATCTTCGATACTGTTGCAATAATTGATTCGGCATCAAGTTCATGACCGTTAATCATATAATTACCCTGATAGCATCCGCGAACAAGAAAAACAAAAATGACCGATACAACAAACATGACGATAAAGCTTTTCTGACGCACTTCATCGGCAATGGTATATTTTGCGATATTAATAATGGAGGACAATGTTTTCGGCATTTTAACATCAACCTTTTACATATCTTACAAACACATCTTCCAGCGAGTCGCCTTCTTTGACCAGACTGGATATTTTGTCTTTTACCAGAAGCTTGCCACGACTGATAATTGCGGCATTATCGCATATCTTTTCCACCTCCGACAGCAAATGTGAATTTAGAAAAATCGTCATTCCCTGACTTTTAAGCGATTCCAGAAGCTGGCGTATTTCTCTGATTCCAATTGGATCTAAACCGGCTGTTGGCTCGTCGAGAATCAATAGTTTCGGGTTGCCCACCAGTGCGGCGCCGAGTCCGAATCTCTGAATCATTCCTTTGGAATAAGTGCCCGCTTTGGTATGTTCCCTGCCCTGCATGCCAATTCTTTCGACTATGCGCCTGCATTGCTCCTGAGCATCGGATCGTTTTATACTCAAAAGTTCCGCGCAACGCTGCAGGTAATGCCATCCGGAAAGATAAGGAGGGATGTGATAGTTCTCCGCCAGGTAACCAATCGCAACACGACTGGCCGCGTTTGTGCTGGAAACACCATTTACTGATAAGCTTCCTGATGTCGGCTTTATAAAGTCAAGGAGCATTTTGACTATTGTGGTTTTTCCCGCACCGTTAGGTCCGAGAAGAGCAAAATATTCTCCCTGCTTAACGGAGAAAGAAACATCATCAACAGCAACAAGTGATCCATATCTTTTAGTTACATTTTTTAATTCAATCATGAGCGAAATATATTTACTCCAACCCGTCATGTCAATGAAATATCACCTGCAAATTTTGCGGTGTGTTGATTATATTTATTTGCATGTAAATCAAATTCCTTAATGACAAAAATTACACTTATTTCTTAATATGACCAACTATCTCTTCAGCAAAGTCTGCAATCGCATTTTCCATCTGCTTCAATCCCGGCATTTCCAGTGGATAATGACCCGCGTTTTCCAGCATTACCACCTTCACTTTTACCCTGGTTAACTTTTCTATAAAGGGCTGACTCAATTCCAGAGGAGACCATCTGTCTTGAGCCGGCTGTGTTAACAACACCGGGCATAGAGTGAAATTTTCCGGTTCAATGGCCGGTGAATAGTTCATGTAATCCGCCAGAAAAAGAGTTGACATCCAATTCCCTGACGAGGATTTATCGGATAGAAAAACCTTCAGGGCATCTTCATTATTTACCAGAGTGTACATTTTGGACGCTACCCGCATTGGGATCTTTATACTGCGTAACAATGGAACATGGGAACAGAAACCGGCAACAGGAACTCCTACCCGACTCATAAAAATATTATAGGCTGTCCGATCTCTGACCATATTTATCCGCTGATCAAGAAATGTCATACCCACAATGCCGGAAACTTGATTATTTTTCGCGGCCACATGATAGGCTTGCATACCTCCTGCACTTAAACCATATAGAATAATAGGTCTATTATCCTTCTTTTTTTCGGCATTAATAAAATCGCTGACAATTTGCACCCAATCAGTATAGGTTACCGGACGATTAGGATTGACCTCTGTCATTCCATAAGCAGGCATGTCCAGAGCAATACATTCATAACCTCTTTTCCATAAAGGGCCACCTACTATCAGTGACATCTGGCGCCCATTCGTACCAACACCATGCAGTAAAATCAATTTTACCGGAGCTGTATCATTTTTAAAAAAATCAATATGGATTTTATGACCATTCCATTCCCAAGTATCTTCCGATGGCCGATACTTATCGTTGAACCTCATGTATTCCGGCAGGAAAGCCTGCTGTTTCTGCCACATTGGATTTGATTCATAAGTAGCCGCATATGCCGAAAAAAGCGGTATTAAAAATATAATTAAAAATGATAATCCACTGTAAAATACTTTTTTCAACAGCAAATTTTTCATAATTTCCTTCCTCCTGTCTCAAGATTTTGCTTCAATAATAATAGGTCTATAAAATTAAAATTGATGTTAATAACATTCAGATTTTAAATATGAGGCACAATACCTGCGTTTATCGCTGCTTATTTGTTACTTTTCTTTTTCCATATCTTCGCTTTCTTTAACAGCTTGTTCAGTAGCTACGTTAGCCTGACTTACCGCTTCACTGGCCTTGTGGGCTTTTTCTATCGCAGGTTGTGCCTGTTCAGCACCACCCATCATAACCGTAGCCATCGGTTTGGCAAAATATTTAGACCATAAAATTGCGGCACCAATGAGCACAGCAATCAATAGAATTACAGCCCACGTCGAGATACCTTTTTCGTTTTTCATTGTTTCGACCCTCCATTATTATTAAATTCCCTTAAAAAAATCTTTGATTATATTATGTCTGACTTCTGCTTTATAACTTGCTCTATCATTATACATAAAGCAAAAACAGGTAATGCAAGCAGAGCTTTTTCTTTGTACTGAGTTGCAAAATATTATTGATTATTGTAGGCATGAAAACGCAAATTATGTCAATTTATTATTAAAATGAAATAAGGAGCATAAGTCGATATGCCGCAAATATACAGATACGAATTAAAGGTAACCGAAGATGCTGTAGACACGAATGGCCATGTAAATAATCTTGAATATTTACGATGGATGCAATATGCCGCAATTCTTCATTCAGATACTCAGGGATGCACAAAAGCCACAACAGATGTTGGCGCGACATGGCTCGTCAGGACACATCACGTAGAATATTTAAGTCCGGCGTTTATTGGGGAAGAAATCGCAGTTTTAACATGGGTGTCCGACTTTCGCCGTGTACAATCACTTCGCAAGTATAAAATCATCCGTTTGAAAGATAATGCTATTCTGGTCGAAGGCGAAACCGACTGGGTTTTCGTTGATGCCCGGACCGGCCGCCTGCGTTCAATACCTGAAAATGTTATGGCGGCATTTGAAATATTGCCGAAAGAAAAAGAAACTGAAGTTTTAAAATAAGAAAAATTTCATGAATAGCATAAAAACTATTGTAGTTGACGGTGATTCCCCTTGACACATAATTGTACTTTTTTTATTATCTAACTAGTGCTATCCTTACTTCCTGTTTGGAGAAGATAATGCTGGATATAAATCTACAAATAAAAATGATAGATGCACTCGGTATTATGCACGCAGCCATAAGAAATTTTATTC
>LNQE01001023.1_pt1 | contig 23757 bp, 21 predicted proteins | sample 603111 | NCBI WGS metagenome assembly LNQE01 (sample SAMN04260313, study PRJNA301899) | hydrocarbon metagenome | isolation source: hydrocarbon-contaminated ditch | place: Germany: Bremen | collected 1998
TTTACGAGCCATAAAATAAGCGAGACCCAAAGCGTTGGAATACGATCCTATATTTTTCATTGTATCATAGAGCATATAGAAAGTTACGAGAGGACTGTTAAATAAGGAATCGGGTATTTTTCGATTGCTTTCGGTTAAATCGGCAATGGTCAGAGAACAGAAATAATCCATTGAACCTGGATTACCATAAATTAGTTCATCTTTTTTCAAGCCGTCAATAAAATCAAGCGAACCTGGTAAATTGCTCAGGCATGTGGGCTGGATGCCTATCTTGTTTTTTTTGCAGAACTCAATAATTTTTTTCCCCGAGTGATCATCTAATGAATTGAAATAATCATAAGGCATGCCAAACATGAAAGCTCCATGAACTGAAATGCCGTAATCCTGAATCTTTTTGATTCGTGATGAGTAATACTCTTCGACTGTCTCTCCGGAATTCTTAATTTTATTGGTTATGTTTTTCCCGACAAATTCAAGGTTTCTTATATCAAGAGATTCCAGCCCGATGAAAAAATGTGAAGCGCCGGAAAGCCTCAACTTTTTAAGCAGTTCTTCGTCATTTGCGATTTCAATACTTATTTGTGCCGCGTAATTTATTGCCAGAGGGCTTTCAATCATTTTGTCCAGAACATCGTATAATTTTTTCCCGCCGACAAGAAGATTATCCGGAGATATAAAATAAAACCTGTTTTTAAAATTGGCACCGTTCTTTTGTTTTTCCAGCATTTCTGCCGTAAAATCTTCGGGCGAGCGGGAGGTAAATTTTCTTTTCTCCTTGGGAAAAGACGAAATTGAACAGAAACTGCATGAGTAAGGGCATCCCAAAAATGGTGTTGTAACATTTGTTTCGATCATGCGAGCAAGGAATGGACCGATTACAGGAAATTTATCAACAAAATGCGGGATGATTTTCGGCAATTCGTTTACGCGTGAACATCCCCATACGCCATCCTCGACAGGTGTTTCTCCATGATATTCTTTCTTTAGACTGGATTGAGCAATATCCGATACAATTTCTTTTATTATTGCTAAATCGCCGGCGCCTATAACCTGAGAGACAAGTTCAGGACGCGAGAGATAACGTCGTATGTATATATCAACATCAGAAGGGCTTGTGGATACATGGATTCCTCCTATGATGACCGGAATATTAACTCTGTTTAAAATAAGTGTTGCCGCACAGGCAGCCTGAAAATTTGAGCTGATAACACTAATAAAAACAGCAGCCGGTTTTTTCCTTTCCATTGAAATTACCTGTCCGATGGTTCTACGTGTATCGTCGGCCAGCATTACTCTTGCAGTGTGGTCTGCTCTGCATATCTGATTAGCTATATAATATGAACTGTAAGGTTCTATTGCCATCTGCTCAAGCATACCTTTCCTGAGCAGATTCGTGTTGAATGTCAAAAATTCAGTATAATTTTCTTCATTGCATGTTTCCAGCTTGCTACCTGTCAGGTATTCGATGATGTCGGTAACGGTAAAATCATTCGAACCCATTTTCCCCATCAGATTGACCGTTGATGGGTCGTACATAATATAGTATCTATCAAAGCTACTATATTCCTCAGTGGTTATGCCGGGCGTTTTATTATTCATAGCGATTATTTAGTATTGGTATTTTTATTTTAAATAAGGTGTAATGCAGTAATGAGTAATTTGATAGAAATGTCAAGTTAAAAGTCGTGTAAATATATAAAACATTTTGATATTGTTTATTTACGAGAAATTACTTCGAACATAGATTCTCAGGTAAATGATTTTGCATACATGTTTATCAGCGGGAGTAAAATTAGCTAATCAGGAATTGAATTTTTTACTAACAGTCCGTAGCTGATATTCGATATGATTTTAGATATTAATTTCTCATGAAGAGTGCTGTTCCAGAGGACCATCATATGGTTGACCATAAATCACCACACGATTGCGTCCTGATCTTTTAGCCTGGTACATTGCCTGATCAGCGGCCAGGATTAATGCTTCGGGGCTGGACTGCCCGCTGCCGGGCACCATGCTAGCCACACCAAAACTGGCAGTGACATGGGTCGGAGCATTTTTCTTGTACTTGATTACTACATTCATTATTTTTTCCCGCATCTGTTCGGCAACAAATGCGGCCTGCTCCGCGCTGGAGTCGGTGAGCACCAGCGCAAATTCCTCGCCGCCATAACGTGCAGCCAGATCTCCAGGACGACGCGCGTAATCTTTGAGCGACGAAGCTACAATACGCAGGCACTCATCTCCTGCCTGGTGACCATAGGTATCATTATATGTCTTGAAGTGATCAATGTCGACCATGATGAAGCCGATTGGCTCTCGTTTGCGGAGAGCGCGCTGCCATTCAACGGTCAGGCTTCTGTCAAGACTTCGGCGGTTGGCAATCTGAGTAAGGCCGTCGATGGCGGAAAGATATTGCAGTTTCATATTCGATTCCTCGAGATCACGATTCTCAAGGGAAAGCATGCGTGATTGCAGATAATTCTGTCGCAAGCTGCGTTCTATCAGGAAAGTACCGATCAGAGCGCTGATGGCAGAACCAATAAATACATAGTTGGTTATGATTACAATGGCCAGTTTATTGTTTTCCGGACCATAAGCAATCAATCCTGTATTGAGAGAAAACCACATAATGATTGCAGAGACAACCCCCCATTTGAACTGTATGCGTGATAATACAAAAATTATCACCAACGCAACAGTGATAGCATTATAATAGTAATAATTGTAAGGTTCTAACGAATTAATGGAAATTGCAATCAACCCACCCACAGCGCTTGTAGCGTAAATGCAGATAAAGAGTTGCATGTATTTTTTGCCTGCTCTTTGCTTGAACGGTTCCCAGAAACTGAGCAGTAAAGGAACAACCATGGGTATTCCTGCAATCAGACGTATTAACCATGTTCGTCCGGCCATTTCAAACATCCAGATCATATCAAGAAATCCGCAAGTAAGGAAAACAAGCAGTCCCGTGATTTCTGCAATCTGCATGTGTAAGTAATAGCGATGAGAATAATCCAGCTGGAATTCGCGTTCCAGCTCCTCATTGAAACGAAGACGCCAGCCGCGATCTTTAAGTAGTTGTTGCAGGGTATTTAATTCAGTTTCTTTCATAATTGCGTCCTTTCCGGCAAGTTACTTTCAGCCGATAATCAGCAATTTCTATATTTGAAGACACATAAATCATCCCTATCCGTGTTAAAGTATAGAAATGACTTTCTCGTATGTCAAGACAATTTGGCTAAAAGGGAAGACTGACTATTCAACATTTAAAATGTTTTAAAATATTAAATGCCGGATGTGAGTCTAATGTATGGATAAATTCAAATTGAGATAATAAAATATAGCTGTGTAAAAAATTACCGTCTTTTTTCTAGCAAAGGATTTCAATGTACTTATAGTAAAAAAACAGTGTTATTATTTTGTTTCTTGCTGATTATTCTGTTCTGTTTGAGCATCGGCAGGTTGACCGTAAATCACCACACGATTACGTCCTGATCGTTTAGCCTGGTACATTGCCTGATCGGCAGCCAGAATCAATGCTTCGGGGCTGGCTTGCCCGCTGCCGGGTACCATGCTTGCTACTCCAAAGCTGGCAGTGACATGGGTTGGGGCGTATTTTTTGTACTTAATTGATACGTTCATTATTTTGTCACGCATCTGCTCGGCAACAATTGCGGCCTGCTCCGCGCTGGAGTCGGTAAGTACCAGCGCAAATTCCTCTCCTCCATACCTTGCCACCAGGTCTCCCGGACGGCGCGCACCATCTTTGAGCGATGAAGCCACAACACGCAGGCATTCATCACCGGCCTGATGGCCATAGGTATCGTTAAACATCTTAAAGTGATCAATATCAGCCATGATAAAGCCTATCGGTTCTCTTTTACGCAAGGCGCGTTGCCATTCGATGGAAAGATTCCTGTCCAAACTACGGCGGTTGGCAATCTGGGTAAGGCCGTCAATGGCAGAAAGATATTGCAGATTCAGATTCGATTCTTCAAGATCGCGATTCTCAAGAGAAAGCATGCGTGATTGCAGATAATTTTGCCGCAAACTGCGTTCTATCAGGAAAGTGCCTATCAGGGCACTGCTGGCTGAACCAACAAATACATAATTGGTTATGATTACGATGGCCAGTTTATTGGTCGTTGGACCAAAGGCGATCAGTCCTACATTGAGAGAGAGTAACATGATTATTGCGGAAATAACTCCCCATTTAAACTGTATGCGGGAGAGTACAAAAATTATCACCAGTGCTACGGTGACAGCATTATAGTAGTAGTAATTGTATGGTTCGAGCGAATTAAGGGAGATTGCGACCAGCCCACCAACAGCACTTATGGAAAAGATGCTGGTAATCAGTTGCATGTAATGTTCTCCGATTTTCTGCCTGAACTTTCCCCAGAAGCTAAGTAGCAAAGGACCCCACATGGGCACTCCCGCCACCATTCGTATGAACCATGTCCTGCCAGCTTTTTCGGGCATCCAGATTAAGTCTAATATGCCACAGGCCATGAAGGCAATCACTCCCATGATTCCCGCCACTTGCATATGCACGTAATAACGGTGAGAATAATCCTGCTGAAACTCGCGCTCCAGTTCCTCGTTGAAGCGCAGGCGCCAGCCACGATCGTTCAGTAATTGTTGTAAGGTGTTTAATTCGGCAGCTTTCATGATTGCATATTCTCCGTTTAATGAGTCTTCAGCAAAATTTCAGCAGCATCGACCACTCAGATACAAGATCAGAGTTTGGCGCGAAAGTATATTAATGACTTTCTTGTATGTCAAGATAATTTGACAGATTGTTTGACAGATAATTTGATAGCAGCTCTTGCTGACTTGATGCCTATATATGCGCTCCCATGTTCAACGCATTTATGTCCATGGGAAACCCGAGCTTTGTGTGAATCAATTCTCCGGCTTTCATTTTGAAAGGATGAAGAACCAGAGAGGAATCTTCCAGCGTGAAATTGCTTGAAGATATCATTTCCGCAATGTAACTTTTATTGCTTATCAGGCTTACCATAGTAAGAAGGGAACTCTCCAGTGCTTCATTTACGGAAAGTGTTACCTGATGAATCCTACTTAACGGCAGTTCGCGGATTAAATTATCCGGCGGCGGTGTTGCGGTTAATTGTCTGCACCAGCGCAAAAATAAGGCAGGATTAAGTTTAAATGCCGGTGCGTAAAAATTGAAAGGTGTTTCTATCCATTTCTTCGAATCGGCTCTGGGTAAATTAGCCATTTTAATCAGGTCAGCATATGTTTCCAGCTGGAAACCGGTCACCTTTACCTTTAGCTGCCAGAAGGGAAGGTAAGTAATGTTCTGTTCACTATCCGGACAGGTAAAGAATTTAACTTCCGCGAAATTTTTATTCGATGGATTCCATGCGGAATTACAATTATTGCAAAAAACTATTAAGGCATCTTTTTCTCCGGGAATATCTGCTCCACAATTCGGACAAAGGAGGGGTAAAAATTCAACACGCCATTTTTCATCCGGAGCGGAAATAAGGGTTTGCTCGGCTTCCGCATCTCTTTTTTGGAGATCAAGCGGTTTTTTCAAAATAGCATCATAGACCAGGTTATTGGCGCAGTAAACAGGAGAATAAATGACACTGGCGGTTTCGCCGATAAATATTGTCTTGTGAACACTGCCGGTATTCCTCTGATAATTGGTTAGAAAAGTTTTTCGTGCCGTTGAAGAAAATTTGATAAATTTGCTTTCTTTTTCACTGCTTCCGACAAATTTTAATTTCATTGATTGAGGCCGCAAGCCTAATGAATGAGGGAGCAACTTATAATCCAGCGATAGAAAGTTGATGTCAAAATATTTATTTACAATATCAAATGTTTTGATTGTAGAGGAAATACTATAAGAGAAGGATATGCCATGATTTTCTTTGTTTACTACGTTATTCATACTCCTTTCTACAAGGCTGTAAGAAAGACCTTTGATGCGCCAGTAAGGAATGAAATAAATTGGTTCAGAAATGCCTTTCGCGGGAGGAATATAAAAACGAAAAACATCTTCCGAAGCAAGGTAAACACGTGTACGGCAGAATTTGCACGAAAGAATGCGATCTGCTTCGTCGAGAATTATCGGAGCACCGCATTGGGGACATTGCTGTTCAATCTGAAAGTTAGAGCCGTTCACCACACTTATTACAATAAATTGATTCCGGTAAATTTTCAAAATCGCATTTGGAGCATTTTTTCACAGAAGGCTTGACTATTACCGCTTTACCGCAATTAACACAGAAATTGGCGTTTACCGGTAAATTTCTACCGCAATGCGCGCACTTATTAATAACTAAAATTTGATGCCCGCAGGCAGGACAAAACCGGGCTTCCTTGGGCACTGTTTGTTTGCAATCCGGGCAGGCGTAGACTTCGGGAGATACCAATGCAGCAGAGGATCCCTTGAAAGCTTCCAGAAGCATTCCCGGCATCATAAAGCCCATTCCCATGCCCAGCCCCGCACCGGCTTCAGATTGAGTTTGCGCTGCCGTTTCCACGGCCATTGCTGCTTTCATTTTTAAAAGCTTGTTAAGGTCGTCGAAAACACCCAGCCGGCTTTTATCGTCGATTGCTTTCTGTACTTCCGGCGGGGGAGTAATGGAATTTATATAAAGATCGGTCAGTGCCAGTCCGAACTTGCTTAAGTCGTTCTGAAGAGTCTTTTTTAATCCTTCGGAAAAATCATTGTACTTGCCCGGCAGGTTGAAAATCGTGTCTACTTTCTCTCCCATATAATCGTTGAAACGCGAAACGATTACGCGATTCAGATATTCTTCTATCTCTTCAGTGCTGAAAATACCCTGTGTTCCCACTAGAGAATTAATCAGCAGAAGCGGTTGAAGAACGCGGATATTAAAAACACCGAAAGCACGCAGGCGGATCAGTCCCAGTTCCCTGTCGCGAAAAGCAACAGGATCACGCGTGCCCCATTTTAAATCGGTAAAAACTTTCATGTTAACAAAATATACTTCCGCGCGCAGAGGACTGGTCATGCCCCAGGGAATGGCAATTACCTTGGTCAAAAGTGGAATGTTGGCTGTTTTAAGAGTATGACGTCCCGGGCCAAAGGCATCATAAGCCTTGCCGTTGTAGAAAAAAACCGCGCACTGGCTTTCTCTGACCGTCAGCTGGGCGCCGAATTTTATTTCACCGGAACCCTTCTGGGGAATTCTATGCACAATTTCTTTGCCTGAGTCATCAAACCATTCGATAACTTCCAAAAATATTACGTTATCTGTTCCCATATTGATCCGCCCCCTGATAATATACTGATTACTAGTTTAAATATGTGAAAATAATAAATTGCCGGCAATTAATAGTCAAGCTCAAATACATATACCCTTTTGATTCCAAAGGATAACGAGGCGGCAAGGAGGAGGCGACAAGGCGTATATGATAATACGTTGAGGAAGCCGACGACGAAGCCAACAAAGTTAGCCAAAGGAAGCGAAAGGGTATGAATGATTAAAATTGATTTTTTGTGCGGCATATTATACACAATTTGGCATGAAAAAGACCAACTCTGTCAATCAGAATATTTATAACGGAAGGGCGCTGATTGCCGATCCCATTCATCAATATATTCTGTTTACCGTACCGGAAAATAAGTCGGCCAATGAAATAACGGAACAAACCATAATTGATTCTCCCTGGCTGCAAAGATTAAGGCGAATTTATCAACTACAAAGCGCGCGCTGGGTATATCCGGCGGCGGAGCATTCGCGCTTCCAGCATTCTCTAGGGACTATGCACATGGCCGGAGAATTTGCTAAAAGCATTTATCCCAGTTTGTCATCTGTCTGCAAAGATGTTCCTTCCTGCAATTATGTGGAAGAGTTGCTGAGACTCGCGGGTTTACTACACGATGTCGGCCACGGTCCCTACGGTCATTTTTTTGATGATAATTTTTTAAGTGACTGGGGATTGACACACGAAACAGTAGGACAGAATATTATCGTAAGGAAACTCGGCATCGATATTGCCCGCATCAAAAGAAGTCCTTCCGGCCCCTTCGCGCGCGGTGAAGTAATGGATGCTCAGAAGGTTGCTTTTTTGATTATAATGCCCGAGGAAGGAGAAGAAAGCAAACAACCGCCCTGGCTCCAGATGCTCAGGCAGCTTTTTTCCGGCGTCTACACCGTGGATAATCTCGATTATGTTCAGCGCGACGCCTACATGACCGGTTTTTCGCTGGACATGGTGGATATTCCCCGTCTGCGTTACTACACCTTTTTTACAAAGGAAGGATTGACCCTTCATCAGTCGGGCATTTCCGCGCTGGCAAGATTTTTAAACGCCCGGCTGAATTTGTATACCAATGTTTATTTCCATCGCACAACGCGCGGATTGGATTTACACCTGCAGGAATTTTTTCACGACACGATGAAATTTATTATTCCGGGCAATCCTCTCGAAAATCTCGATGATTATCTGAAGTGCGACGAATGGAGTTTGTTCAACCACGTGCAAAACTGGCGGGAATCTAAAGATGAGAAAAAGAGAACACTGGCTGCCGAGTGGAAGAAGCTTCATGACAGGGAAGTAAAATGGAAAATGTCCTTTGTTGCTGAAATTTCTCTTCATCAGATACAGCGTGGCATAGGATTTGCCCGGGCAGAAGATTATGAAGCAAAGATAAGAAAGTATCTGCCGAAAAAGCTGCAAAGTCTGAAATTTAAGGTTGATCTGGCCACGCAGGACCCGCGTCCGCTCAATCCCATAACCGAAAGAGAAAAAAGAGTAAATATTTTCAATCCGGTCACCCAGAAAACTTCACCGGAACCGCTTCTGGATATTTACCGTTTTATTCCTGCCCGTGTTATGCATTTCAGAGTATTTTCATTGAATCACAATTATGACGGAGAATTATCCACCGCCGCGGAAAAGGTGCTGGGAAGCTCCGAAAAACCAATACCAACGAACATTTGATATGGCTGATAATCCTGAAACAACAGATTTGACTCTTTTTGTGCGCACATCTGCGGAGGAAGTCGCTCCGTGGAATCGGCAGCGTATTATTGACGCTCTGGTGCGTGAAGCCGATATTGATTATCCGCTGGCCGATGAAATTTCGCGGGAAGTGGAAAAGCAGATTATTTCCGCCGGAATCGGCGTGACGACGACAGCTCTTGTGCGTGAAATGGTCAACGTGAGGCTGATTGAGAGAGGTCTGGAAAAAGAACGCAGACTGCACGGTCGTCTGGGTTTTCCTCTTTACGATGTTCGTCGCCTGATTCTGCATCAGAACAAACAGGACGCCAATATTCCACATTCTCCCGAAGGCACAAATTTGATATTTGCCGAAGGCATCAAAAGGGAGCTTTCACTGTATGATGTTTTTGCAGCCGGAATCGGCGAGGCTCATGTTACCGGAGATATTCACATTCACGCGCTGGGTTACATTGACCGTCCGTATAGCTGCTGTCAATCGCTGGAATACCTGAAAATAAACGGATTGAAACTTCCCCACGCTATAAATTCCGCCAATCCGGCGAAATACGCCGAAGTTCTTCTGGCGCATATGGTGCGCTTCAGCGCGGTTTTGCAGGGGCATTTTGCCGGTACAATCGGTTGGGACGCGGTTAATATCTCTTTCGCGCCTTATCTGACTTCCATGACGGACAGGGAAATAAAACAATTTGCGCAAATGCTGGTATATGAATTTTCGCAGCTCTCTGCCACGCGCGGCGGTCAAGCTCTCTATACCGATATTCACGTATATTATGAAATGCCCCCTTACTGGGCGAAACTTCCCGCCATTGGCGCAGAAGGAAAACCGACAGGTAAAAATTATGGCGATTACACCCGTGATGCACAGCGTTTTGCCCGCGCGATAATGGAAGTATTTGAGAAGGGTGATGCGAAAGGTAAACCGTTTATTCTTCCGCGTCCTCTTCTGCATATCACAGAGAATATCTGGAAAGAGAAAGACGCTCAGGAGTTTCTTCTTTATGCCTGCGATGTGGCCGGTCAGAAAGGCAATACCTGTTTTGTTTTTGACAGAGAAAAAAATGCGCCTATCGCAGCTTTCAACGATGAAGAACTGGCCAAACCATGGCTTCAGCGCCTGGCCGCCATTCAAACAGTAACACTGAATCTGCCGCGGCTGGGTTACAAGGCCGAAGGTGATGAGGAAAAATTATTAGCCCTGCTTACGGAATTTATAGAAAAAGCGGCAAAAGCTCACGTTCAGAAAAGAGATTTTCTGGAAAAACTTCTTTCTTATGCTGAAGACGGGCCTCTCGCGGTACTGGCCATGAACCATGATGGTTTTCCCTTTTTGAGAATGAAAAAGGCCAGCTATGTTATCGGTATTGCCGGTTTGAATGAGCTGACTCAAATACATACAGGAAACGAACTGCATCAATCGAACGACGCGCTCGAGTTCGGCCTGAAAGTTGTGAATTATATCAAGCGTGAAGCCGACCGTTTGAGTAAGGAATTAAAAATGAATATTGTTCTTGGTCAGTCGCTGGCGGAAACAACTGCTTATCGTTTTGCCCGTCTCGATTTAAGATATTACTCTCCCGCTGCCGGGCGTTACGTAAAAGGTAATATAGCGGAAGGAGCTGTTTATTACACGAATCCAACGCAACTTAATGTCGCGGCGGATATTGCTTCGTTGCAAAGAGTTATCCGGGAAGGGCTATTTCATAAATACCTGGAGGGAGACGTCTTTACTCATATACAATTGGGAGGCTCGAATCCCGGAAAAGAAAAACTAAGCGAATTTATCCGCAGCGTTTTTTATTATTCCCTCAACCGTCAAATCGATTTTAATCCGGAATTTACATTCTGCCTGACCTGTGAAAAGACTGCCCGGGGACTACACGAGAAATGTGTTCTATGCGGCTCATCCGATGTAGAAGGCATTGCCCGGCTGACAAAATATTTCAGCAAAACTTCCGGCTGGAATAAAGGCAAACTTGCCGAACTGAAAAATAGAAAGATAAATGATAATTTTGATAAGTAGAGCGCACGGCGCGGAACTTTTATTTTAACGAAAAGCTCAGCAGGAGCGTAGTGATCGGGTGGATTGATTTTGTTGGCCTTCTTTATTTTACTCCTACAATTTACTCGTAATGCGTCCACATTCTGATAATTTTCACAGTGTGGATATCTTTTAGTATTTGATAAATTAAACGGTGCTGAATGTTGATTCTTCTAGAATAAGCCCCCGCTAGATCTCCCATAAGTTTTTCAAAAGGTGGTGGATTTTGTAAGGGGTCTTCTCTGCGCAAGTTTAATAACCGGTTCGCCTGGGCTTTTAGACCGGATTGCGCAATTTTCTTTGCATCCTTTTGTGCTTGCTTAGTGAATACTAATCGCCAACTCACCAGCCGGGCTCCTCCTTACACTTTTCAACAGGTGTCTTTAAGCCCTTCTTAATTGATTCTCTCATACCGGGAATCGATGTGAGATAGAGCGTTTCCTCTATTGAGCGCCAATCTTCCTCTGAAATGAGAACAGCTGAGTTTCTCTTGCCGACAATCTGAACCGGCACATGCGTATCTTTTACTTCGTCCACAAGATTATAAAGACGCTTTCTTGCGTCTGATGCTGTTAATGTAGTCATCTTCTTTGCCTCCTTAACGTACGACATATGGTACGCTATAATTATGCCAATGTCAAATGATTTTACGGCCAACGAAAAAATCAGCCGGAGTGTAGCGATCAGGTGTATTGCCCTTGTTGGGCTTTATTTTTTGGGAAAGAACTTCACCTTGCTTAAATTTTTAAAATCTGAATCCTGAGTCCATATAATGGCTTTGAATTCTTGCGCTGTAGCGAGAATAATGCTGTCCGCCATTGGAAGTTGATGCTCCAGGCTCAGCCTTGAAGCCGCTATTGCCAGTGGTGTGCTCAGATCCACAACCTTTCCTTTTTGCATAGCAACGACCGCCTGTAATGCTTCATTCTCACTGGACTCCCGCAGAATGACCTTGAAGACCTCGTATATCGTTATCACTGGAACAACAAGTAAATCCGAATCAATCAGAGGGGGGAGGAAATGCTTGGCATTAGGCTCATCGGCAAAGTATGCAAGCCAGCCTGAGGAATCTACAATATTCATACCCTATCTTCCTCTCGTTTGAATTCAGTGTTAATGCCTTTGAGAAATCCACGAAGTTCTTTAATGTCGCGTTCTGGTATAAGTTCAATGCGACCAGCATATTCAACAATTTGCATTTTTTGGCCTGGATGAAGCTTCAATGCTTCCCTGACGGTTTTAGGTATAACGACTTGATATTTTGGTGATAAAGTTACTGATTGCATGCCAACGCCTCCATCGATTAATTTTGTGCTACGATATCATAATCGATATGGCTTTGTCAATTATATTGATGGCCAACGAAAAATACAGCCGGCGCGCAGCGATCGGCTGTATTGAGTTTGTTATCTATTTTTTAGGTAATTTTTATGCAGGCTATCAGCAGTTTGCGCCAGTTTCTTATCCAGTGTCCAGATAGGTACACCCGTCAAAACAGCGGATGTAATAAGATGAACATCCACATAGCCCATCCCTTTTCCCATTAAACGGTTATTCTCTATAAATGACAATACTTCGTCATGTTCGGCTTCAATGCTTATCGGTAGCAATTGCAAAAACGAAAGGATGACTGCTCTGTTCTTAAGATTCCCGCAGGCAAGTTCTCCTACAATCAATGGGTGGCATAGCACCCTTCCATCATTAAGCAGGCTTGCAAGTTCAACATTTCCATCCCTCAAATGTGCAACCCAAACCGATGTATCCACAAGAACCATTTCTTATAATGTCCCTTTTCTTCTTGGTATTGCTTCCAAATGCTTTTGAGTTCCACCGAGTCTCGCAAGTCTCTTGCCACTTTCCCTGGCAATAAGCGCCTCAAGCCCAAGCTTAACGAGGGCGGTTTTTTCCTTGATTCCAGTCATTTTGGATGCTTTGTTCATCAGATTATCTTCGATATTCAAAGTTGTTCTCATAGCTTCACCTCATACAATTAGTATGCCTGAGTATGCATCATCTATGCATATATGTCAAGTCATTCTTTGATAACGAAAAAATCAGCCGGAGCGAAGCGATCGGCTGTATTGCCCTTGTTAAGCTTTTTATTTTATGCTCTCACAGGGTTATTCCCTTTTGGAGAACTCGATGTGTATTCAAGGCCAAGGCGCGTGTAAATCTTCTGCCAGTAAATAGGGTCATTTGCACCAATACGCCGACAATAGGCTGCGAATGCTTCTGACGTCTCAAGGGAAATGAATTTCTTATCATTAATAAACCATTCATCATGAGCGCAATATTCTTCCCAAATGGGACGTTCATATTTCCGAAATTCTGCTGAATCTCGTGATACTGTGTTTGACAATTCAGCTAAATATTTAAGCTTGGCCAATAAATCATCTGGGATGAACCGACCGAGAGCCGCAATGGGAAGAGAGCATATTTTTATTTCCTTTGCAAAATGTTCCTCAAAATTATTCCTGCTCGCAAAGAATAGAAACATATTTGCAATTCTCATTTTTAGTGCAATGTCAAATTGAAAAACATTATATCCTTGAAGTATAGAAAGCGGCAAGTGATGGCGATAGCGTTTCCAGTAAAAGCTTTCTTCATTTTCCCCTTTGCTGGGTGGTTGCTCCTTTTGAAGAGCTGCCGCAAAGACGTCTATAATGTGTTCTGCTTCTGATATTGTCATGGTCGCCATATGAATTATCCTGCTTAACGTAGAAACAGCCGGAGCGTAGCGATCGGCTGGATTAATTTTGTTATAAACAATTTTTATTATACCCAAGTCCGTTAATAGCCCTTTTCTGAATTGAAAAGATACCTAAAAAGCCAAAAGACATTTTATAGTATTCACCAAGCACATCCGTGAAATCAGTATAACTTTTCCCTTCAGCAATTAGCAAAATTTTAGTTACATAATAGAAACAACACAAGCTTATAAATGCAAAAAGCAATGCTAACAATACCACGTAAAAGTCACTATTAATTAACCTTTCTGGCCCAAACCATGAAAATGTAAAGATTAAAAAAAGAATGAATTGTAGAACAAGTGTAAAAGCAAAATACTTTCTATCTGGCCTTTTTTCTAAAGGGATTTTCCCTTCGATAAAATGGGATAGAGTGTTTAGATAAATCAGGGTAAAAATGTTCCAAGCATTTAATGCCAATCTTAAATATAATGTTCCAAAAAATGAAAAAGCAAAACAACTAAAAAGTAGAAAAATGGATATTAAATTTAATTGCCACGCTTTAGTATTTAAAAAGAATTTTGATTTCATAAATGTCCAATTAGTTGAAGTTTATAACAATTAATATACTTGGTTGGTTTTTTCCGATTTATGAAGCAGATATTACTCTTTTTTGAACGGAATGCAAAGAAAAAAGTGCTTAAAAATCCAACAAAATGAACTTTTGCTACTTGGTATTTTGTGGTAATATTATACTTAAGCCAAGTTGGTATATTATGGAAAATTTGTCCGATAGCAATAAAAATGATGTTCTTCCGGAGTTTCAAGCCTTTCTTTTAGAGAAGAAATTGGTGCCGGAAAAGAATGTCTTCTTTTATGCCTTGTGGGCAAGTAAATATTTCTCCTATGCCCGTAAAAAGCAAATAAGCTCCGAGAAATATCAGGAAAACGCCATCCTTGAATTTATCGAATCTCTGAAAGCAGATCCCAATATGTCCGACTGGCAAATTCGTCAGGCGGGTGACGCAATCCGTTTATATTATTTTCATTACCGGGGTCTAAAACCTGATAATTTATCCACGATAAAAGCCCATAACGCCATACCTGAACTGCTTAAGGAAACACAACGACTGATCCGTCTGAAGCATTATTCTTACAGCACGGAAAAAACTTATCTGCAATGGATCAAACGTTTTCTCGAATATTCGAGTCAAACCTCGAAGAAGGATGCTTCTATAGAACTTGATGCCGCCGATTGCAAAAATTTCCTCAGTTATCTGGCTTTAAAGGAAAAAGTATCCGCATCAACACAGAATCAGGCGTTCAATGCTCTGCTTTTTCTTTTTCGCAATGTGCTTTGCAAAGAGATTGGCGGCCTCGCGCAGACTGTCCGGGCAAAGCGCGGGCAGAAACTGCCCGTTGTCTTCTCGGTGGAAGAGGTCAAACGATTGCTGGCCTGTTTGAACGGCAGGGATTTGCTCATTGCCGGGTTGCTCTATGGTTCAGGACTGCGATTGATGGAACTCGCCCGTCTAAGAGTGAAGGATGTCGATATGGATTTAAATACGCTGACCGTGCGAAGCGGAAAGGGCGACAAAGACAGAGCAACCATCCTGCCGACAACGGTCAAAGATCAGTTAAAGAATCATTTAACCGAAGTCAAAAAATTGCATGAAAATGATCTGGCCCGCGGATATGGCGAAGTCCATCTTCCCGACGCGCTTGGCAGGAAATATCCCAACGCCGGTAAGGAATGGACATGGCAGTATGTTTTCCCGGCCAATAATCTATCTGTTGATCCGCGTTCCGGAAAAGTGCGCCGCCATCACATCAGCGATACGGCCATTCAGGATGTAATCAAAAAAGCAATCCGCAAAGCAGGTATTCCCAAATTCGCCACAGTCCATACGCTACGCCACAGCTTTGCAACGCACTTACTGATGAACGGCGTAAATATCCGCGAAATTCAGGAGTTGCTGGGGCATAAAAATGTTGAAACGACGATGATTTATACCCACGTGATGAGAGATATGTCCCACGCGCCGAAAAGTCCATTGGATAACCTTTAACAAAGGCCAGTATAACCTTCTTTAAATTAAAATATCAGTTTGACAGTTGTCGTCGATTTAGATAAAGACTGATAGTCATAATTTTGCGGGCATAAGCAAAAACGAGTATGAATGGCAGTAAATGAACAGCGGCTTGAAAAGGATCAAGGTCTTCAAAGGGGCGGGCGTGAAGACGGATCGGGAAAGAGAGCTGTGAATCTTATACGTAAAGGGATTCTTTTCATTTTGTGCCTTTAATTTTCAACAGGAGGAATTCAATATGGCACACAGTAATTGGTTGTATCAGACGCGGGACATCATGTTCCAGATCAAAGAATGGCTCGGCGTGGATAAGCTCTTGAGCCTTGATGCTTACAAAGAATACTACGGGATGGACGACATCAACAGCTTCCTTGATGTCAACTTTAAGGTCTGCCGAGACGTGATGTGTCCGGCCAACAAAGACGCAGACGAACCCGGCGCGAAATTTGTGGGCGGCAATGAACATGCGGTGGTGACCCCGGATTCGTTCAAGAATGTTTATAAAACCGTGATGGATGCGGAACTGGGACCCCAGTTCGGTTACCGCGGCGAAGGCAAAATACCGCTGTGTTGGTATGCGCCGATTCTGGAGATGCAGTCCGCCGCTTCGCCGTCGATCGTCATGTTCTGGTGCCTGACGCAGGGCGCGATCACCGTGCTTCATGAATTTGCCACCAAAAAACAACAGGACCTGTTTATCCCCAAACTGCGCACAGGTGAATGGGGCGGCACCATGGGGCTTACCGAACCGGGCGCAGGCTCCGAAGTCGGCGCGGTGCAGAGCAAAGCGTTTCCCACCGACACGCCCGGGAAGTATAAGCTCACCGGAACGAAAAGCTTCATCTCTTCCGGCGACCATGACCTGGCCGAAAACATCATCCATCTGATGCTGGCCAAGACGCCGGGCGCCAAGGAAGGCACCGCAGGCATATCGCTTTTCATCGTGCCCAAATTCTGGGTCAACGACGACGGCTCGCTGGGCGCCTGGAATGACGTCACCACCATGGGCATCGAGCACAAGCTGGGCATTCACGGTTCGACAACCGCGACTCTCTCCATGGGTGAAAACGAGAACTGCTACGGCTGGATGGTGGGAGAAGCGGAAGTGAAAGACGGACGCGGCATCGGCATGAAGCAGATGTTTGCGTATATGAACGAGGAACGCCTGAACACGGGCCTGTTCTCCCTGGGATGCATCGGCGCCGCCTACTACGCCGCTCTGGATTATACCAAACTGCGCGTGCAGAGCAAACATTCCACCAACCCCAAGGGCCCCAGCGTCCGGATCATCGAACACGAAGATGTCCGCCGCATGCTTTTGTCCCAGAAGTCCATTCTGGAGGCCTGTCGGGCGCTCATTTACAAGTCCTATCTCTACCGCGACCTGGCCGTAGATGCCGCCACGCCGGAAGAGCGGGAATATTATGATGATATGTTTGCGATCAATAACCCAATGTGCAAGGCCTATACATCCGATATGGCGAGGCTTGCCACCGGTGACGCCATCCAGTGCCTCGGCGGCTACGGCTTCACGGAGGAGTATGCCCCGGCGGAACTGTACCGGGATGTTGTGATTTATGGAATCTGGGAAGGCACTAACTTCATCCAGGCTCAGGATTATACCGGCCGCAAGTTCACCATGAAGGAAGGCGCGCCGTTCAAAAAGTGGGTAGCGGAAATCGACGATTTCGTCGCCGGCAGGAAGACGGATGAATTCGCGGCGGAATTCGCGATGATGGCGGAAGCCATGGCGGCTTTCAAAGAGATCATCAACATGAATGACGCCTGGACGAAGGGCGACAAGCAGATGAAACAACTTTTCGCCACCCGGACCCTGCATGCAGGCGCCAGAGTTTACTGCGGCATGCTGTTGCTCGACCAGGCGCTTCTGGCGGCGGCAAAGATGAAAGAGAAGGGCGAAATCGACGCCGATTTCTACAAGGGCAAAATTGCCACGGCCCGGTTCTATGTCATGAATCATGTTCCCGATATTTTCGGATATCTCAAATCGATGAAATTTGGCGACCGCAGCGCCATTGATATCCCCGAAGAAAGCTTCATGTAGGGTGAACGTACCCTCTGGACGGACTAGAAATGACAACATTGTGAAGCCATTACTGAAACACTACATTAGATATACAAAAAAGGGCAGGGTCATAATTGGTCCTGCCTTTTTTTTGTTCATCAAACTCGGTAAACATTTTTTATTAATTTCAAGACCAAGATTTTCTTGACACGGAATGAGCTTATTCTTATGTTCATCTCAAAAAGAGGGGATATGGCCGTGTTCAAAAAAGCCAGGACGGAATCGGTTCTTTTTATCACATTGGATTCCTGCCGTTATGATACATTTATCAGCGCGGATGTTCCTAATTTGCGTACTATTGGTTCTGTTTACCGCTGTATGGCGCCTGGTAATTATACTTATTCATCCCACGCGGCAATGTTTACGGGTTTCACGCCCGGTGATGCTCAATCGCCGGAATCGTTTGTTAATCCTGTGATTGGGAAAATATTCAAAATGCAGGGAGGAGGATTTTCCGGTCCCGGTAAACACCATTTTATTCTTGACGGAGAGAATATTGTCGATGGTTTGAAAAGACGAGGTTATTTTTGCATAGGCTCGGGAGCGCTCTTCTGGTTTGATCCCTCAAGGCCGACCGGACGGGCTCTGACTTGCGATTTTCATGATTTTTACTTTCCCGGGGATATCTGGTTTCTGGAAAAACAACTTGATTGGCTAAGTCAAAAACTCGAAAATATTGATTCCCCGGTTTTTCTCTTTCTTAATATCGGCGAAACACATTTCCCTTACTATTTCAAAAACGCTCCGTGGGATAAAAACATTAATCCATGTCAGCCGATGGCTCCGGAGAAAAATGACGCGGTTGAATGCAGGCGTCGCCAGAAGGCTTGTCTGGAATATGTCGACAAGCAGATTCAATCATTGCTGGAGTCTTTTGCCGATGGCAACACGATAATCTGCGCCGATCACGGCGATTGCTGGGGCGAAAACAATCTATGGGGACACGGCATGCATCATGAAAAGATACTGGAGGTACCTTTATTATTTCGTCTGACTGATGATAATGATTCGGAACAGCCTTTTTTTCAGGAGCTTATTAGAAGAATAAGAAACAAAATTGCAGATTTTTAACTCAATGCCGTAAGAATAGTAGAACATTTAAGGCGTTAATATGTGCCATCCATCGTGTATCGAATTCGGGAAGTCTCACATTTCGCGCGAAGAAATAAAAGATAAAAGGGTATTGGAGGTTGGTTCTCTGGATATCAATGGTTCACTGCGGTCTTTTATTTGCAGTTACGAGCCTCTGTATTATCTCGGCGTTGATGTCTTTTCCGGTCCCGGTGTTGATGAAATATGCGATATCAATAATTTGACGAAGCGCTACGGTCCGGCAAGTTTTGATGTGGTTATTTGTACGGAGGTTATGGAACATGTCCGCGATTGGCGCAAAGCCATTTCGAACCTGAAAAATGTTCTTAAACCCAAAGGTATAATGATTCTCACAACCAGATCAAAAGGATTTGCACATCATAGCTTCCCGTCTGATTTCTGGCGTTATGAGATGAAAGATATGCAAGTGATTTTCGGGGATATGGTGATCGAAGCAAATGAAAAAGATTCAGATATTCCCGGAGTATTTGTAAAAATACATAAACCGTGTTCTTTTAACGAAAAAGACCTCAGCGCTTTGAAATTATATTCCATTGTCAAGCTCAAACGCTGTATCGATGTTAATGAGTTTGATATTTTTGTTTTTAAAATCATTATTACATTACGTCAATTATTATCGCGAACGCTGCCTGAAAATTTTAAATCCGTATTTCGAAAAATTATTTTCAGCCGGCAGAGATGAAAATTTATGAAGAGCCCTCTGGTTACTATTATAATTCCTACTTATAATCAGGCTGATTACCTGGGAGACGCTGTTAGAAGTGCTCTCCGGCAGGATTACGCTAATCTGGAAATTATTATTGCCGATGACTGTTCTTCTGACAATACGCCGGAAATTGCAAAAAAATATGCAGGAGATGAAAGACTGAAATATTACAGGAACGAAACAAATCTGGGGAAAACAGCAAATTACCGGCGAACTTTATATGAATTTGCCGGTGGCGAATGGATTTTAAATCTGGACGGCGATGATTATCTGACAGATGACAATTATATTTCATTCGCTGTGGAACAGATAGGCCGTTATCAGAATGTTGTTCTTTTTACGGCGGGTGTAAAAAGTGTTTTGGAAAAAAGATGCCGTTTGCCGCATACACATCGCCTTGTAAAAAAGCAGACATACATGGAAGGAATAAACCTGTTTTTAAATTGGCAGCGGTATAAAATTCCTCATCTTACAAGTTTATATCATCGGCCGACAGCTTGCCGTATAGGTTTTTATGATGTTGATATTTCCAGTACCGACTGGGAATCCTTCTTGCGGCTGGTTCTGCACGGAAATGTAATATTGAGTGAAAAAATAGCCGGAGTGTGGCGCAAACATGAAAATAATTTATCGCGGGCAATGGACTTCCGTCAATTTGCGGCCAACTTTGCTTTTATCACGAAACCGATGGAGTATGCACTGAGCAAAGGTTATGACAACGCTATGCTGAAATCCTGGGAAAAAACTATGACGGAGAGCATAATGCGAGGCCAATTTAACGAAGTCTGGATTAATGTGATGCGAAAACGCAGTCTCGCAGAAATGATACAATTCATACAGACCGTCAAAAAAGAGAAACCGGAGTTTGTAAATAATTTTTTTCAGTTGAAGAATATAGCGCGCTTTTTCTTATATTTCTTGTTAACGGTGGCATGGAGAATGGGAAGGTAGAAAATGAAAATATTGATGCTGCATGGCTATTACTCGGGTATTGGAGGAGCAGAGGTTATTATTAATAATCAGATAAACGGTCTCAGGGAAAGAGGTCATGAGGTATTATTGTTTTGTTTCGGTAATAAAAATATAGATGAGAAAAATCTCGTAGTAATCAAAGAACCAAAATCCAGTTTTCTAAGATATTTTTACCAGGTATTAATTAATCCGCGAGGATATTTACAGCTTAAAAAAACAATCAAATCTTTTAAACCTGATATCATTCATCTTCATAATATAGATAAACATATCCTGACGTTCCTTATGCCTGTAAAAAATTTTAAAACACTCAGATCGATTTATGATTTCGGTATAGTTTGTCCTTCTTTCTGGGGAGTTCATAAAGACGATCAGAAAGTATGCGAGCAGGGAATTGGCTTCAAATGCTTAAAGCATGGATGTATTAATCCGTTATTATTCCCTTTTTACTATTATTTATTCGGGATGAAACATTATTTTCAGAAAAGGCGTTTGCGTGGTTATATTACGGCAACGCAATTGCTGAAAAAATATATGGAGAATCAGGGATTCAAAAACATATGGGCTTTCCCTTATTTTACAACAAGGCCTGATAATATTACGCCGACTTATATGGGTAAGAATATTCTCTTTGTCGGAAACCTGGAGGAAAATAAAGGTTGTGAATCACTGATCAGGGCTTTTGCTATTGTTCTTAAGGATGTTCCGGATGCGAAATTGACTGTCGTGGGGTCCGGGTTACAAGAGACTAAGCTGAAGGATTTATCAATATCTCTGAATATTGCAAAAAATATAAACTTTGCCGGCAGTGTTCCCAATGAAGAAATCACCAAATATTATTTAAGTTCTTCGCTTGTTGTTGTTCCGTCATTATGTATGGATAATTCTCCGATAGTGATTTATGAGGCATTGTCTTTTGGGAAACCGGTTATTGCCACCGGCAGAGGCGGAAATCCCGATTTAATTCAAAATGGTTACAATGGTTTCCTGGTCGATGCGAATAATCCGGAAGAGCTTGCCGCTGCGACTGTTAGAATTTTAGAGGTTGAAAATCAGAGATTCTATTTAGAAATTGCTAATAACGCTTTGTTATCTTCAAGCCGGTACGATAAGGGAAGATATATTGATAATCTGGAGATGATATACAATAAACTGTAGAAAAGATACTATAACTTAAACAATGAAAGAGTATCTTATCAGGAAATCAGGTTAATATTGTGATTGATGAATTCTTAACGATTCCGGAAAAAATATATTATAAATTGTTCATCAGATTCAATGGAATCAATAAATGTTTTTACAAGCATGGAAAAATAGATAAATCGAAACGGATCATTTTATATCTTGATTACCTCAAATTCATTCATTTAGGTGATACTCTATGGTGCGAGCCGGTTGCCGGATTATTTAACGCAAGCTTTAATTTGGCAATTTGTTGCAATTCTTCGATGGAATTCTATTTCCGGCGTCTTGGATATAATGTAATTTATAAATCATTGATTAATCAGGATGATGTATTGGTCGCGCGAACCGAACTTGCCTATCATTTAAGAGGTAAGAACGTTTTTTGGTTTAATTTTAATTATATTAACGTTTCAGAACCGATAATCAATGCAGTGTTAAATAATATCGCCGATTGTCTAAATCTAAAGGTTGATTACGCTAAACCACGTGCTTTGAATTTTAATTCGGCAGAAATGAAAGCTACATCTTTAAAGTTTGGGTTAGATTCGAATTTAAAATATGCGGTTTTTAATAATTATATCGATTCACATAAATGGAGAATGACTAGTGCAATGATTCGGAAAGCCAATAATGCTTTACGGAATTTTGCTGAAAAATACAAAAAAGAGACTGGCGTGAAATTAATTCATACAGGAACAAGCAAAGAAAAAAATCAGGATTTAAGCAGCTATGGAGTTGCTGATTTAGATTTGCGTGGAGAGACCAGTGCTGAAGAATCTTTTATTTTGGTGTCAATGGACAATGTGGTAACCTATATTGGGTTCGACGCGTTCTGGCTGCACTTATTTAATATTTATAATAAAAACAGTTATATAGTGTTAAGACCTGGTTTTTCCGGCAAGTGGAAAAACCAGGTGAAAAATTATGTGGCAACACCTTATATTGCCGGAGAAAGTAAAGTTACATTTATTGATTGAATGCATCAGATTTGACGCAGATCTGGAATCCTGAAAAATTGCGGGACAACAAAGTGAATCGGATAGCTTATTTAACAAAAAAAATTAAGCAAAATATTCATCACATTCTTTTTGCTGATTCCTCTGGATTCATACAGGTTATTAGCCGGAGATCAATGCCCGCCGGACCTGCAAGAATAGGCTTTTATCTGGATAATCCGCTTTTTGTTCATTTGGGCGATCAGCTATTTTTTGAACCTGCTCTCAGGCTTACTAAAAACAATTTTGATACTTATATCAGTCCTACGCCGGATATGTCGGAATATTTCATAAAATCGGGAGCGAAAGTTATAAACGACAGCGAAATTTTTAATTGTGACATAATTGTGACCCGGGAAGAATTACTGCATGACGTTTTATCGAAGACAAAAGCAGACATAATAGCGATAAATACTCTTGCTAATGATATGGGCTACAGGATATCGGAATCAATAACATATGGCCTTGCTCATATTTTTAAAATTGAAATTCCGGAAAATTTCGATTTTGCGCCGTGGAAACCGTCCGTCTCGCAAAAGCGAGTTGCCCCCGAAAAGGTTATTTTAGCGCCGTTTGTTAATTCCGGCTGGTTTCGGGTTTGGAAATCAGACGTCAAACAATTATCGCTGCAGGCCAAAAAATGTGCTGAGGAATGCGGTCTGTCGCTTTGTTTGGTGGGAGGGGAAGCCGATACTGAATCCAGGATTCCTGCCGTAATCGGGACCTGTTTGGAGGATTGGCGAGGTAGATTCAGTCCGTACCAATTCGCGCAAATTCTGGCTTCAGGGAAAATTGCCAGAGTGTTTACATTTGATACGTTTGTTTTTCATGCCGCCTTGGCTTACGAAATTCCTGTTACGGTTAAAATAAGACGAAGTTTACCCAAAAGGATGCAATTCATTAAGGAGCATTTTT
>LNQE01001883.1_pt1 | contig 23702 bp, 20 predicted proteins | sample 603111 | NCBI WGS metagenome assembly LNQE01 (sample SAMN04260313, study PRJNA301899) | hydrocarbon metagenome | isolation source: hydrocarbon-contaminated ditch | place: Germany: Bremen | collected 1998
TAAAGAAGGCTTTGATCGTGAAGGCTTTGACAAGTCAGGCTTTGATCAGGAAGGGTTCAATAAGGAAGGTTTCGATAAAGCCGGTTTTGATAAAGAAGGTTACAATAAAGCCGGATTTAACGCAGAAGGTTTCGACAAGGAAGGTTTTGACCAGAGCGGTTTTGATAAAGAAGGCTTTGATCGTGAAGGCTTTGACAAGTCAGGCTTTGACCAGGAAGGGTTCAATAAGGAAGGGTTCGATAAAGTTGGTTTTGATAAAGAAGGTTACAATAAAGCCGGATTTGATGCCGAAGGTTTCGACAAGGAAGGTTTTGACCAGACTGGCTTTGATAAAGAAGGCTTTGATAAAGAAGGCTTTGATCGTGAAGGCTTTGACCAGGAAGGGTTCAATAAGGAAGGTTTCGATAAAGAAGGCTTCAATAAGGATGGTTTTGACCAAGAGGGCTATGGCCGCAACGGCTTTAATTCAGAAGGCTTTGACCGGGAAGGGTTTGATGTCAACGGCTATAATGCCAAAGGTTTCAACCGCAGCGGCTATAATGCGGAAGGGTACAATGCGGCCGGCTTTGATAAAGAGGGCTTCAATAAAGAAGGCTGGGATGCTAAAGGCTATGGTCGTAACGGTTTAAACAGGGAAGGATTCGACCGCGAAGGCTATGATAAGGCCGGTTATGATAAAGATGGTTATGACCGTGAAGGCTTTAATCGTGAAGGTCAATCAAAGGAAGGCTATGACGAGAATGGCTATGACAAAAAGGGTTTTAATAAGGACGGCTATGATAAAGATGGGTTCGACCGGGAAGGGTTTAATTATGAAGGATACAACCGCGATGGTTACGATCCCTGGGGCTATAATAGACAAGGTTACGGTAAGGACGGCTATCACTGGAGCGGCTACAACGCCGATGGATATAACCGGGATGGGTTGCACTGGAGCGAAAATCCTTTCGAGGGAGACGGCAATCCCTTTAATGTAGCCGTTCAGGATCCCTTTGGAGAAGGCAAAGTAATACCTGCCGGTGCTAAATGGGTTCCGGTCAAGCCCAAATTAGGAGAGCCTTACCCGCGTACGGTAGAAAAATACGGACCCAAACCATGGATAGATGACCCTCCCACACCGGTGCCAGGAGACGATAAGTCTATCAGTGTGCCAGGCAGTGAAGTGGATTCTGACTTTGTACCCGGGCCGGAAGACTCCATGGGAACACTTGAAAATCATGATGTGGGCACGGGAGACGCGACCCAAACACCGGATGAAAGCAGTATACCGGACAATATTCCTGAAGAGGATTGGCCGGAAAATAGCGGTGATATTCCTGCTGATCAGCAAGTGGAAACAGGAGATTCGAACACCTTTACTTATACTGATCCTGAAACAGGTGAGACTTCAACCTATGAGTATGAACCTGGCTACACCGGGCCTAGGCATGGTGATTCGCAAATATTGGTGGGTAAGGCCGATGGGCAAACTTATGAATTGGAATTTGACGCGGTTAAAAATAAATGGATCAATACCGAGTCAGGTAACGAATTTAACCCGGACGACTTTGAACGCTGGCAAAATGACCTGGCTGTAGATAAAGAGCGGGCGGCGCAAGATTTGGAGAAAATGGCCCAGAGGCAGGATGCCAATAGCAAGGCCATAAAGAAAAACCTGGCAGACTGGAAGAGGCTGGAGCAAATGCAGAAGGCAGCTGATAAACATAATATCGGTCAGCCCGGCGGTCCGGGAGATGTTGATAAGGCTATTCAGAAATTGAAAGACGACATGCTGGCCGGTAAAGAGGTTGACCAGGATAAATTGGAGCAAATTAATAAGATTATTGACAACCGCATAATGGGGAAAACAGCCGGAGATACCGGAGAACGGTGGGAAGAGGTACCCTGGTACAAGGATATTGGCTCAGCCCTGAAAGCTAATGCAGCCATGGCCAAGGAAGTAGCCACCGGGCAAAAAGAAGATGGAAGTATTTCCTGGTTAGGTATTACTGCTCGCACTATGATTATAGCGGCAAGTGGAGGTGCTGCAACCATGACCGGGGTAGTAATGGATGGAACATTGACGGTAGCTGAAGCTATGTTACGTATTCAGGAATCCATAGAAAAAGGAGAATCTGATTTTGTGGCAGTGTCCAAAGCTATCGGTATCACCATTTTAGGAGAAGAACTAGGCTGGTTGGCTGGCAAGGCCGGTGGCGCAATAATGGGAGAAATGCTGGAAAAATTCCCCGTATTTACTAACAAAGCAGCTGACTTCATTGAAACTGCGCTGCTGAAGATAATGAAAGCCGACCAAATTACCAGCAGCAGTTTGGGCATGATAGGCAGGGAAAGCGCAGAGGAGACGCTGGGGCAGATCGAAAAACGATTAACTGATCTGGCTGGGGATGCTGCCGAAGAGTCTATTGAAAGAACATTAAAAGGTGCTGGCCGGGAAGCGGCCGGATCCGTTGACAACATAGCCACTGGCGCTGGTAAATCGGTATCCGGAAGCACTGATGACATAGGCAGAGGGACAGCAAGTGCAGCCAGCAGCAGCAGTGACGATATAGTCCAAGGATCAGGCAAGACCATAGGAGGCAGTACCGATGACCTGGGCAAAGGAACAGGCAAAACCGCCGGCAGCAGCACCGATGACCTGGGCAAAGGATCAGGCAAAACCGCCGGCAGCAGCACCGATGACCTGGGCAAAGGATCAGGCAAAACCGCTGGCAGCAGCACCGACGAACTGGGCAAAGGATCAGGCAAGAAATCTTCTGCTGGCCCGGATGCTGACGGGACTGAAAAAACTGCCTTTGGGAAGGAATCAGATACCCGGGGAACAGGAAAAACTGCTTCGAGCAGCGGTGATGATTTGGCTGATGGAACACGGAAGACAGCTGTTGATGGGGAAGGGCCCAAGAGTCCAGATGGCTCTGATGGAATTGGAAAAACAGCTTCCGGCGGACCGGATGGTCCTGACGGGCCAGGAAAGCCTTCCGGTGAAGCTGGTGATGGACCTGATCCTGCTGGCAAAGCTCCAGGTCCAGACGAGGGCTCAGTCAAGACAGGTCCTGTAAGCAGCAGCGTTCCACAAGTAAATGATTATTACACTCAGCCAGGCAAACAGGCCGAGATGGATAGCTATGCTCATATCAATATGGATATGGAAAGAGTAAGAGATACAATGCATAGCAACAATCTGGTAGCTGGAGAAAGCGGGGCTGTATATGCTGCTCCGCCCAAAGCCGGGGTGCCCGCTTACGAATTTACTAACACTGCGACTGTTCGTATATCTGATCAGAATCTGGTGGATGTGCGAATCAGGACCGGGCCAGGCGGACAGATTCAGTATGTAACCCCCAGGGGCGAACCTATTGATCCGTCCATTCTAAAAGATAAAGTTCTTATGACCCCGGCTCCGGAGGGAACGGGTATGGTATTAACCTATTATGATCCTCAGGGAAACGTACGCAGTTATATACCGGCCAGGTTTTTGGAGCGATGGTCCGATGCTGTTAATGGTTTTGTACCAATGGGATAAAGAAATAAAAATCGCTTTGTAAACAGAAAGACAAAATGGACAGAGAATTGTACAAAAAAGCCGATTGGATATATTACTAAACAACTGCTGCTAATAGTTAGCAAGCCCAGCTAAGGAGGATAAAAATGAACAGTGAGCAATTGATAAAAGGTGATCCGGAAATATTTAAACTAATACCCAGCGATATTGACCATTTATTCAGACGCTCAGGACTAAAAGGGAATAGTCTTTCACCTTTTAGGTATAATACTGAACAGGCTGCCACCAGCAGTCCTTCAGCATTATTCAAACCACTCTCTGAAAGCCCCCGGCTAAAGCAAATAGCCCAGCGATTACTGGAACCAGATTTAAAAATTGAGTTTAACCGCGGCGGGGCTGGTGCGGCTGACGACCAATATTACGTTCTGCTATCAAATGATGATAAAGCCGTATTAGCGCAGTTTGTGAACGCGGAGGAAGATTTACTGTTCTTGTTGTTCAATGATTGGGAGTCGTTTCTGGCCTGGTGGTCTGGGCTATATGCTACCCAGGGTATGGGTGCTTATAAAGTAGTATTCCCAAATATTATGGAGACCGAAGTCTTAGTCTGTGCATTGCACTGTATAGATATTTATCGTCGTTCATATATGGAAAGTATGCTGGATTATCGCAGCGGGGTGAGTTTATCACTAACGACTCAGGATTTTGTCCAGATATTAAAGCGTTCATTAGCCAGTAAGGATATTAGGTGGCTTCTGCCAACCATGTTCGAAATTACACCCGGCCTGAAAAGCAGCAGTATCGCATTAAAACCAGAACATCTAAAGCAGCTGGAGGAATTAGGCTTTATCACCAGTAATAGTAATGAAGGGATATTAACTCTGGCTGAACGGGCAAGAATAATGGGAACAGAATTCTTAAGCAGTTGGATGGGGTCCATCGGTTGGCAGGCGACTGCTTTGATCAATGGGGAGGAACGTAATCTTTCCCGGGTATTCCTGGCTCCCACCGCATTTGCTAATCATCTTTTTTCTTTTGAAATCCAGGCTAATGGAGATACACGTTTCCGCCACCAGGCCAGTACCGCTCCGGAGCTTACCCAAACCCTGGCAAAATGGATGGAGGCATTGCAAAAAGCAACTGGCAATGTTGCCGCGACCCCGAAAACTTCTGATAATAGTGTTCCCAAACCGAAATTTTGCGGACAGTGCGGCCGCCAGGTAAGTCCGGGTGAGAAATTCTGTGCCGACTGCGGTACAGCGGTTAACAAGTGAGGGGCGGGAAATCGAAGGATTTTCCATGTTTAATTAAGCAAGTGTAATAGGGACGTCGCTATTATACGATATAATAATAAAATAAACAAAGGAGGAAAAATGATGTTAGCATTAGTTGCTGTTGGAGTCCTGGTGGTTTTACTGGCCGTGTTTCTAATTGGCATCTATAATAGTCTGGTGCAATTGAGGCAAAGAGTACAGAATGCGTGGTCACAGGTAGATGTGCAGTTGAAGCGTCGCTATGATTTGATTCCTAATCTGGTCAACTCGGTTAAAGGTTATGCCGAGCATGAAAAATCAACTCTGGAAAATGTTACCCAGGCCAGGAATATGGCCATAGCAGCAGGGAACGTCAGGGAACAGGTGCAAGCGGAAAATATGCTGAGCGGAGCCTTGAAATCTTTATTTGCAGTAGCCGAGGCTTATCCGGAACTGAAAGCCAATACTAATTTCCTGCAATTGCAAGGGGAGCTTAGTGATACCGAAAGCAAGATCGCCTTTGCCCGTCAGTTCTATAATGACACGGTGCAAAAGTTCAATACCAAAATAGAATTATTCCCCAATAACCTGGTAGCAGGAATGCTGGGATTTCAAATGGTGGATTACTTCACCCTACAGGGCGAGCCTGATGCACGGCAAGCCGTTAAGGTGCAATTTTAAAGGAGATTTCCTGATGAAAAGAGAAATACCGTTACGCAAATATAGAATCGGGTTCCTTAGCCTGCTTATGGGACTGTTGCTGGCCATAAGTATTTTGCCTGGCAGCGCTTTAGCCGACCGTTCATTAAGCCTGGAACAGGTAGTAGTGGACGCACAGGTCTTACCGGATGCATCCATGCAGGTAACAGAGAGAATTACAGTGGATTTTTCGGGCCAGTGGAACGGCTTTTATATCAAAATTCCACAGGGTGATACTCCAATCATAGAAGTAGCAGTAAGTGAAAATGGCCAGCCCTATCAATTTAATCCCGGTACTGAGTATGGACCTCCCGGCACTTATCTGACTAAAACCGAGGGCAATCAGATCCTTATCGACTGGAGCATTTCCGCTGCCGATCAAGTCCGTACCTTTGATGTATCCTACCGGGTCCTGAATGCGGTCAAAATTCACAGCGATGTGGCCGAGCTCTACCGTAAATTTATCAGTGAATCTAATGGGAACAAGATATCCAATGTTCAGGTGAATTTGAAACTGCCAGCAGGATCCGAACAATTTAAACAGGGTGAAGATATTAGAATATGGGGACACGGACCTCTGACCGGAGAAGTGAAATTTGCCGGACCGGAAACCGTGGTGTGGTTGATAGATGGTCTTCCGGCTTATACCTTCCTGGAAGGCCGGGTAGTCATGCCTGCCTCTTTGTTTACTGCTGCTCCGGCCCAGGCTTACACTGAACAGCCGGCCCTTGCTGCTATTTTAGCTGAAGAAGAAGGCTGGGCAGAAGATGCCAACCGGCAGCGTATGATGGCCAAGGCCGAGACTGCGGGAGCAGCAGGTATTGTCGGGGCAGCCCTGGCAGGACTCTTCGTTCTGTGGCGCAGATTTGGACGCAGCCATAAGGCTGTTTTCGAGGGTGATTATTATCGTGATTTGCCCGCCAGTTACAGCCCGGCGGAACTAAGCGTACTGTGGAACTTTAATAAGATGAAGGCCCAGGATATTACTGCTACCATACTGGATCTGGCCCGGCGCAAATTTCTCCGCCTGGATGAAGACACTATAGATGTACGTAGATTACTGGGCACCAAGGAAATAACCACCTATCGCATCAGCTTCCTGCCGGCACCGGAACCAGGGTTTTTAAGGAATCCCGAGGAAGCAGTACTCAGACCTCATGAACAACGATTGATAGGGTTCCTCCAAAAAAACATAGGCGGCGGCCAGGGACATATATATCTAACCGATATTGAAAATTACGCCAAAAAATACGGGGAGTCCTTCTATGAATTTTGGCAGGAGTGGACATCCGAGGTAATTGATAAGGGAGAAAAATATAAGTTTTTTGATGACAAAGGCAATATGCCCCTCTTTACTATACTGGGCGGACTGGGGATTTTTACCCTGGGCTGCATATTGGCAGCTAAGATAGGGATCATAGGTTATGCCCTGATAATCGCCGGGGCCATATTCCTCTTTGTACCCCGCCTCTTTAAGCGGCGGTCAGTATCTGGACAGGAGGATTATGTCCGCTGGCAGGCATTCAAGAAATTCCTCGAGCATTTTTCGGAAATGGAACGCCATGAAATACCAAGCCTCATCATTTGGGAGCATTATTTGGTTTTTGCTGTCACCCTGGGAGTCGCTAAACAAGTTATAAGACAACTGGAAGTGGTATTTCCCAATATGCAGGACGGAGACTACCGCTTTGGCCACGGCTGGATGACCTACGGAACCTACAGCGGCATAAACAGATTGAATGATTCCTTCGAAGGTATCGGAGACTCCTTCGAAAATGCCCTCCAGTCAGCTCAGAAGTCGGTCAGCAAATCCTCATCAGGTTCCGGCGGCGGGGGAGGATTCTCCGGCGGAGGCGGCGGCGGAGGCGGCGGCTCCAGTTATGGCGGGCGTTAAAACAGACCGGTTATTATTGAAAGAAAAACTTTGTCAGTGTGGCCAGGGAGGCAGATTTATTTGTCACCCTGGCTTTATTTTTCCTGAAACTCTATTTCGGCTTGAATATTATTTATATGCTGGAGCATTTTAGTTTTGGCAGTGTCCAGGTTTTTATCCCGGATAGCATTATAGATTGCCTCGTGTTCGCTTATTATTTCTTCGCCTTTATCGGCAAAAAGCTCCTCGCGTTGAACCCGGAAGGCGTTATGCATCAGATCTGCCACCGTATTCATAATACGCAGCAATATGGTATTGTGGGCGGCTTCTGCAATAGAAAAGTGAAAATGCAAGTCAGCCTCAACTGACTGGGAAATGGTTTGGGCTGTTTTCATGCGGTTAAGGTTCGCTTCTATATTTCTAAGATCCTCTTCGGTAGCATGAAAAGCTGCCAGAGCTGCTATCTCAGTCTCTAGTACCCGGCGGACTTCCATTAATTGTCCCCATGGGTTTTGTTCCAGTTGTAATACCATAGCTAAAGGGGCAAATGTTGTGGAAACACTGGTTTCACGTACAAAGGTGCCTTCACCCGGCCGAATGTCCAGGATACCAATAGCCTCTAGAGTGGTAAGGGCTTCTCGAACAGAGGACCGACTAACTCCTAATGACTCAGCCATATCTCGTTCAGAGGGAAGTTTATGGCCTGGTTTGAGTTCTCCGCTGCTTATCATTTTCTTCAACTGTTCAACAATTTCTTCATAAATTTTATTAATTTTTATGGGCTGGAAACTCAAAAGCAACACCTCCCATGGGCAATATTCCCTAGCCATCGGTGGTCAGACCGTCAAAAATGGCGAATCTCTGCGTCATTACCAGAACCCGCTCAATCAACGTATCCCATATACGCCTCAATCGCAGCTTCTGGCATTTCCTTGACCTTCGCCCTTTTTGCTCGCTCTGACTACTTCTTTGGCAAGCTGGTAACCGGTGGTCAGACCGTCAAAAATGGCGAATCTCTGCGTCATTACCAGAACCCGCTCAATCAACGTATCCCATATACGCCTCAATTGCAGCTTCTGGCATTTCCTTGACCTTCGCCCTTTTTACTCGCCCTGACTACTTCTTTGACAAGCTAGACACTGGTGGTGAAGGGCCAGTAAACAAGGTACCGATTCCCTGCGTACCGTTGAACAGACAGATGGAAAGCAGATACTAAACACCCATGGAAACTAAATCGTAATTTTGGCCCGTTCCCGCATAAAAGCAATCTCGCGATCGATGTCGCCTTGAATCTCGGCGATGCGCTGCGCCGCGTCAGGGCCCTTAAGCAGGCGGTTGAAGCGACCCTGCTTCATTACGTATTCATCCACCGGGTCAGCGTCTTTTTTGCCGCTGATAATATGCGAGGTGGGGTTATTAAAGCTGATCTTGCCATTTTCCGCTTCCCATAACAGCCAGGCGCCGCTGCGCACGGCCATACGGCTCATCTGCACGGTTTCAGGCATATCGAACTGCCAGCCTAAATAGCAGGGGGCCAGAATTTCGATATATTTCATGCCAGGTATTTTTTTGGCTTTTTCTACCTTGTCGTACAGGTCACCAGGGTAAGCCACGGTGGCGGTAGCCACGTAGGGAATATTGTGCTCCAGCATCAGCAGAGCCATGTTTTTCTTGGGCTGGCGCTTGCCGGTGGGGGTGGTGGTAGTAAAGGTGCCGCGAGGTGTGGCACCGCTGCGTTGCACGCCGGTGTTGCTGTAGGCTTCGTTGTTATAGCAAAAGTGAATCATATTATCGTTGCGCTCGGCTGCGGCTGAAAGCGCCTGGAAGCCGATGTCATAGGTGCCGCCATCGCCCACCCAACTGAATACGGTGGGAAGCTCGCCTTGCAGGCGGCCCTTTTCCTGCATTATTTCAACCGCGTGGGTAATACCGGAGGCCGAAGAGCCAGCGGACGCAAAGGTAATATTAATGCAAGGCCAGTTGTAGCCCAGTTTGGGGGTCATGCCCATGCTGGCTACCGAGCAGGATGGGGTCAGCAGCATGATAGCGTTTGAACCCAGAGCCTTACCTACGATGCGCAAGGCCATTGTGGCGGGGCATCCGCCGCAGGCCCCGTTGCCGCTTAAAACCTGCTCAGTATCCGGTAATTTTTTAATACTGGTTGCCATATCTCATCCATTCCTTTCATGGTCTATGTTTTTTATTCATCCATCATGTCGCGAATCTCTGCAGCCATAAAGCGACGGGTCAAATCAATGCCACCAATGCCCATTACCCGGTTTTTAACGGTGATGTCGCTGCGTCGTCCAAAGAGCACGCTTTTCAACTCTGAGGCCAAAATGCCGCCGGAGTGGCCATAGTTATAGTTGCGATCCAGTACCATCACCTGCGCATTTTGCGGCAGTGCGTTGATGATATCATCGGCAGGGAAGGGCAGATACAGGCGCGGTCGCAAAAGGCCGGCTTTGATGCCCTGCTCGCGAAGGATATCGATGGAAAGTCTTAATTCTGCCGCCATACTGTTGACAGCAAAGGCTACCACTTCGGCGTCTTCCAAGCGATAGGTGTCGATGGTGTCGCCATCCCACATGCCGGTGATATCCTTATATTCCTGCGCCGCCTGCTTTACCAGCGGTATGGAGGCCATGATATCGTCGGACAGCATCTGGCGGAATGTTGCGTATTCAGTTGCCATGGTCACATTGCTGAAGGATGAGGGATTAGCCGGGTCGAGCCGCCATTCCGGTTTATGCGGGGGCAGGAAACGGTCGATATCTTCCTGGGGCGGCAGGGTGAGAGGCATCAGACAATGGGAGATGGCAAAGCCATCGAAGTTGACCATTACAGGAATATTGACCTGTTCGGCCACGCGGAAAGCCTGCAAAATGGTGTTGAACACCTCCTGATTGGAGGAGCAGTGATATTGGATCCAGCCAGTATCGCGCTGGGCAAATGAGTCCTGATGATCGGCCCACAGGGTCCAGGGCGCAAAAACACCGCGGTTGACGTTGCACATTACGACCGGCAAACGTCCACCGGAAGCCATATGTAAAACTTCATGCATATACAGCAGGCCGTTGGCCGAGGTGGCTGTGAAAACCCGGGCGCCGGCAGCGGATGCGGCCACGGCAGCGGCCAGAACGCTGTGTTCGCCTTCCACCGGAATGAAGCGGGCGTGCAGTTCGCCATTTTCAACCATGGCGGCTATCGCTTCCATAATGCTGGTTTGGGGAGTGATTGGGTAGCCGGGTACTACGTCCACCCGGGCGCTTTTTACTGCCAGCGCGGCGGCATGGGTACCGGTATCCATTATAACTTGTGCTGTTTTCATACTGCTACTCCTCCTCTACCATGCTGATTGCCCCGGTAGGGCATTCTATGGCGCACACGCCGCAACCCTTGCAGTAAGTGTAATCAATGGTTATTTCAATGCGGTCAATTACCGCTTCCGGACAATATACCCAGCAAAATTGGCACTTGGTGCATAGCTGAATGTCAACGACCGGACGGTGTGTTCGCCAGGAACCCGTGTTACCGCCGGCTCCCTTCGTCGGCCAGGAAATAGGCCGGTAGGCTTTTGTAACTGATTTCATTTATTTCCATTCCTTTCGCTAATTCACATAAGGGCACGCTAAACGCTAATAGCGTGCAATACAATAATTTGCGTTACAGTGTTTGGAAGAAACTGCGGAGTAATTTGAACACACCACTGCAACGAGGTGGGATTAGAACCCACCTCCTGTTTTATAAATAGAACCCCGACTGCTTAAAGAAGCTAGGGACAGATTCTTACCTGGTTGTAAGCCTTGCCAGCGGCACCCAGATTGCGCTGGCCACTATTCCCCGGCCATTTATTCAGGATAGTTTGTTCCATAACATTTTGCGGGATATTTAGCACCCGACACACTGCACCAAACAGTGGAATATTAATAAGGGGCCCGTCGGCAGAAAATAATTCGGCTTCGCGGGCTATGGCATCTGCGTCCACTTGCCAGGCAGGGTACTTTTCCATGGTTACAGCCTGGGGAGCATTGATGATCACGGTGCCGAAATCAGTAATGCCTTCACTTACTGCCGTTTCGATGAGCTTTTCGCTCATCACTACCACATAATCCGGCAGTTCGCATTGACTGTGCGCGTGGATAGTGGTGGGTGACATACGTACTGCTGCCCGCACCGGCGCTCCGCGGCGTTCCACCCCGAAGAAAGGCAAGGCCTGGCCTTGCTCACCATTTTCCAGCGCAGCCTGCGCTAACAAGTGGGCCAGGGTAACGGAGCCCTGCCCGCCAAACCCGTTGATTCGTAGTTCTAACATATTATTCCTCCATTCTTTCATGGTGCTGCCAGAGGTACATGTTATCTGGAGCTTTCAATGAAACCTGATTTCCTCCCCATGCTTTAAGTCACCAAGAAATATATTGCCTGCCAATTTGCTAGTTACTAAGTGTCCTAGTGGTCAGACCACTTACATTATAAAGTTTATTCTGCCACTTAGGCAATATGCTTTTAAAATATTTCTGCTAAATTATAGATATTTTCTTATTTATTGCAAATAATAATATGTTAACGGTTATTTATTTTACCGTTGGTAGTCTATCAGCCTACCAAGAAATAAAAGCAAATGGAGGCTAAATATTGAGCCTAAGATAGAAAGATATTTCCTGACGACTCATATGGATATAGACCAAATAAGTAAGCGCTACCAAGCAATTAAAGCAAACTGATGCTATTTATGTAGTACGACAGAGGTGCTGTTAGTATAATTGGGTACTGAAGTTGACATTAAAGGCTTATTGACAATATTGACCATCAATTGCTGGGGAAAGCACTTTGCTATATAATATAATTGTTAAAGCAAGGGCATTGAGAAAGGAATCGATTATTTAATGAATTGGATGTCAAAACATAAAACACCAAGCCAAGTAATTCGCAATACTATATCCAACAGAGAATCCAGACTAACAATTGACGATCTAATCAAAACTTTTGCTTCTCAAAGTTTTAGTTTGATGCTTATAGTTATGGCATTACCATTAACTATACCCTTACCCCCAGGAATAGGCTTTATTCCGGCAGCTCTTCTTTGTGTTTGGTCATTTCAGCGTACAATAGGGGGAACTCATTTGTGGGTACCTAAAGCAGTTGGCAGAAAGGAGATATCTCAGGAGGTTATCAGAAAAATTGAATCAAAAGCGTTACCCTTGTGTGAAAAATTAGAAAAACGCTTTTTGAATAATAATCTATCAGGTAGGCTTAGCGACATGGAGATCAGACTTGCATCATTAGCAGTGGTCTTTATGAGTGTGCTAATTATGATACCAAGCCCCTTTTTGAATAGCATTCCTGCTGTGTTAATAATTTTGATAGAGCTGACTATCTTAAACAACAACCGTAAATTGCTATGGATCAACATGAGCCTTGGCTTATTAGCTTTGGGCTTTATCGGTTCTACTTTATACGTCAGCTCAGAAGCCTTATTTTGATTATTATTAGGATATCTTGTGAATATGGTGGAGTAATAGCTGGTGGTTTGCTTTGATTCGAGCTTCCTGCGGCGTATTTTCCAGCTGACAGTAGAAAAGGCCGTACAGCGCTTTAAGGATATTGGCCATACATACTACCTCCCTTCAGCATATCATGTAGGCGCCGGGTAAGGCGATCCCCGTCAGGAGATGTTTACCCTGCTGTTACAATGCACTAAAGCTCATCAGCTAGCTCCCGCAGGACGTTCTCAGATTTTACCGACGCCGGGCGGATCCACTCCTGGGCGAACCACAGTCTGTAGGTTTCTGAATCTGTGAAAACCAACGATATCACTTTTCAAAGGTGGAATTACAATGAATACTCCAATTGATGATAAAAAGGCGTTGATAGAAAGGTCTTTTCAGTTAGCCTTTGATAATGATAGCCTGCTTTTTCAAATCGTTGACCTTTTTCCAATGCCCATCGAAATCTTTGCCCCTGATGGAACCACTGTATTTGTCAACCGGGCATTTTTGGAGGAATACAATATCTCCGGGCCGGATCAGATTGTAGGCAAGTACAATTTACTCAAGGACCCTGTTGTAAATGATGAACTTGGTCTACGGGAGTACTTGCTTAGGGCATTTGAGGGAGAAACCCTGTCGGCATCGGATGTAAAAGTACCTTTTAAGGATATGTCCAGCCGCTACAACACCAGAAATGAAGATTTTGACGTTGAGGCTTTGTACAAGGATATTAACAGTTTTCCCATATGGGACGGGAACAACAACATCGCTTATATTGTAAATGTTTTTGTCACCACTAGGATGTATCAGGGGAGGTCGGACATTGCTAAAGCCAAGGAGTACATCGAAACTCACTGGCTGGAGGAATTCGACATGGACAAAGTGGCTCAGTTGGTAAACTTAAGCCGTTACCACTTTTCCCGCCTTTTCAAAAAGCACACTTCCATGACCCCCTTCAGCTATTATCAGGAGATAAAAATCAAGAAGTTGAAGGAGGCGCTGTGCGACAAAAACCTGTCTATCACCGAGGCCTTCGCCGCCTGTGGCGAGGATTACAAAGGAAATTACCTCAAGATTTTCAAGGAAAAGACGGGAATGACCCCATCCCAATATCGAAAAACCGCTGCTCAAGAATAAATACCAATACAATATTTAACGAGACTTTCCAGTCCATCAAGGACTGTGGAGGTCTTTTTTTTATTTCCAAAAGAGCATGAACTATAACAAATTGAGCACTGATTACGGTTTTCTATTTTCTTGCCCCTTTGTATGATAAATCTGACAGAGTTCATGATAGAAGGGAGGCAAGTATTATGGAGGAAAAAAAGACAAAGGAGCAGCTCCTTAAAGAGATGATCGAAATGCAAAAATTCATTGAACAAAAGGTTGAGGATCAGGATCGCTTTATCAACCGCTTTCAGGCACTCGTTCAAAAAGAAGGGCTATTTTCCCAGGTTATCGACAACTTACCTCATCCCATAGCCATCTTTGATCACAGCGGGGTATTGACCATGGCAAACAAGACTCTATTGAAAGAAGCAAATATTAGTCTCAGTGACATACCGGCGGGCAGGATCAATTTGCTCAACCGCATCACCAACGAAAACTATCCTGTGCTGGAAGCTGTGGAAGACGTCTTTTTAGGGGAAACAACGGTATTGAAGAACCTTCACGAGCCCCTTTCTCTGTTTTCAAGGGACGATTCCTATACAGCCTCGGCAAATTTTCAAAGCGCTGTGTTTTTTCCGGTGGTTGAAAGCAGTGGACGCATATTCCATGGTGCGGTATTGCTTATGAAGTAAACAAACTCATATTGTTAGGAGGGTTTTACAGTGAAAAATAAAAATTATTGGATGGTTCTCGTATTGATGCTCATGTTCATAGGGGCTGTAGTCCCCGCACAGGCGGCCTACAGCCCGCCCGACACATTCGGCACGCCGGGCGGCGCCGCTGTTTCCTACCGGGAGGATGGCTTTGAAAAAACCTGGATCGGATTTGATTTTACCGTGACGGCTTCCGATGAGCTTCGAAAATTTGTGGATGATGTGGATGACAGCAGTTCCGCTTTTAAAGCTGAGGGCTATTATTTAACAGATATGATGCTGCAGCTGGATTATAAAGTAGATAACGGAAACTGGCATTATCAAAGGGATTGGGATCAGGACTATGGTTACAATACCAACAAAAGCCTTCTGGGCATAGAAAAAGGAACCTACACAAACACAGCCATTTTTGATAAAAACCAGTTTGAAAGTATTTCCTCGGGTGAGGCTCTGCCTCAGGACGGGTCCTATTTTGACAGCCACACCTGGCAGTTCAGGGCTCGCTTTCTTGTAACGTACCAGGACAGCGGCGGGACAGGATACTCATATTTTTCCGACTGGTCCCAGCCTGTCTCCTTCAGCAACAATCAAACGTTGGAGGATCCGAATAGCCTTATCAACCACGCACCGACCTTAAAGTCCGCGGCAGTTGTGAAAGACTCTACTGGCAAGCCTGTCCTGGCAATTGTGGCCGACAAGCCACATGCCGACATGGAACGCCTCAACGCCATATCCAACGGCTGGCTCAAAACCGAAGTCTGGGTCAAGTCCGAAACCGGAAGCTGGGAGATGATCCACAACGACAATTTTGTGGAGCAGTTCAATGCCAACGTTCTGGCCTATTTTGGGTTGAAGGAAAGCTATGATGCAGTCATGTATGACGTTAAGATGAGATATGTATTTGACTATGTTTATTACCCCGACGCAGGCAAATCAGGTTCAATTTACAGCCCCTACTCCAACGTTATCACCCATGGAACTCCTGCCTGGAGTAATGCAAGCCAGTGGGCAACCGAAGAATTGAAAAAAGCCGAAAACCTGGGGCTGATTCCTTCCTCTCTTAAAGGTGCGGACATGACAAAGCCCATTACACGGGAAGAATTTGCGGAGCTGGCAGTGCTTCTTTATGAAAAATCTGCTGGTAAGGCAAGCACGCCCATTTCCCCCAATCCCTTCAAGGACACCTCCAATCCGCAGATATTGAAGGCTTTTAATATAGGTATTGTAAAAGGCACCTCGGCCACCACCTTTTCTCCCAAGGAACTGACCAACCGTGAGCAAGTTGCGACGATGTTAAGTCGTGCTATCCGTGTTATTGCTCCAAACAGTGATTTTTCTACGATCGGAGCACCTGTTTTTAGTGACCAGAAGGATATTTCCGACTGGGCCCTGGCGCATGTGCTGTATATGGCAAAGCTGGGCATCATCAAAGGCTCGGATGGGAAGTTTATGCCAAAGGCCACTGCAACAGCGCAGACAGCAGCCGGTTATGCTACCACCACCCGTGAACAGGCCATGGCCATGAGCGTACGGTCTTTTGAAAATATGGATGCCATAAAAGCTTCAACAGTACAATCATCTACTGAAAACTCCGAGGTGTCCGATGTAAACCTGGCCGGAAAGTGGGAACATCAGGCTGCATCGGGTAATGTGGGGCTTTATGTCAGCCTTGATTTGAAAAGCGACGGGACATTTTTCAAAGTAGTAGGTACTTCTGCCAACTATGCGGTGTCCGGCACCAGCTTTGAAGGAAAGTACAGGATATCCGGTGATAAAATAGTGTTTTACAGCCAGATGAAAGGCACAGGAAGCGGCAGTTCGCTGACAGACATGATTTTCAATCCCAAGATTGAGAATGTCCCCGTGGGAGATAAGGAAGAAAGCTTCTTTTTGACAGACAGCAATCATTTGCTCCTGGGAGATACGGAGCTTACCCGAAAACAGTAATGGATGTGATGTGCCACTCTGTTGATACAAAACAAAAATCTGTGAGGAGGAATCTGCAATGAGAAAAATTACCGCGTTTTTTATGGCACTTGTGCTGCTAAGCGGCATTATGACAGGCTGCGGTGAAAAGACCAGCGTGGCTGATAAAGATGTGCCTGCTGCCCAAGCTGAAAGCAAGAAGGAGGGTACACCCTCAAAAAGCGGTTCGACTTCAAATGAGAAGGGACTGACACTGGAGCAAATCAAAGAAGCGGCCATAGATGCCGAATATAATGTGACAGATGAACACCAGGGTGCATTTCTTCAAGATGTTAAAGCGGGCTTTACTGTTCAGATAGTGGCCGATGACAAGGATATCCGCTATTCCATCCTGGAATGTGCCAGCGAGGAAGCGGCGGAAAAGAACGCCAAAACCATTGATGACGCAGGCCACAACATAGCCATCATAAACGGAAAGATACTCAGCTTTTATAACGTAGAGGAAAAGGATGGGACGGGTAAAGACATACTTGCTTCCATTGTGGCGGGCAAGCCTGTGGAGCAGAAATAGGCGCGGAACCTTTTGAAAGGAGAGAATTGAAAGGTGCATAAAATCAAAAAAATTAGATTCCTATCCGCTTTATTAGCGGTCGCCATGCTGGTTGCGCTCATGCCGGTAACAGCCCTTGCGGCAGGAGAACCTCCCGTGCTGCAATCGGCTGAGGTGACGGCGACCGGTCATGTGTGGCTGACCTTTGACAAAGCGATGGCCATCCCCGGAAGCGGGGCACAAGGCTTTACGGTCGCTGATGCATATAACACCAGCAAAGAGGTTACGGCAGTTTCCTTATCCGGGGACAGCACCAAAATCCTGCTGACGCTTGGAACCACCATCAAAGGTGGCGAAGCGCCTTGGTTAAGTTATACCCCCGGGGTGATCAAGGCGTCGGACGGAGGGGAGTTGGCAGGCGTTGTGTACCTTGGGATTACCAATACACTGCCACACCCCACACTGGACACATCATCACCGTCCCCCGGAATCGTGGGAACGGTTTATCCACATATCTTCACAGCCACGGGAGGAACGGGGCCTTACTCATTCAGTAAATCCTCCGGCAGCCTGCCCAACGGACTGACCCTTGGGGCGGATGGCGTTTTAAGCGGGACCCCTACCGCCGTCGGGAATTTCACTTTCAAAATCATGGTGACTGATTCGACCCTCGCCATTGACGAGCATGAGTTTTCCATCACCATCGGTGCATCGCCAATAGTTAGTGCGACCATTTCACCTGCAACGGTCACCTTCGATAAGAACCCGGTCAATCAGGCAGATGTCAGCACTACCGTCACATGGAACGATGCGGTATCCGTTACTGATGTCAAAAAGGCTGGGATATCGGTCGGAGCAGGAGTTTACGCCGTAGACGGAAATACCCTGACTATTCATAAGGAATATCTGACATTGCAGCCGGTAGGCAGCTCTGTGCTGACGGTAGAGTTTGATATAGGCAACACAGCAGCGTTGACCATAGAAGTATCGGACACAACACCGCCAATCGGCAGCAATCCACCTACCTGGCCTGCTGGCAGTACCATGACAGCCAGCGGTACAACAAAGATAGGGACTACACTGAACTGGACGGAGGCACAGGATGACGTAGGAATAACAGGCTACAGGATATACCAGGATGATTCACTCCTTCAGACAGTCGCAGGTACGGTCTATAGCTGCGAAGTTACCGGTCTTTCCTCTTCTACCACCTACACATTTCAGGTACAGGCGGGCGATGGCAGTAATCAATGGACAACCGACGGACCAACGGAAACTATTCGCACCAAATCCTCCGGTAGCGGAGGTGGCGATTCGGCATCTTCGACACCACTATATAACATGGATGTTATAACAGGCCACGGATCGGAGACTACTCTTCCGGTCACAGTCAATAAAGATAATGGTAGTGCGTCCATAGACGTAAGCTCTCAGAGCGGTCTCGTAATGGATGGGACTGTTATAACAGTACCTTCCATTCCCGGTGTCGATGCCTATTCTGTCAGTATACCGGTTTCGTATCTGTCAACATCCGATGGGCAGGGCACGCTGACCATTAATACCAATACGGGTAGCATTACCGTTGCGTCGAATATGCTGATGGGAGTTTCGGGAGCGGACGGAAATAAAGCGGAGATCTCCCTCAGCCAGGGCGATAAATCCAGTCTGCCGGAAGCTGCAAAAACAGCTATTGGCGACAGGCCGCTGATCCAGCTTTCCGTCGCCATAGACGGCAAGCAGACCGACTGGAATAATCCCTACGCTCCGGTAACGGTTTCCATACCCTATACACCAACAGCCGCAGAGCTTGCCAATCCTGAAAGTATCGTCATCTGGTACATCGACGGCAACGGCAACGCAGTATCCGTACCCAACGGCCGTTACGACCTGGCTACCGGAACCGCGACCTTTTTCACCACCCATTTCAGCCATTACGCTGTGGCCTATGTCCATAAGACCTTCAGCGACCTTGGTAGTGTAGAATGGGCAAGAAAGGCGATTGAAGTCATGGCTTCCAAGGGCATCACTAATGGAACCGGTAAGGATACCTTTTCCCCTGGTGCAAACATTACCAGAGCCGATTACATGGTATTGCTCATCAATACACTGGGACTTACTGCTGACTTTACTGAAAACTTCGACGATGTAAAGACGAACGCTTACTACTATAACGCCGTAGGCATCGCCAAAAAGCTGGACATCGCTGCAGGCAGCGGAAACAACCGCTTCAATCCGACAGAAAGCATATCCAGACAGGACATGATGGTGCTGGCCGCCCGCGCTCTGGAGAAATGCCAGGGACTGCAAGCGGCAGATAACATCACCGTTCTGGATAAATTCAGCGACAAAGGAGATATCACCGAGTATGCGGCGGGTAGCTTTGCAACACTGGTTGATGCAGGACTGATAGAAGGCTCCGGTAATAAGCAGAATCCACATTCCTATACGACACGGGCTGAAGTTGCGGTATTCCTCTACAATGTCTACAACAAGTACCCGGAAGCTCCGGTCGTCGCTGCTTCCACACTATAAAAGCTTGCGAGGCATACCAAAATCGACCCGGCCTTGTTGTCGTCAAAGCAACCTACCCGGATAAGGTGACCAATGTTGTTTTAGCAACAGCCAATTATTATCTGGACGCTTTAGCATAAGTGTCCTGGCCTATCAGCTTGATGCTCCCATTCTTTTGGTAGGCAAATTCGGAAGCAGGCTCCGATGATTCTGACAAACACAGCCTCTCTGCGCAGACAGCAGATCGGTAGAATCCAGAAAACCGGAAACGACCATTTTCGGCGGAGAGGCCGTGGTCAAGGACATCTAAAGAAGCGCCAAAAGCTGGCAAAGATATAGAACTAATAAATTAACCCCAAAAAAGACATTACAAAAGCACCAAACCCACAGAATTCACGCCCTGCCGGTTTGGTGCTTTTAATATTTCAGTATCGGTTTGGGGAAATATTATATTGACACTTAAAGCGTATTTTAATACTATAAGCATATGCTTATATAAGTAAAATGTTAATCAATAATGAGGGCTTAATATATGGAAACAATTATTGTAATGTTTCAAGGTGGAGTTCAAGAACTTTTAAACTATCTATCAGCCCATGTAATTACCTGTCTGGTACCGGCCTTCTTCATTGCAGGAGCTATGGCGGTTCTGGTAACAAAAGGCGCCGTCATTAAGTACTTCGGTGCTCAGGCTAAAAAATGGGTATCATATGGGGTTGCTTCAGTATCAGGAATGCTCCTGGCAGTGTGTTCCTGTACGGTCTTGCCATTGTTTGCCGGTATATATAACCTGGGGGCAGGAATTGGACCAGCCGTTACCTTCTTGTATTCAGGGCCGGCCATCAATATCCTGGCCATTGCTCTTACCGGCGCAGCCATTGGCTGGCATATGGGTATTGCCAGGGGGATAGGGGCCGTAGTATTTTCCATTCTTATCGGAATAATAATGTCAATATTATTCCGCAAGGACGAATCATCCCGCATTGCTGATACCGGTGCCTTGGCTGATGAGAAGACTGAAAAATCGCCGGTATTTTTAGCTATATTTTTCGGGGTAATGGTAGCCATATTGATTGTCAGTACCAGCAAGCTGGCACCATGGATAAAAATTGCAATAGATATTGGGCTAATAAATTCTCTGGCCATTATGGTGCACCATTATTTTAATACAGGAGAATTCGGTTCCTGGATGGAGGAAACCTGGAGTCTTGCCAAGATGGTAGTACCTACGTTGGTAATTGGGGTTTTTGTGGTAGGTATGGTGACAGCTGTTCTGCCGCCGGAATGGATAGCTCGCTATGTAGGTGAAAACACTATTACTGCTAATTTTGCTGCTTCACTGGTGGGCGCATTGTTCTATTTCTCTACCCTTACCGAGGTTCCTATTGTCAAAGGACTGATGGATCTGGGTATGAATCAGGGACCAGCTCTTTCACTGCTGCTGGCCGGACCTGCGGTAAGCATTCCTAATCTGCTGGTGGTTAATCGTATTATGGGATTCAAACGCACTGCAGCATATTTCGTACTGGTGGTGGTAATGGCAACTATAACCGGCTGGATTTACGGCAATTTTATAGGGTAAAATACGATAGTGTATTGAAGAGGATTAGAGAGGCGTATCATTCATTAACTGATGAAGAAAAATAAACAATTACGATCTCAGGAAGGGAAAAAAGAACTTGAAGCCTTAGTGGAAGAAGTGATAGATAAAGTAATGTAAGGCTTTAAATTGGTAGTAGTAATCTTTTTAAAGCTACTTTTCATTAACACAGAACGACTTCTGATTAAAAAAAGATAGGAGAGGAAAAAAATGAAAATTGAAGTATTAGGTACCGGATGTGCTAAGTGTAAAAAGCTGGAGAAAGAGGTTTACAATACTCTGGCGGAAATGGATGTCTCGGCTGAGGTATCAAAGGTCCAGGATATTAAAAAAATCATGGATTACAAGGTTATGCTGACCCCGGCCCTGGTCATCAACGGGAAGGTCAAATCCAGCGGGGGTGTACCCAAGCTGCAGGATTTAAAAAAATATATTCAGGAAGAAATGTAAGCGATGTAAAGGAGTTGGAGATAGTGAGCAAAGGCTGGTTTCCGATCGCAGTTGCAGCCAGATACATTGATACTACCAGAGAAGGGTTTGCCAAATATCCTGAAGTCCAAAGGATTGACTACTCCTATCCAATAACAGTGATAGATGGACAGCCACGGCTGGCCGGAAGTGTGCATAATGACTCCGTTATGGAGATTATAGAACAAATTATCAGCGGGGATGATAAATAAGCAATTTAGCGGATGAGGAGGAAGCTATGGGCAGAAATATTCAATGGATAATGGTAGTTGTAATAATAGTACTGGTTGGGGGCATGGTTTATAAACAGAATTTTGCCGCTCCTGTGCCTCAGGAAGAGATAACTGCCGGAGTACTCTCATCTTCGGAGCAGGAAATAGAGACCGCCCTGGAAAATGGAGACAGTATATGGATTCTATTCCGTTCTACTACTTGTGTGCCCTGTGTGGAAATGCAGAAAATATTTGACCAGCTAAAACCTGAATATGAAGGAAAAGTTAAGTTTATTGAGGTGGACGTGAATGATAGAGCCAACATTAATCTGCTGCAAGAATACAAACTCCAGTATATTCCTACCACCTTTATTATGGATGGGCAGGGGAATATATCTTACCACAATGTAGGAGTGGTTCCTCTGGATGAATTAACTGCCGAGCTGGACCGGGTGGTGACTGAATAATGGAAGCCTGGATCAACGAGATCGCACCGCGATTCCTCAGCAATTTTTCCCTGTACGGTTATGGACTGGTTCTCCTGGCGGGTATTATTACCAGTATAGGCCCCTGCAATATGAGCATGGTCCCGATCATAGTAGCCCACGTAGCCGGGAAGGAGACTACGCGCAGAAAGAGCTTTGCTATATCGATGGCCTTTATGCTGGGCACAGCCACCACTTTTATGTTGTTGGGTATATTTATTGCCATGGTAGGAGGCATTTTTGGCACCAGTAAAAGCATCATATATTATTTAGTCGCTGCCGTTTGTATAATCATTGGTTTAAACCTGATAGGGATACTCAGATTAAATATTAACTTTGGTGGTAATCTGCTGAACCGTACCGGTAAACTAAGCGGTTTGGGCGGCAGTTACCTTTTAGGCATGACAATGGGGTTGGTAGGGTCACAATGCGGTACTCCAATACTGTTAGTGATTTTATCCCTGGCATTTGCCAGCGGAAAATGGTTGTATGGAGCAACCTTGCTGTTTGTTTATGCACTGGGAAGGGGTGTGCCGGTGGTGTTGGCAGGCACCTTTACAGGAATTCTCACCCGTATGCAGGCTTTTGCGGCATTGAACCAGGTGATGGAAAAAGTGGCTGGTTTCATAATTATCCTGGTGGGAAGTTATTTCGCATGGATAGCATAGACCACCTCTTGTAATGGTCTGGTCTTTACGCTACTCGAAACGCTTTCAAGAGATAGCGAAACAAGACCCGTCATCTAGTTGATATGGACAAAAAAAGTCCGGGGTATACCCCGGAAACCAGGAAAAGTTATGTCTGCTCTGCTAGTCCTTTTGATGCTTGAACTTATATAGCCTCATTTTTGCATTGGCTTACGTTTTCATTTAAGTCCAGCTGTGCAAGCCTCGCTGATTCCAACTTGAGATCGTTAATATCTGCAATGTTAGCAGTCATAAATAAATCAAATAAATGGAAGAAACTATCATCTATTGCTGGTATGATGCTAAAAAAGGTTCTCTGTTTGTCTTTTCTTTCTTTAACCACCCCTGCATTTTTTAGTACTTTTAAATGCTGAGATACACGAGGTTGAGATATATCGAGTACCTCTACCAGTTCACATACACACATTTCCTGGATAGAGAGTAGTTTCAAAATCTTTAATCTGGTCGGTTCGCCCATAGCTTTGAATAAATTTGCTATTGCTTCGATCAACATAAATACCCCCTCTTAGTTAATAATAAAAATATTGAATCAATAATTTTAGTAATATAGCATATTTATTGCACTCATAATAAAAAGATTATAATATAATTATATATATAAGAT
>LNQE01001407.1_pt1 | contig 23439 bp, 18 predicted proteins | sample 603111 | NCBI WGS metagenome assembly LNQE01 (sample SAMN04260313, study PRJNA301899) | hydrocarbon metagenome | isolation source: hydrocarbon-contaminated ditch | place: Germany: Bremen | collected 1998
CAGAAACACAGGCGTTTCATCATTTATATTTATAATATATATTTTATCTTTTGGTATATATATTTGGCATGTTCCAATGAGATCTTTTTTCCAATTAAGACCTGTGGTTTCAATATCCCATGCTATGGTGCCAACGCGCTTGGCATTTCCAATGGCGGATGGTGGTATATCCCCCTTAGATAGAGATATATAATCGTTCACATTTTTCGAATGTTCCATCCAATACCTCTGTTACTTCTCAATTTTTCTTGCTATTTCATTCTTTTCATCAATAAGTTCTTCAAATTCCTCTTTAAAGAAATCGTAAATGCTACCACCATGTTCGAATATCAGAGTTGGTACGCCAATCCTCTGTCTACGATGGGTATATAATGTTGTTATTATATTATCATCAAAAATATATAAAGCAAAATTCGGAAGAACTGAAGTATACCACATAGAGATCTTGGCACCACCGTTTGGGCTATGTGCAAAGATATTTGAAAATTCAGCCACAGCATCCTTTATCTCTTTGCTTATCTCTTCTGAAGTTTTTCCATTAATGCGATGAGCTAGCGCATTAATCAATTCTTGATTATCTGGATCAGGGAACACAACTCTGATAGTAACATCAGAACGCAATGCCAATTCCTTCAACTGTGTAGTATACCTGGCTCGCCATGTACGGCCATACGCAATAAATATATCTAATCTATGCACTTTTTTAAATAGTTCCATCCAGTCAAGACTCATATAATCGCGAGTAACTCTACTTAATCCAGAAGCTTGTAGATCTTTATGCAGTTTTAAAATTGATTTTATCTCTTCAAGGGACTTCTCTAGTCCGATCTCCTCATTAACTTCATTGATTAATGCTCTCTTGGCATATAGCTCCCATATTAAGGTAATTGGTATTGTAGCTATTAACAATGAAGCTAAACTAGCGATAAATGGCTGCAGAATATTGTGACCTGAAAGGAAGAGCGAGACTATAAGTAAAATAAGTCCGAATGCACCGGTCGCTAAAGCTGCAATCCATAGCCTTAGATCGACAATCTCGCGGAACACTTTTCTTTCCATATTTTGCACAGCAAGCTGACAAGCCCATTACATATGAATAGATATCGGTCTCAGCATGAACTTCTAGAGTCATAAAAGTATTTGCAGATGTTCTGGATGGGAGCGGAAACCTGTAATCGGCTAGAACGCGGTCCGGCCTAGGGCAATGGCCTCCTTGATGATGTCACCGGCGAATAAGACGAGCATTATGTTAAGGGCTTTAGACCATTTGCCTATCAGCTCAGTCCATCCGTTGGGTAAGATGAGCGGCTCCCTCAGCCATATACTCCTGTGTTCTATGCTCGAAACCAATCCACAGGAGGAATTAATCATATATATATTTGAAGCTCGAACTTTGGCCAAAAAGTTTTTCACCAGACCAATCCATCTGATCGCCAGTGGATAGAGGATTATGAGAAAATATTGGCCCATAGGGAACATATCCCTTAGAGGCATCAGATATGCGATCTCCATGCTAGAGGGGAGTAGTGCTTAGCTATGCTGCAAACGGAGTGCAAGACGAGCACTAATTCAGCTGAAAATGATGTTAAGCAATTCACAGGCTTTTCTTCATTTACACTACTGGAAGCAGGTCAAATACCTATTGAGGAGATCGCAGAACTCGCCTTGCGTGAAGGTCAAAGAACCAATCCGTTATTCCGTGTTCATCGTTGGTTTGCTAGGCGTCTAGGTTCTCAAGTGCGCTCGATATTGACAGGTCTTTCACTTCATGCAAATGAATCTGACCGCTTTTGGGACACTTATCTAGGTGAAACCTCCCTTGCTGGAGCTATCATTCTGGATCCCTTTGTTGGCGGAGGAACAAGTCTCTTAGAAGCTATCCGCTGCAATTGTTATGTAATCGGTTACGATATCGATCCTGTTGCAACCTTTATCACTAGGTTTGAGCTTGAAGCTGCAAATTGTGATATATGCGATCCATCAATTCTTGAAATAACTTCGTCAATCTCCAAACAAATCTCTCCTTTCCATAAAACTTGCATCAAGGATGCAGGAGAACGGGAAGTTCTTCATCATTTTTGGGTTGAGCTTAGAACCTGCGGCAGTTGTGGGTGCAAATTTGAAGTGCATCCTCATTACCGACTAGCTTATAGCAAGGAAAAAAGTCTTCAATGGGCTTTCTGCAAGGATTGTCACGCGGTGTACGAGTTACCGATATGGCAAGAAGAAATTTTTTGTGAATGCGGTAATAAGACACGAATTTTGCAGGGTGATCTAAAAAGAGGCAAAATATGTTGTCCTTCCTGTAATAACATTTTTAATCTTGCAGATCGCGGCCAAGATCCATTAGCATCGCCTGAATGGTATCTATTTGCACAAGAGTACTTAGAGCCTGCAACTAATGGAGTGAAACGAAAGTTCAAAGAAGCTACAGAAGCCGATCGTGGCTGTTACGAAAAGGCATCAAAGCTAATCCGAGAACTTGAAGCCAAACAAGGTCCTCTTGCTCCTGATCGTGCCATCCCTCTAGTGGGCAGATCCGATAAACGTCCTATGATTCACGGAATTAGGCGATATCGTGATCTATTCAATGATCGACAGCTTTTGCATTTAACTCTTCTCGGAAAATCCATCAAAAAAATGCCAGATTGTCGAGCAAGGCAAATCCTGACTATGGCTTTTAGTGAGCATCTGACGACGAACTGCATGTATACTGCTTATGCATTTGGCTACCGTCGTGTCAGCCCCATGTTCTCAATGCATTCATATCGACATATTACCCGACCAACAGAAATCAATCCATGGTTGAATGGAATTGGCAGAGGAACATTTCCGAATGCGTTAAGCAAGATAAAAAAGGCGGCTGATTTCGCTCGATCCCCTTACGAACTTGATCCAAGTGGCGGCCATAGACCTTCGCTAAATATAAAAATAAACTTTTCATCAACTGCCAGAGAGCCTGAACATGTACTCTCCAGATTGATTCCGGCTGCGATAATAACTCAAACTTCGGAGAAGCTCAGTGGAATTCCCGCAGGAATTATTGATCTAATTCTCACAGATCCACCATATTTCGACAATATAAGCTATTCAGAACTCTCCGATTTTTATCTTTCCTGGCACCAATCCTTGGGTTCTGCAGAATATCCTTATAACAATCCGATATTGTCCGGGCCAATTTCCGAAAGCTTGGCGCTCACAAGTCGATCTAGTATGGCTATTTCAAGGTACTATCGAATACTACTAAATATTTTTATAGAATGCTGCAGGGTCCTTAAGAATGATGGGATCTTCGTTTTTACATACCATCATAGATCTCCAAAGGCGTGGAATGCGGTTGGCGAAGCTCTGGCACGATCAGGATTTAAATGCACTTCAGTTATTCCATTGCGTGGCGAAGGACAAGGTCTAAGTTCCTACAAAGGGACAATTAAATGGGATGCTGTGTTAATATGCAGAAAAAACTTCCGTCTGAGTTACCCAAGTAGTCGTGATTCAGTTGTTGTATCTTCATCAGCTATTGCATCTGCCAAAAAAATGGCTAGCTATTATGCATGGAGATTCCAAAATTCGAAAAGAGTAATCGGATTTCGCGAACCCGATAAACTAAACTTGGAGCGTGCTTTTATTGCAGCTGCAGCCGAAATAGGAGATAATAACGATTCGACAATTCCGCTCCAACATGCATTAAAACTAACAATCGAATCAGGAGAAAAATATGCCAAAGCTCGATAAAAGTGCAATAGCACAGACGTTCCGGTTTGATTGTGACCGTTTTCTTCGGTTTCAACTGGCAAATGAGGATGAGAAGGATTCTCTGGGGATAGAATCCGAGACCTATAAACGTCCTGGTATTGATTTAATTAAAGCCGCTGGTCGGAGGTGGGAAGCTGATAAATATCAGGATTTAGTTGACACTTTTCCATCAAATTCGATAGAATACGTCTTAAAACCAAATGAAGACATGCTTGTAGGACGGGGCCTCTTTGATAAGATTCAGAATCTATTCGATATACTTCGACGTCAAAATCCACCGCAGGCGATAGTTGAAGCTGAATTTGCTGTACCTTCAAATATTACACCAGGCCTTGAAGAAGCATATAGAAGGTATAATCTCGAAGAGGTAAGATCTAGGCCCGATATATTATGGATACGTCCCGCTCGAACATCTGCACCACTTATTGGCCGAATTAGTCCTGATCTGGAGTATGAAGTCCACATCATTGACGTAAAGATGGCAGCTGAACCATCACTCCGTCATTTTACAGAGGTGACCTTTTATGCACTTGCACTCGCGGCAGCTCTCAGGGAGCAAGGCCTTTCTAATAGATATGCAGTGAGTGCAGAGGGATTCATCTGGCCAGGAAATCATGATGCTAATGCCTTCAGGAACCTTGTTCGGGATTATAGATCGAAAAGAGATGAAAATCCGATTAACAAAGCTCTTCTAGAAACACTCATCCCTGTTCCTTATGAGGTTTATCAGGTTCATGTGAAACAATTCTTTGAAGAACGGCTTTTGCATGTGCTCAGCCTAGAACCTCTTGATGCTGCTTGGCATGTAGGTCCTAAATGTCAATTATGCGATTATGTAAATTATTGCAAACAGGAAGCGGAATCTGAAGATCATCTCTGCCGTGTCCCATGGCTAAACAAAGGACAAGCAGAATTGCTCCGGAATAATGGCATATTTGCTACTAGAGATCTAGCTGATGCAATTGAGAGAAATTCAGAAGAATGGCAGAGTTCAATTAATTCTAGTCATCAGCTTCGCGCTGACGCTCCGGCTCTCATGGCTAGATCTAAGGCGCTGCTCACAGGAAGGATTGAAGCCATCCGTGGTCGTAAGTGTGCGATCATGCCTTCATGGTCGAATCAGAATATATTTATCACGATACATTTCGATCCTGGCACAGGTATCACTTTCGCAATGGGAGCTGCTAGAGTATACTTCCCAGCAGACCGTCAACAGGGCGACTCGCCTCAAACCGAAGAACATGTTTTTATTGTTGACCGGGTTGAATCAATGAATCCCGATACGGAGAAAGCGAGATTGATTGAGTTCGTTACTCTTATTTCTCGGTGGCTTCAAGAAGTATCGAATGAGAATGATAATTTGCTAAGTAATCAGCGGCTTTCTTCGCATATATTTTTCTGGGATAAGCTCGAGGTTAGACAACTTCGTCGCATGTTAGGTCGTCACATGAATGACCCGAGCATCATTGATTTGATTGAATTACTTGTTCGGCTCTTCCCTCCAGATGATGTTTTACCCGATCCGGACCTATTTAGATCGCAACCTGGTACGGTCGTCAAAGATGTGATACGATTGCTTGTGGGCCTTCCGATACCCCATGATTATACACTTTTTGAAACTGCGAACATTTTTTACCCTACTCAAAATGCTAGCGGTGAAAATTACCGTTTTCAACTTCCTTTCGGCTTTATAACGCCAATGAGCGATCAGATCCCGTTCGAGCGTGCTTATGAACTGTGGCAAGATCGAATCTTCTTACGACATTATGATTCAGATTATCCTAATGATTCATCTAGATGGAGATTATTCACACGTGATGAGGTCTATGAAGGTATTCGAAATGCAACATGCATCCATCTTAGAGCATTGCAGCAGATTGTACGACGTTTACGAGAAAATTATAGAGATCGGCTAATTCTCAGAAAATCAGCATTTAGCGCTTCACCACCTACGCAAACCCGTGTACCTGAACGAGCAAGAAGCCTAATCGCATTTGAAAGATTGAATGCAGCATGCAGCGAATTAGAAAATCGAGAACGAAGGGCACTTCCCGTTGATGAACGAGAAGCGCTTTTCTTCTCGATTAGAGGACTAATGCTTGCGAGTGGATCGCCTTATGACGAAATTATCGTAGAGATTAGGGAAGCTCAGCCAAAATATAGGGAGGCAATTTTGATTGCTTTATCATTTTCCCTAATGTCCAGAGATGCGAGAATTAACGAAGGCGACTTCCTTCTTGCTCTCTCAAACGAAGATAGCGACATCGAATTAGATGTTCCTTGGAGAATATATCTCGGATATCAGTTCTATGAAGCGCGGCAATTGCTAACCGAAAGAGATCTAATTGCCCAATGGATGATAAAAGCTCCAATAAGAGATTTATTAAAGGTCGAGATTGTGAAGATGGAACCAATGCACGATCCACCATTTTTAGTAGTCCATCCTAACCACGAGGGCTTATTTCAGTTTGCACAGGATCAAGGTTTGCTAGATTTAAATCATCCAATGGTTCTTGATCCATTGTACCAAGATTACAATAGCAAACGTATCAAGAAGGTACTGCAGGCCGTTGGGGGTAGTCCTCCACCTCTGAGAAGAAGAAGGAGGCCATTATAATGCCGAGAAGGACTTCTCATTCTCAAACAATAGAACCAGCTCATAGTTTAATGTATGGCCCAAATCAATTGCCAATAGTTAGGGGACAAGTAGAAGCATACAATCTATTGATCCAGATATCCAGATATATGGAGCATGAATTTAATACTCGCCAGAAAGAGGCATTTTGTGAATCCATAAATAAACGCATATCTTTAATTTGGGGTCCACCAGGAACAGGCAAAACTGCAGTACTTTCTGGGATTATTCTTGGTTGGATCGAGAATGCTTGGGAAAATGACGAGTCTGTTATAATTGGTATCGGAGCAAATAATTACAATGCAATCGACAATGTGCTCAGTGGAGTAATTGATCTTCTTGCCCAACGCCGAATAAGATTAGGTGCTGATCCAGGTTCTATACGAGTGACGCGAGTTCGCAGCAGTGCCGCTCAACCGCCAAAGGATTCTCGTATTGAGGATGTTATTCGAGGCTCTGAAGATGCACGTTCGTTGGTCAATGAGATACAATCATCATCTGAAAATGCTTTAGTTATTGGTGGCACGTGGACACAGCTCGGCAGAATGGCAGAATCTCTTACAGGCGATTCTCCAAATGCGAAATGGTTCGATCTGCTCGTTATTGACGAAGCATCCCAACTGCCCGTCTCTCATGCAGCAGCATATTTTCTTCTTCTTAAAGAGAATGGCCATGTTGTTCTTGCTGGAGACCACAGACAACTAGGACCTATTTATAGCTTTAAAATGAATAACAGTACTCAGGGACTGTTCGATTGCATTTTTTCTTACATGCAAGAAACCCATGGAATAACACCGGTAGCTTTTGAATGTAATTACAGAATGAATACCGAGATATCAGGATGGCCGAGGGATAGGTTCTATACTGAAGGATATGAAGCGTACTTCCCAAGTCGAAAGCTCGAAATAACGCTGCCAAAACCAACCGGCAAGCCACCATGTTATTGGCCTTCGCAATTACCATGGAGTGATCATTTCTTAAGAATCCTTGATCCTGATATGCCAGTAGTCGTTATAAGTTACGGCACCCACACATCGACACTTTCGAATCCATTCGAGGCCCAAATGGTAGCATCACTTTCCCTTCTTTATAAAAGGACCTTAGATGAGAGCTACAAAACACTTACCGATAAACATTTCTGGTCAGAATGCTTGGGAATTGTAACTCCACATAGGGCTCAAATGTCCACAATTAGAAACCTATTGATTAGCGCCGCAGGTATGCCCTTGGATCCATCGCCATTTGTTGACACCGTTGATAGATTTCAGGGTTTGGAGAGGGAGATGATTATTGCCAGCTATGTAGTTGCTGATCGAGATTTTGTTGCGGCAGAAGAGGAATTCATTCTAGAGCCACGTCGATTTAATGTATCTCTAACTAGGTCAAGAAGAAAATTTATAATGTTTATTAGCGATGCGATCCTACAACATCTTCCCTTCGATGAGGATGTCGCAAGGAAAGCGGCTCATTTGCAGCTTTTTGCAGAACAATACTGTGATTCTGTAAACGAGCATATAGATCTACCTTACCTCGATGTAGAACAGGCAAACTATATGGAATGCTTTTTCAGGGGAAGAAAAAATCCTCAATAATGATGTGGAAGTGTGTTACTTGTTTATGTTTTATGACAGTTGATATAAATTTTAGATTCATGCTGCACCCCTTCTTCGGAATGATGAATGAGATCGGATAGGGATTCCGACCACCTATCCACAATGCCTTGGCCAATGCATTCATGGCCATCTGGCCTCCCAGACCAGACACCGACCCAGATCCCAGCCGATGCACCTTCTGCTGCCGAGATCCAGGATAACTGCCGGACAAAAATGCAATCCTTGAGAGATCAGCCAGGATGCGGTCAGAAGGCTTATATTGCTGTCCCACAATAATTTTGCGAGGCTTTTGATGGACCTATCAATAATTGCAGCGATGGCTTCCTCAGTGCTGGCTCCATACCTAGCTAAAGAGGCGAAGCTTTTGCCAGCGAATTTGGCAAGAGCACAGGCCAAATGATTGTCGAGCTTTCAGATCTTTGTCAAGAGCAGATTTAAGGGGAGATAAAGAATCTGAGGCCATTTTAAGTCTGGCGGAAAAGAATCCTCAATCCAAGGCGCGCGTGGCCTCGCTAGAGGAGGAGATAGGCAAGAAGATGAAGGAGGATCCCGATTTCGCTCGGAAGCTCGGCGCATTGATGGAGGAGATACAAGAGACCGAATCGGGAAAGGTCGTCATTAATGCGTCTCACAGAAGTGTAGCAGCGCAAAATATCACCGGAAGCACAATTTCCACCGGACACTCCAATCCCTCCAGCGAAGATTAGCTGGCTGAGAACAGACAGAGGCCTTCAATAAAAATAGAGCCAAGGCGGAGCAGTTTGAACGAAAAGATCGAGGCCTCGGATCGCAGCGTAACCACAGGTAGGATCGAAAAGAGCATTATCATCACCGGTGATAACAGCCATGTCTCCCTGGGCGAGCGGCTGCGAGACGCAGTTATTCAGCCCGATGGGGTCTTCAGGCGGGTTCACATCGAGTCCTTTGTGGGCCACAGGTGGCTGATAAATCAGGTCGATTTCATCCTAAATGATGAGAATAACAGTTGCGGCTATCTGGTGCTGGAGGCCCATGCCGGTCTGGGCAAGACTGCTTTTTGGCCTGGCTGGTAAAAGAGCGAAACTATATTCACCACTTCGCCGAGCTGGCCCCAGGACAGGAGGGAATTGAAACGGGCCTGAAGAACCTGGCCGCCCAGATCATCCTGGCGTATAAGCTCAATGCGGATGAGGCGATACCAGATGCTATACCAGATGTTGCTGGCCGACCTGAAGAGCTTTCTACGGGCCTCCGCAGCCTGGCCAAAGGTGAAGCGAGCCCTGGAGAAGAGCAGATAGATCGCCACTGGATCTGGATAAGCTTTCAGAAGGGCTGCATGAGTATTATGCAGGTTACTGGGCTCGATGGCGCAAAGCCGATAAATGATATGGACTCATGTCAACGAGATTTCCTGGGAGCGAGACAGTACATGGCCCAACCCATATATTGGCGCAGGAACTGTAAATATTCATCCTGGTCAGCACGGAAATGCTTGAATACCTGTTCATAGTCAGCGTGGGTGGGATTTTCTTCCAGCCAACGTATCAGTCCATACCAACCATCTGAAATGTACCTGTCCCAGTCGTCGTAGCTGGCACGAATGATGTATTCGAGTTCAAAGCCTTCATCCCGGGCAAATTGAGTTAGTTCCGTTTCTGTATGGGTAGTGGTCTGCTTTTGGGCGTATTCCGGATGTACCTGATTGCTAAGCCAGTGGGTTTCACCGATACCAAGGCGTCCATTCTGCCGAATTGCTCGTTTCAGTACTTGGAGTGTCTGCTGCCAGCCGCCAAAAATAAACGTTGACCCTATACATGTTGCGGCATCGAAAGCCCCTTCTTCGAATATGTAATCAGCCCCATTGGAGCAAACGATTTCGATTCGGTCCGACAAACCACTCGATGCCAGTTTTTGCCTGGCCCTGTCGCAGAAATCCTCGGATATATCTATTCCAATACCAGTAATACCGAATTCCTCGGCCCAGAGAGTAAGGGGTTCGGCACAACCACAACCGAAGTCAATGACCCGTTTTCCTTCTTCCAATTTGAGCAATTTGCCAAGTTTGATGATCTTTTCAGGCGTGGAAGGGTTTAGTATCTCCATATAGCGGTGTGAGATACCCATAATGTCAAGGAATTCCATAATTTATGCCTCCTTCTGGAAATTGCAGCTTGATTAATAAAGGTGTTGGGAGACCCAATGCTCTCGTTGATAACGTCCTATCAGAGGCTACCATGAAGCTATCTGGCACTTCATGCTGCAGTATATGGGACGGCATATACGAGTGCGGTGATTCCTCAGTCTGCTCCTATCCATCTTGCCGCCTCTGATGGTAATTACCCTCTCGGGGTCGCTTGTTAGAGAATGCGCAGAGTCTACAAATTCGTATGCATCTACTTTTATATTTGGCTGTTTATCCTTCCAATGAAAATATGCGTTAGCTATACCGAGAACCAAAGCACAGAGGACAATGATAGCTGATATTACTTGAAAATCGCTCATTCCGGATGGAGTTGACGAGTTTACTATTGTCAGATTGAGGGACATTATCTATCCCCTCCTCCAGAATTTCCACCAGCCTTTCTTCTTGATCTCCTCTTCTCCGGGCTTCAGGGATAGCTGGCAGATGAGCTGTGCGAGGTGGCCGCAATTCATGACTTCATTCTTCCCTATATCCCAGCTCTTTTGCCTTGGCAAAGGCGGAATCTGACTCTTCTGTTCGATTAAGTGCCTTCAGGGTTTCACCTTTGAAATGCCAAATAAGTGCCTCTTGCGGATCAATTTCAATAGCCTTGTTGAAGGCATAAAGGGCCTCTTCGTACCTGCTAAGGCCATAAAAGGCAGCGCCCTTGTTATTCCAGAGTATCGCATCTTTTGGATCTAGCTCAATGGCTCTTCCATATGCCTTGACCGCTTCGTCATGCTTTCCAAGATCCGCCAGTGCATTTCCTTTGCAATTCCAGGAGCTTGGATCTTTAGAATTTATCGATATTGCTTTATTATAAGCCTGGATAGCTTCCTCTTTCTTGCCTAGGCCAGATAAAGCCCATCCCTTATTATTCCATGCAATAGCGAACTTAGGTCTTATTGCTATGGCCCGATCATAGGCTTGAATGGCTTCATCATGCTTTCCCGAATTGTCTAGAGCTATTCCCTTGCCATTCCAAGCATCAGCGGATCTGGGATTTATATCGATGGCATTATTAAAAGCGATTATGGCTTCATCAAACCTATCCAATCTATTTAGAGCATATCCTTTTTCATTCCATGCTTCAGCGGATTTGGGATATAGCTCTGTGGCTTTATCAAAGCAGGAGATGGCCTCATCAGACTTCATCAGCTCTAATAAGGCAGCTCCTTTATTCACCCATGCCAATTTGTTCTTGGGATCTTTTCCTATGGCATTATCATAGCATGAAATGGCTTCATCAAATTTTCCTTGATCATATAGATCATCCCCTTTCTTGAGCCATTTACTTGCTTCGCGAGATTTCGGGATTCTCATTCTTGGTTCATCGGAATCCTTGAAATCAACAACACTCTGCGCTTTCTCTGAAGGGGCAACTGAGAATCCAAGCTCCTCTACATTAATGTGGCTTATTCTATCCGTTATCTTGAGAGCAGACTCAAATCGAGTATCATAGCCTCTGCTTATCACAAGCCCTTTGACGGGAACACTCTTGGCAATCCTTTCTTGCACCCACCCCATATAATTCGAGATTTGCCCGAATGTATTTTGGCTAGCTCTGACATTTTTTAGCTCTATCACTGTAAATCGTTTTTTTATCCGGTTATAACAGAGAAGATCAATTCGCCCGCCATTCCCTTTGCATATAAATTGCCTTCCGGTTTGATTTGAGATCGGGTCATTATATAATTCTAGATTATATTCAAACCTTTTTAGAATATCCAAATTAGCTACCAATGCATCTTCCAGATCTTTTTCCAATCCTATACTTTCCGCTATAGGCAGTCGTTGAGTATTCTCGATGAAATCTTTATATCCTGGATTATTTAAAGCAAGCAAATTATTAAGCTTGTTCCAGTATTCTAGCGATATTTTAAAATTGCTTCCTTGAAAACTGCATCGGAGAGGCCCCCACTCATCAAAATACGGATTCTGTCGCAGGTCCTTTGCATGAAGGGATTGCTCGAACTTATAGAGGACTTCGTAATCGCAGCCATAATCCCATCCCTTATCATTGTCATCTGCAATAGAATATGCATCGCTCTCTGCTTGAATCAAATAGCGGATGTCTTTTTTGGGTGATGTTCTCCATAAAAGAACAAGGTCACCCTCTTTGGTTGCTTTATTGCAGGTCCACCAGCCATCTGAGTCAGCCCCCAATGTGGGATCAAGATCTTCCCGATCGCAACCATCTTCATCCAGATAGTAATCAGGACGAGTCACCCAAAGCCAGTATTGGCGCTCGTTAGATTCTGAAATGTCTAACACCCCTAAGATCCGAATTTCCTGATTGGAAGTTGCTTCATTCGATCGACCCTGATATCTGTATTAGTCCCTTTATCCAATCATCAATGGCCTCTTTTGCGGTATTCATGTCATCCAGCTCTTTTTCCTGATGGGCAATATACTCATTTCTGAAGGAATAAATTTTATCGATAGTATCCAATATATCCTTCTTCTCTGCACCCGCAAATTTGCTTTTGATCGCAGAGAAGATCCCACCGGGCGGAACCCGAGGGCTTTTTGCATACTCCAGACACCATTTCAATAGCCCTATGGGCATTATCCCATCGTTCTCCAGAAGAGTCCGGCGCAAGTTGAACGCTTGCCTCTTATGAAAGCTCTCGTCTCTTGGATGCAGGACGCTCAAATCAGGCTCAAAGAACCTCTGCCTCTTATTGGGATCATCGGGAATGGCACCTTTTAGAGTTGAGATAATGTATCCTTTGGCGGCTTCATCCACTGCTCCCAGAAGCGGAGCGAAGACCGGAGAATAGGAGACTCCTGTCTTGTTCTCCAAGAATTTGAAGAGGGCTATCGCCTCCTGAACGCCCTTTCTCGCTTTCAAGGGCAGGCGATCGAAATCCTCATCGCTAATGAATTCATCCAGTGCTATCTTCTCCAGGTTGCCCTTCTCCAGGCTCAAGGGAGCTTCTATCTTCTCCCGGATGAGGTTCTGCTTGGCTGGTTCGCATAAGGAAAACAGTATCTCAACCTTATTATCATCGATCTGGGAGAAGGTCTCCTGGGGAACATAGAGGTACTCCCATTTGATTCCGCTATCTGAGGCGGCCTGACACCAGGCCATCGCCGCCCGGATCTTGAGGGGAACGTCTATGTCCACCCTTCCCTTGGTCTCAAGCATGACATAGCTGCCTCTATCGTTCAGGATTATGAAATCAGGAGTATAATGAGCCAGCCTGCCGGTATGGGTCTGATAATCGATCCTGATCGCCTCCGGCCCGGCATTTCTGAAGAAGGCCTTGACATCGGGAGCCCGGTCTAAGAACAGGGCCATATCCCTCTCGAAGGCGTTGGTACATGGAACCAGGTTGAAGACGGTCTTGGTGGCCTCAATGGTGGGATGGCGCTCGGAGTGGTTGGCCTGGTAGGGCTTCCATTGAACCACCGATCTGCCGCTGCCAATTGCTCTCTCCTCCAGTTTGATGGTGCTCTTGCTCAGGATGAGTGGCACGAATACGCCCCGAATATGCTCCCTGACATCGTGATCCGCCAGGCGGTTGATCAGGCGCTGGTCGAAGAGGGACACTCTCTCCCCAAAGAGCATGTCAGTCAGGAATATCTCCAGCAGGGGGGCGAGAGAGGAGTGAAGACCATGCAGGCCGGTGATATGCTCCAGCTCGCTGCGGTAGAAGGATATGGCTCCCACTCCGCTCTCCAGCAGGGGGAGCTTGATGTTCATCTCCTCCACGATTTCATTGGTGATGAGCGTTCTTCCTTCGTAGTGGATCTCGTCGGAGGACTGCTCTTTGAGCTTTAAATGTTTAAGGGCTGAGAACTGCTTCTTCACATCCTCAATGGTCAGCCCTTCCAGCTTGGGAATGCGGGTGTAGGCGGGGGAGATGGAAGGGACGAGCATATCCAGTTGATTTAGGTCCTTGTGCTCACCATCGGGAAAGATGCTCACAGTGATCTTGGGAATTTTATCAGGACCTACAATCGTTGGATAAACGCCTTCTTCGCCCAACTGGTCTTGATACAATTCAACGAATTTCCAATGTTCTATGACGGTTAAGATCTCATGAGGGCCGCCGGGGTAGGTCATGCGCCGCAGACCCCGGCCCAGGGTCTGCTCAGGAAGGATGTTGGCATCAGAAGTAAATGGTCGGAGGGGAACAATGGTGGTAACGTTTCGGACGTCCCAGCCCTCCCTGAGCATCAGGACGGATACGATGCATTGATAGGGGCTGGTTCCCTGGTCAAGTTCGCGGGAGAGTTTTCTTAATTCCCTCAGATCCTCGTCTTTGATATCCTTCTCGCTTTCCTCGAATACCGGTATACCGCTCTTCTTTCCGCCCATCCATTTGATCTTGCCTTTGAGGCGGGTGTGGAGGTTTATGGTCCGGCCATTAAGCTCTGAATACAATGAGGAGCTATTCAATTCCCGGGCGATCTGATCTGCGGCCTCGGTATTCTCAGCCATGATGAAGAGCAACGCCTTCTTGCCGCTCTTCTCCCATTCCTCTCTGGAGAGAAGCCAGCGCTTGTATCCGATCATCAGGTGCTGCTGGAATCGGTCTGCCGCATTCTCGCTGGGGCGCTCCACCAGCCCCTCGCCCCGCCCTATAACCGGGATCTTGACTATGCCCGCGTCCACTGCTTCGCCCAGGGGGGTATCGCAGATCACATGCTGGAAGATTCTGCCGTGGTTGTCCTTGGGAGTGGCGGAGAAGTCCAGCTGGGAGACGATCTCTCCTCCGGTTCGATCATGGATGGTCTGGTGGACATATTCAATGGCATCATTCCAGGCACTGTCCGGGTCCCAGAGATGATGGGCCTCATCGTTCAGGACCATAATTTTACGGTGGGAGGTCACCCGCTCCCTCAATGCCTCTCCGGTATCAAGGGCTCTGGACCTGGAGACGGCAGGGCCTAGCCAGTCGTGGCTTTCCACCAGGCTCTTTGACCTGCGTTTTGAGGTGTCATAGAGGCGGTGAATGTTGGTCAGGTAGATCCTGCCCCCGGTGGCCGCTCCGCTGGCTTCGTCTTGGAGGACAACGGAGATGTTCCAGTCCCCTCTCCAGGCTTCGGGGATGAGTGGGTCTGCTTCGAAGACCTTGCCGTCCCCGAAGTCCTCCTTGAGTCGCTCGAAGACGGTGATATTGGGGGCGATGATGAGAAAGTCTCTGGCCAGAATAGAGTCCTCCTCTCGCAGGGAGTGAAAGTAGCTCCAGACTATGGCCAGGCTCATCACTTTGGTCTTGCCCGAGCCGGTGGCCATCTTGAAGGCGTATTTGGGCCAGCGGTCGTCGTCGGGATTCACACCCAGGGCGGTGTCGTAGGAGTCTTCCCCCAGAAATTCGGCGGTGATGGTGGAGAGGGTGCGAATGCCCCGCACTTCGTAGAGGTAGATGAATGTCTCTATGGCTTCTCTTTGGCAGAAGTAGTAGCGGAATGGGATCTGCTGCCCATCATTCTCTTTTAGGTGCTCTTCGCCAAACCAGAAATGGAGCAGGTCTCTGGTGGTCTGGGATGCGCCGGGATAGTCGCTATCTCGCCAGTCTTTAACGAAGCGGCGCAGGTTCTGAGCTATGGGGATATATGAGGGACGGCGGCCTGATATGATCTGGGCGGGATCGCCCTTCCCTTCGCCTGGGGCGCGATATCTGCAGGGCTCTTCAAATGTCTGGTAGAGAGGTTCCAGGGCGGCCAGATTGACCACCGGGCTGGCACCGTTGCTCCGGGCGGTGCCTCTGCTCTCATCGGCTTCAGTCATAGCGGACCTCCACTACGGTGCTGGTATCGCAGCCGAAGATGTCGACCACCTTGATGCAGGCTTTGTAGACACCTTTGCCCGGATAGCCATCAAATAAGGCATCGCTTGTGGTCCTGAGGCCGCGGTCCTTGCGGGTGCGGTAGTCCTGCCACTGGTGCTCGAAGGGCTTGCCCTCCTGCCAGTTGAAGTCCACCGCCCAGAAGTCGATGAAGTCGAAGCCGTCCTTTGCCGCCCGATCCTTGAGAGCAGCCAGCTCCTTGCTGGGGACCTCCGCCAGGGAGGGAATGAACTTCTTGAGAATGATATCCACCTTCTTCTTCCCGGAGACCTTTTTGATTACCGGCTCGGCCTCCAGCACTGCCACCTCAAAGAAGGGTGGTGGAGCGGTCCGGTTCTTCTCCATGATCTCTCTGGGGATGGTGATCAGCCTGATCCGGACCTCTTCGGAGGCCTCGATCTCCTGGCAGACCATCCTCAGATCCATCTCGAACTCCCAGGCCAGGCAGTGGACCTCCTTGCCACCTGCCTCGCGGGCGGCGCGAGCTACGGCCCTGACCTCTTCCCTGGTCAGGAGAGAGTCGATGCTGTCCACATAGACGAAGGCCCCGCCCTTTCTGCCGTGCAGCCATGCTGTCGGATTCGCCAGTGGATCGGCGCGGTAGAATCCCAAGACAACCCGACGGTGATCACGGTCGAAGCCCTGCAGGCGCTCTCTCTGCCACCACTGCCGTTCATATCGGCCCAGGTTGTAGACGTCGAAGGCCCGGTAGGGCTGGCCATCCGCCTGGAGCCTGCGCTGAAGGTCGATCAGCCGCTTTCTGCTGGTGTGGATGGCGAAGCGGCCCAGGTCGCACATGATCCAGCGCCGGCCCAGCCGCTCCGCAACGGCACCGGTGGTGCCGGAGCCGCAGAAGAAGTCTGCGACCAGGTCGCCCTCGTTGGAGGAGGCGCGGATGATGCGCTCCAGGAGGCCTTCGGGCTTTTGGGTGTCATAACCAAGTCGCTCCAGCGATTGTGGTGGAACTGGTGAGATATCTGTCCAAATATCTTGTAACATTACTCCCGGCATTTCATCGAGATATCTCTTGTATGCAGGCATCTTTCCTGGATTATGAAATATTCTCCCTTCAAGATTTAATCGATTAAGAGCGTCTTGTACTGATTCCCCTGATTTGAGTCCCAAAGCCCAATGTCTCCCCGGAGCAGGCTTAACGTATTCATTATTCAGGAGTAGTGCGCTCCCAGATTCGCCATTTCTAGTACCAGCTGCTGTAAGATCGCTCAGTCTGTATCTTCGCCCAGTATCTGGTTCAATATGTTTGTAGAATGATTCTAAGTAGCTTTCATCATACTCAGTGAATAGTTGATTCCATTTCCATGATCCCGATTTTGAATAGAAGAATATCGTCTCATGGATTCTGCCATACTGTCCAATCCCATCGAAAGAACCGCTTTTGGCAGATTGCCGCTTCCATACAATCTCATTCTGAAATTTATCTGTTCCGAAAACATCATCAAGTAAGTTTTTAACAAGTGCAGAAACCTGCCAACCCACGTGGACATAAATGCTACCTTTGTCACTGAGCAACTCTTTCATTAAAGTCAAGCGCTCATACATCATATGCAAATACGAGTCAGTACCTTTTCCCCAAATATCCCGATACGCTATCATCTCAAGGAGAGATTGTTCTTTTTCCACTTCGCCGATATTTTCTCCCACAGGGATATGCATCGTAAAGTCCGCCCCCACATCGAAGGGCGGGTCGATGTAGATCAGATCGATCTTTCCCCGGAAGTCCTTCAGGAGCGAGGCCATCACCAGCTTGTTATCGCCCCAGATGAGCATGTTTCGAAAGTCATACTGCCGGGTGGTCTTCAGCTCTCCCAGGGTGGTCTGACCCCCGGCCAGGGCCTCGCTCCTGGGCATGTCCACGGTCTCAATCTTCTGCATGGGCATGGCACTGCCTGCAACGTCCACCGGGCGGCGAAGACCGTACTCATCATACTTGCCGTCCCAGACCAGCTCGGTCTTCATCTTCGAGAGCGGATGGAGGTTGTCCGGCCCCCAGCGAACGGGCTCAGTCAAGGCAGAAGGCCTCCCGGAGATGAGCGATGACGGGAAATAACTGTGCAGCAGGCTTTGCAGACGTGGGGCAGATCGTCAATTATTATAATCCTCCTGGCGACGGCTTTGCCCTGGCGGACGAAAAAGCTTTTGCATGAACGATATTCTGTACGAAAAGCATTTATGCCCGAAGGGTATTATTTAATTAGTTACCCATTGGGATGTGCGCTTTGCGCATAGATGACCGATGGGAGTGATCTTTATACTTTTCCGAAGAGATAATCTCTAGCGATGATGAAATTGGGCTTGATTACGTCATAATACCTGCTATCGTTCTTCTCGAATTTCCTATATACGCTGCCACAGATGGAATCTGCACACTGTATGCCTCTGCTGTTATGCGACCGCTCCCATTTAACGTAAAGCCTTCTGTCCTTGAGCAACGGATTGACTTTCATGGGAAGGTACCTGGCCAAATCCCGCTTTATTGCCCTATCAGTTGAGCGCTGATCAACATAAACAGTGATATGCTCCGCTGAGTATCCGCTCTTAACAAGATTTTCGATCAAATAAAATAACATTAAGTTATATATTAAATTATTATCAGGATGGTTTTGAAATTCCTTATCGATTTTTTCCTTCTGAACATGGATATATCCAAACCTTCCTTTTAGCTCAGCCAGGCAAGTTAAGAACTCCATTTTTATTTCAGGACTCATATCATGAAAATGCAACTCGACTGGTTCCTTTCCTTTAAGCCCTTTTATTTTAGACTTCATATTATCTACACAAAGTTTATAATTTTTGTTTGAGAAAAATGCAAAGCCGATAATGAAGTTTTGGGTAGTGCCAGCAACACCAGCTTCATCAATAAAAATGTGTAGCATGCGCCTTTTGCCCCCAATTATGAATGCAGGCTAAATAGGCATCCGCTCAAACTGGAGAAAGCCTGGAGGATAAATCTGCATCTATATCCTGAATATCGTTCTGCATGATGCTTTGCAGCTCCCCCAGGTGGTCTGGCCTCCGGCCAGGGCCTCGCTCCTGGGGATATTCACGGTCTCGATCTTCTGCATGGGCATGGCGCTGCCTGCAACGTCCACCGGGCGGCGAAGACCGTACTCATCATACTTGCCGTCCCAGACCAGCTCGGTCTTCCTCCCACAGAGCGGATGGGGGTTGTCAGGCCCCAAGCGGACGGGCTCAGTCAAGGCAGAAGGCCTCCCGGAGGGGAGCGATGACGGGAGATAACTGTGCAGCAGGCTTTGCATGCGTGGGGCAGATCGTCAATTATTGTAATCCTCCTGGTGACGGCTTTGCCCTGGAGACGAAAAAGCTTTTGCATGAAGTAATGGTTTGTATTCCTGGGTATCACACGAAGCCTGGGTGAGATGAGTATTTGAGTCGGCAAAATAGGAGAGATGATCAATTCTTTTTTCGGAAGGATTTCAAGAAGGCTGCATATTCTTCGGGGGTAATTCCTGCATTGGTAAGCGCTTCTATGGTCCGGGGATCGTTTAGCAGAGCAACTATGATTTTTGAAGTCTCTTCATAGACTTTATCATGATGGTCAAAGTTAATTAATAAAATTTTGTCTTTAATAACCAAATAAGCCACAACAAAGGGATCAATATGCACGCTTCGAAGGCCTCGGAGGCCATGACGCTTTGGCTCTCCGATGGCGGGATTACTGATGATATCCTGAAGCTTCCTAATCACTCGTTCTTTTAATAATCCATCTTTTTTAGTTAATTTTTTAAATCTTTTCTCGAAATAGTATGTAGTGATTGGCTGATAAGCCATAATTATCTACAGATTTCGCAGGTAATCGGCCAACTCCTCATCATTCTTGAAGCGTGTGATCCGACCATCTTTGAAATCCCTAAGACCTTTTATTATTCCTTCCGCAAAGCTCTCCTCTTCCCGTTGTGGGCTGGCGCGATCAGTCTTGCGCATTGGAGTTTTCACAGCAGCAGGCATGTTAGTTAATCCTGACGGGAATGGATATATCTCTTTCTGCTTTCCCTTCCTGGCTGCATTTCAGGTAGCATGACAATTTTAATGCAAATCAGATCCATGCCCGCCCCTATGAACGCACTGGCAAGAGAAAGGCGAATAGGAATGAAGCAAGACCGCGAAAGCACAAGACCATATGTAATGGCGAATCGAAAATGCAATATTGAGAAGACAGCAAGATGGATTCGTAGGAAGGCCCGCCGGCTGGAAGGCGGCAGGTAGCTACATCTTGGATAGCTTCTTTAGTACCCGGCGATTGTGGTGCGTGCTCTCTCTGAAGTGCTCACGCTGCTCAGGAGAAAATGACTTAAGCCTTTCGTCCACTAAATCCCGGGCGGCTTGTGGATGTCTCATCATCATGGCCATAATATGCACCCATCTAGTAGGAGAGATATGGGTTTCGATGTGGCCTGCATCACATGATCAAGCTTTAAATCCTTTAAGAGCGCATAGGAAAAGTGCTATGTTCGCTGAGTATATCCGGGCGGCTTTATCAAAGGCAACTTATGAGATCATCGAAGACCAAGAGCCTTTCTACGGCGAGATCCCCGAACTTCGAGGAGTGTGGGCTATAGGAAAAACCCTAGAAGAATGTCGTGAGAACTTGAAGGGCGTTATCGAAGGCTGGATAGCCTTAAGACTGCGATTGGGTTTAGCCATACCACCTATTAATGGCATGCGATAGAGATCCCCCGGGCTGAAGCAGTTGTCTAGACTCACAAGCATCTAGAGTCCTCATAATCTCTTTCCAGGATGTGGTCAATCCGAAAAACGGCGTCCTTATCGAAAGAGCGAATAGAAAGATGCTTTACTAGAAAATCATGCTCCGGTTGGGATTTGAACCCAAGTCGAAGGAGTGAGAGTCCTACATGATTGGCCGAGCTACACTACCGGAGCGCGGATGGGGGGTGGTTGTTACTATCATTTAAGGCTTTTGGCCCTGTAGAAAGCAGTCGCAACACTCCTTCAGTGCGCACTCCTCATGCTTCGGCCCACGGGCTCGACAGATCTGCCTCCCGTGGCGGATCAGGTTCAGGTGAAAGGAGTGGTAGCACTCCTGGGGCACAATCCTCTCCAGGGCTTTTTGCGCCTTCTCCGGCGATAGGTTTTCAGTAACCAGGCCCAGCCGCCGCGAGACCCGGAATACGTGGGTGTCCACGGGCATGAACGGCATGCCAAAGGCAAAGAGCAGGACGATCGACGCCGTCTTCGGCCCAACGCCGGGCAAGTCCAGGAGGTAGCTCATGGCCTCGTCCTTATCCATCCCCTCCAGAAAGCCGATATCCATCGCCCCCCGGTCCCTCTTTATACTGAGGAGGACCTCCTGTATCCGCAGGGCCTTGATATTCGCCAGACCCCCCTCCCGGATGCAGTCCGCTACCTCTTCCGTTGGGGCCAAAAGGAGCGACTCATAATTCCCGTAGTCCCTCTTCAGATTGGCGAACGCCCGCAGGCTGTTGGTATCGCTGGTATTCTGAGAGAGTATGGTCATCACCAAAAGGTCCAGAGGATCGATATGATCCTGCCGGGGAACGCCATACTCCTCCTCCAGAATACGAATGCAAGCTAGAACCTTATCGCCGACCTTCTGCTTTGCCATCCCTGCGGAGACTGGCTCCTTTTGCCTTAAAGCTTATTGCGAACAACCAGTCAGCAAAAATTTATCAACCTGTGAATTAAATAGAGAGCAAATGGATTTTGTGGACATCTACCCCTTTCTAGTGGCCATGCTAATTGGAGCTCTCATCGGCACTGAGCGCCAGCGCCGTCTGGCGGAGGAGAAGGTCCGGGGCGTAGCAGGCCTGAGGACCTTCATCCTGATCTCCCTGTTAGGCGCCCTGTCCGCCACCCTGGCCGCCCAGTATGGATCCCTCTTTGCCGTCGGCGCTCTCTCCTCATTTATCATTCTGGTGGCGGTGGGCTACGCCTCCGCCGTCAGCTCCCTGGGAAGGATAGATCTCACAGCCGCCGTGGCCGCAGTGGTTGCATTCGTCCTGGGAATGCTCAGCAGCAATCCTGATAAGATCGCCCTGGCCGTCTCCCTGGCAATCATCACCACCTGGATCCTGGCCACCCGGACGGTCACACACCGCTACGTCGAGGCCTTGAACGAGGCGGACCTGCTCGACACCCTCAAGATGGGAATAATCGCCCTGGTGATCTATCCCATACTGCCCCTGGAGGCCGTCGACCCCTGGAGGGTGATCAACCTCCGCCAGATCTGGCTCTTCGTGATCCTGGTCAGCCTGATAGGCTACACCGGCTACATCCTCATCCGCATCCTGGGGGCGGAGAGAGGCCTTACACTGACCGGCATCCTGGGAGGCCTGGCCTCGAGCATCGCCGTCACCTCCTCCCTGGCGGAGGAGTCGAAGATCAATCCCCAGCTACTATCCTCCGCCGTCTTCGCCACGGCCATCGCCAGCAGCACTGTCTTTCCCCGAGTCTTTTTCATCGCCGCAATAGTAAACAAGGAAGTTTTGCCAGACCTTTTCATACCCCTCCTGACCATGACCGCTGTAGGCGTTGCCCTTGCCTACATATCTCACCGCAAAAGCCCGCCCCAGGGGGGCGAGGTGAAGGTCTCCGATCCCTTCCGCATCCTCCCCGCCCTCAAGCTGGGCTCGCTCTTCGCCCTGGTCCTGATCATCTCCCGCCTTGCCGGCCTGTACTTTGGGGATACGGGAATCTATGCAGCCAGCATACTCTCAGGTCTCGTGGATGTCGATGCCATCACCCTGAGCATGGCCACCTTAGCCCGGTCGACCCTTACTCCCAGCATGGCTGCCACCTCCATCACCCTGGCGGTGATCGCCAACACCCTGGTGAAACTGGGAATGGCTTATCTCCTGGGGAGCAGAGAATTCGGCAACCGGACAGCGGCAATCCTTCTGCCCATGGCCCTGGCTGGAATCCTCTCAATGCTCCTGATCTAAAGAGATCTTGATATAATATAGGAAAAAGAAAAGATGGGCCCGACGCGGTTCGAACGCGTGATCCCCGCCGTGTAAGGGCGATGTCATAACCAGCTAGACCACGGGCCCTGCCCCTTTACTATCTGCTCGTCATATTAGATCTTATCGCTTAGCCCGGGCGAACAAGCCCGGCCGGCTGCCGGGCTGCTCGCGACCTTTTGGGCTATTCTGAGGTTTCTCAACCGCCTTATTCAGGACCTGGTTTTTCGCTCCTCCTCTCCGCGGATGAACATTCCCGTCCGGGTCTCATCCAGCAGCTTTTTCGAGGGCTTGGCCGTGGCCAGGCTGACCACGATCATCGCTGCCACTGAGATGACAAATCCGTACATGCTGGGGTGCATGGGCATGGGGGCGATGAACTTGGCATAATAGCTGAAGGCGAACGTCCCCACCAGTCCCAGGATCATCGAGGCCAGAGCCCCCTCCCGAGTGGCCCGCCGCCAGTACAGCCCGGCGAACAGCGGTGTTACAAAGC
>LNQE01001254.1_pt1 | contig 22894 bp, 12 predicted proteins | sample 603111 | NCBI WGS metagenome assembly LNQE01 (sample SAMN04260313, study PRJNA301899) | hydrocarbon metagenome | isolation source: hydrocarbon-contaminated ditch | place: Germany: Bremen | collected 1998
CTCAAATCGATCGAATTTTTGAATCCTGCATCCCGGATACTGATGAAGAATGGATCTTTTTCATCGATGTTTCCCGGTGAAAGGTGTTGGTGGGGTCTCCCATATAATGCATATGGCGATTATGAACGTTGGGGGATCCGGTTTGGTGATCCGGGAGGGGTTGTTGGGGTAACATGCTCATGACAAGGATGGGAATTTTGTCACAGCCTGTGAGGTGATGTTTCAATGGGACTAATCATAAATTTAGATGGCGCTGTTCAGGAAATCAATAAGGCTACGAGTAACATTGAGATCGTTGAAGCGATTAATAGGTTTACGGAAGAATTCTATAAAACATTAGGCATTTTGCTATATATTCGCTATAGACAGAGCATCAAGGAAAATAACGTCCAAATCTGCAGTGACATCACCCATTTAGTTCAGGATTATTTCCAAAAACCGACGTTTGAGAGTTGGATGAGACTTGCGCAAAATTGCTATACAGTATTTAGTCCAACGAACGATCTATTTGTCGAGAGACTAAATAAATCCTTAAACAAGCAGTTCCCGCAGGATTCTGTTGAAGATGTAAGGCAAATTGTAACTGAAATCTATAGGCTTAAATCCAGTTCCATCAGTCTTCCACGGAAAATTCAGTATGGATGGTTCCTTGAGAAGATGAAAGAGTTGCGTAATTTTAGAGCCCATCACTGGGATAACAATGTAATATTAGATCCGCTTGTGAAACATGGCATAAAGGGCGCAGTTATCACAACAGTGTCCGATATCTTCAACGATGTTGAGATAAGGATCATTAAACCCGAAAGTATTGAGAAGGAGCATATAAACGCTTACCACTGGGACTCGCGTTCTGGCACTTTCTCACGGATCCGCGTAGATGAAACATCATTGTTGCCAGAAGGTCTTGCGAAGACATATGTGGTCTTTCCTGATGAGAATGACCTTTTTTTAAATCCAACGAATCTAATACATTTAGATGATAAAGAGGATAGAATCTATGTGTATGGGAGTATGCAGAACAATCATTCTGCTTACTTTACCAGTCTTCCAAGGTCCGGCGGGATTAAGAAAGAAAAAATGCCATTCAAAGGCCATGATGACGTTTTTTCATTGTCTCAAATTGAAACGCAAAAAGATCTCATCCGGTTGACATTGAAGCAAAAATTCGGACAAATCCGCCAGGATGGAGGATTGATACATAACTTCCCTGACCTCTGTGAATATTACGTTGGCAGACCTAAAAAAGAACTTGAGCTACTTGAAAGACTAAAGCATCCCCGTGTCTTTTCTATATCATTGTCTGGTGGGGGAGGTTATGGGAAAACAGAACTGGTAAAAAAGGTTGTATGGGATATCGTTACAAATCCTGAGTTAAAGGAGATAGAATGCCTGCAGTATGATATTATCATATGGGTGTCAGCTAAAGAGACACAATTTGAGAAGGGAAGGATAAACGAATTTAATTCGTCATTTCACAGCCTTGAAGATTTTCTAGATTGCATTCTATATGTCACAAATAACCTCCAATATATTGACCAATCTGAGGAGGATAAAAGGAGGCTCATCTGCGAAATTTTGAACTGCTATGAGTCAACTCTTTTAGTAATCGATAATCTCGAGACTGTCGCGGATAAGAATTCCTTATGGTCTTATCTTGACAGTCTTCTTCGGGATGTTAAGAGTGGTATAAAGATCGTAATTACATCAAGGGTTGATGATTATACATTTGGCCAGTATGTCATACCTGTTGGATCGATGGAAGATGATGAGGCACAGCAGTTAATCTCCGAACAGTTAGAACGCTTAGGGCTTCAAAATCGTTACTCTAATGCGCCAGCGTTGAAACAAATTGCTACCATAAGCGCCAAGTCTCCTCTTTTGATCATTTTTGTTGTTCAACTCTTGGCAAGAGGTTACACACTCAATGAACTTAGTAAAGGTGATATTGAGGCGTATGAGCAAGCTTTAAACTTTATTTGCGATTTTCAGTGGAGGGAACTTTCAGGTTTAGCAAGGGATATACTCATGGCCGTTACTGTAGCAAACGGTATGTGCAGTTTTTCGCAAGTACGCCAGATGTGTAATATTGTTGATAACACGGAGTTCTTATCCGCAAAGGAAGAATTGACTCAACGTTCTTTCATCGTACAAAGTGAGTTGGAGAATTCTGTATTGTCGCTGTTGCCTCCTATTTGCACATTTGTCAAACATAAGCTAATTGAGTACCCTCACAAAGAAGAGGAATTTGCTACACAGTGGAAAATCCTCAATATTGGACAAGATCAAATATCCAAAGGTCCAGGTCCAAATTCTGCGTTTCCTTGTGACACTGATGAGATCCGTCTACGACAATTGATTCAGAAGGCTGAATCCTTCATCCGCATCGGTTCGATCACATATGCTCATGAATATTACAATAAGTGTGTCCAATTCTTCCCTGAAAACGCTATCGCGTGGAGAGAACTCGCGGAATTTGAGTTTAAGTACCTAGAAGATGATGACAAGGCCAGGTCTTCCTTTCAAAAGGCGATTGAATTTGATCCAGATAATCCAATTACTTTCACAAAAATTGCATATTGGGAACAACTGAGGGGGACTGAACAACAGGTTGCCCAATATATCTTAAAGTCGATTGATTACAATAAGAAGGCGTTGTCACTATATACCGATGAGAGATCCAAAAGAACTGTTAGGGATCATATTGGTTCATCTTACTTAAAATTGGGTGAGATTGAGAAAAATATCGGCCAACTAGCGAACTATCCAGATAAACAGAATCACTTCATAATGGCAGATGAATACGTAAAACTAGCGATCAAAATATTTGAAGACAATATCATTGATCGTGCGCAAAGTGATGATGATCTCTATCACAACGCTATAGATTACAATTACTTGGCCCTAGCATACCCACGTGTCGCCCGTGGGGATCAGAAGAATGCGGACTACTTTTATCAAAGCGCACTTGTCTGCTTAGTAAGGGGATTCGAGGCAAAATCAGATTATGACAGGTTGCTGTATACACTCGGAGATCACAATATCAAGCGCATTTTGAAGAGTAAGTATAAAATTATCGTTGACGGCGTAGATCGAAATATTGTGAAGAAAAAAGTGATAAGTATTGCAGAAAGGATTGAAGATGACTTCAATAAGATGCGACTCAAGGTGTAATAGCCAGAATATAACGTAAACCCTATTTTAAACGGCACGCTAAAACGAATGACTTATCCTACCGATTGCCAATCCATTCTACTATATCTGGTTCCTCCGATCATTATACCTGCATGGCTATTGCGATTTAGAGACAAGTTGAGAGTGAAAATATGGATCCAAATACCGCCAAACACCACGAAGAGCGACTAAAGCGACATAAACAGCAGTTAAAACAAAAACTGACAGAACTATTCCAGATCGACTCGCCGGACCTTGACTTCGGCGTCTACCGGATCATGAACCAGAAACGTGACGAGATCACGCGGTTCATGGATAAAGATCTGATCGAAGCTGTCGATGCTGAGTTCGGGAAATACGACACGGAAAGCCGCACCCGGATTACAAGCGAACTCAGTGAACTTGAGCAGATTATCCGCAATACGTATGGGGACGATGCTCTTGATGCGAATGGCCTGAAGGAGGAGTATCGGAAGACCGCGAGGGGTAGAGAACTTCACGAGAAATGGCAGAAACTCCATCGGGATGCAGAAGAGGCATCGATGAGCGATCTGCAGAAGGCGGAGATTTTCGCCCACCTTGAGGAGTTCTTCTCCCGCTACTACAAGGACGGTGACTTCCTCTCGCTCCGGCGATATGCGGCGAACGAGAAGTACGCGGTGCCCTACAACGGCGAGGAGGTGTTGCTCCACTGGGCGAACAAGGACCAGTATTACATCAAGACCGATCGGTTCCTGAAGAGCCACGGGTTCGACGTCGGGTCATACCGGGTACTCTTTGAGGTGGTGCAGGTCGAGGGGCAGTCGAACGGGAACAGCACGGGCCGGTACTTCGTGCTCGCGGGCGATGATGCGGTGACGTACGACGCAGAAAAGCGGCTGCTCACCGCCAGATTCGCCCAGGTGACCCTCTCAGACGACGACCTCCTCCGACGTTTCCCGCCCGGGGCCGGGCGCCAGAAGCCGAACCAGGACGACATCGTGGCCGGGCTGGTGGCCGAGATCCTGCGGGGCAGCGGCATACCGAAGGGGCTCGCCGATGCCCTGCAGACGAACGAGCGGGACACCGACAAGAACCCACGGCTCTACAAGCACGTGATGAGCTTTACCCGGGAGAACACGAGCGACTTCTTCATCCACAAGGACCTCGGCGGGTTCCTCCGGCAGGAGCTGGACTTCTACATCAAGAACGAGGTCTTCAGGCTGGACGACCTCGGGACGGAGAACGAAGTGGCGGTGGAGCGCTACGTGAAGCGGGCAAAGGTGCTCAAGTCCATCGCCCACCGGATCATCGACTTCCTGGCGCAACTGGAGGACTTCCAGAAGATGCTCTGGGAGAAGAAGAAGTTCGTCCTGCGGACCGGCTACTGCATGACTCTCGACCAGGTGCCGGAGGAGTTCTACCCAGAGATTCTGGCGAATGAGAAGCAACTCGCCGAGTGGCGCAACCTCTACGGCATCGGGGAGGCTAGGGCTGGGCAGACCACGCTCGCCGGCGACCGGGTCGATGAGGCCTTCCTGCAGAGCCACCCCTATCTTGTCATCGACACGGCGTTCTTCGACGACGACTTCACGGACCGGCTGCTCGAACACCTGCAGCAACCGGATGGCACGCCGGTCGAGGATCTCGACGAGGCCATCGGCGGGCTGATGATCAAGAGCGAGAACTGGCAGGCGCTGAATCTCCTGCAGGAGCGGTACCGGGAGCAGGTGAAGTGCATCTACATCGATCCGCCGTATAATACAGGGAATGATGAGTTCGTCTATCGGGATAATTACCAGCATTCGAGCTGGTTGAGTATGATGGGGGATAGGCTACAACTGTCAAAATCTTTGATGCATAATAGTTCTACAATTTGGATAAGCAATGACGATAATGAGAATTTTGAGATTATAAGCTTATTATACGGCGTTTTTGGGGAGAAGAACTTTTTTTCGGAAGTTATCGTTAGGGCAAATAGCCGTGGTCAGACATATAAGCCCATTGCAAAAACCCATGAATACGTTTCCGTATTCACAAAAAAGGATGATGAGGCTGAATTTTTCGAATTGGAAAAATCCGGAGTATCTGACGATCTTAATATGTCCGATGAGATAGGCAATTTTAATATCCGAGAACTCAGAAACCGTAACCCGAAGTTTGGGAAGCACAATCGTCCTAATCTATTCTATCCCGTATATGTGAACCCAAATATCTACGATCATGATGGTTTTCACCCAGTCTATTTAAGCAAAGAGAAGGACTATTGCGTGGAAGTTTTACCGCTTAATTCTGAAGGCATGGAAAGTTGTTGGAGATGGGGTAAAGACAAATTATCACGAAATACCTCTGAAAATCCACTTCGCTCTAATATTGTTGCAAAACAAAAGCGAACTGGAGAATTTGGTATTTATGAAAAGTATCGGAAAACAACGTACAAACCAAAATCAATTTGGACTGAAAATGAGTTTTTGACAGAAACTGGAACTATTGAGATTGGAAATATGGGGTTAGGTACATTGTTCAGTTTCCCAAAGCCTTCGTCTTTAATAATGCAGTGCGTTGCCCTATCTTCGAAAGAAGGTGAAGTAGTCCTCGACTACTTTGCAGGTTCGGGTACTACAGCTCATGCAGTGCTAAACCTGCAAAAAGAAGATGATAATAATCGCCCTTACATTCTCGTCGAAATTGGAGATTATTTTGATTCAGTGATCATACCTCGAATAGAAAAAGTCATGTACTCCTCCAACTGGAAAGACGGCAAACCCCAGGATACCGACGGCCAGAGCCACATCTTCAAGTACATGGAACTGGAGCAGTACGAGGACACGCTCAACAACATTGAGTTCCTGGACCGGGACGGCCACGTGCAGGCCACCATCTTCGGCATGAGCGACTACATGCTCCGTTACTTCCTCGACGTCGAGACCCGGGAGAGCCCCTGCCGGCTGAACGTGGACCGGCTGGCGACGCCGTTCGCCTACACCCTCCGGGTCCGCCGTGACGTCGGTTTCGACCATGTCCCGGTCGACGAGGACGGGTTCCGCGAGGTGACCGTGGACCTCGTCGAGACCTTCAACTACCTCCTCGGGCTGCACGTCCGGCGCCGGGTGACCAGGCACCAGGGCGGCCTCACCTACCGCATCGTCCACGGCGTCCTCCCCGACGGCAAGGTCGCCACCATCGTCTGGCGCAACTGCCCCAAGAACCCCGCCGGGCACGAGCAGGCGCTTGAAGCGGATGCGGCGTTCATCACCGACGAGATCCTCGGGGAGTACCCCGATACCGGTGTACTCTACGTGAACGGCCACTGCTTCGCACCCCGGGCAACGCCCATCGAGCCCGAGTTCAAGAAACGCATGGGAGCGTGAGGGCGTGGCAGCACAGCGGGGACGTAAGATTGGGCAAACGCCAGGACAATCCTCGAAGGAGGGGAAACTCCGCCCGTGGCTGGTCAAGTGCGCCTTTGCGTACCGTCTCTTCGGGATGAAGTCCTTCCAGGACTTTCAGGGGACTCTCGCCGGCGTCGAGGAGGGCGAGGGTGAGGACGGGCACACCCACTACTACCACGTCCTGAAGAGCGACACCCGGTTCCGGAAAGACGCCATCGTCACGCTCGACGAGTTGCGGAACTACGACGACAACATCGTGCGCCACATGCACCATATCAACACCCATCGTGACACCCCCATCCACCTCAAGTATTTCCAGTGGCTCGCCGCCCTCTTCACCGAGGCCTACCTGGATCGCTACTTCCAAAGTCCCGGGAGACTCGCCTCCCTGGTCGAAGAATCGGTGAAGGAGTACATCAAAGAGGCGTTCCCGTCCATCCTGGACCCCTATGAGTATTACGAGCAGTACATGCCCGGCATGGACGACCTCCGCAAGTGCGCCTACTGGATGGCGACCGGTTCGGGCAAGACCTTCCTCATCCACCTCGCCTACCTCCAGTTCCAGCACTACAACAAAGGACCTCATCGGCTGGATATCGACCGCATCCTCCTCATCACCCCGAATCGTGACCTCACTGCCCAGCACCTCCGGGAGATGAAGAAGAGCGGCATTCCCTGCACCGAGTTCGACGCCACCGGGCTCGGCGGCTACTTCCAGCGGCAGTCCGAGGAGGCCGTGAACGTCATCGAGATCACGCGATTCACCGAGGACAAGCAGGACGGCGGTCTCAAGCGGGTGGACATCGAAAGTTTCGGCAGGAAGAACCTCGTCTTCGTGGACGAAGCCCACAAGGGCAGCGGCGGCGAGAAATGGAAGATGTTCCGGCGCGAAGTCGCCCGGGAAGGGTTTACCTTTGAGTACAGCGCCACCTTCGGGCAGGCGGCGGCTTCGGGAGGCGATAACGACAACCTCACCGAGTTTGCCAAGACCATTCTTTTCGACTACTCCTACCCGCACTTCTACAACGACGGCTATGGCAAGGAGTACCGCATCCTTAACGTCAACAAATCCACATACGAAACGGACCGGGTGCTCCTCGCAAACCTCCTCACCTACTACGAGCAGAAACTGGTCTTCGAGGACCTCAAAGACGTCGCCACCGCTGAGTACAACATCGCCGACCCGCTCTGGATATTCGTGGGGAGCAAGGTCAATGTCTCCGGCACCAAGTCCGACGTGCTCACAGTCGTCCGGTTCCTGCAAAAGGTCCTCACCGAGCGGGATTGGATGGTCCGGACCACGGATGAATTTCTCCAGGGGAAATCCGGCTTACTCCACGAAAAGACCAAACATGATCTCTTCAGCCCGGCCTACCCCGAGCAGCGTCTCCGTTACCTCAGGGAGCGTGGGCTGGGCGCGGAGGAGATCTACGGCGACATGCTCAGCCGCATCTTCCGATGTGTCGAACCCGCCGGTCTCGCCCTCGTGCTCCTGAAGAACACCGACGGGGAGATCGGCCTCAAAAGCGGCGACAATGACTTTTTTGGGGATATCTACGTCGGGGACGCAACAAAGTTCATAAAGATCGTCGAAGAGCACGAGCCGCAAATCAATATTGAGAAGATCGATCATCCCTCCCTCTTCCGCGCCATCGACGCTCCTGACTCCACCGTGAACGTGCTCATCGGTGCAAAGAAGTTCATCGAAGGCTGGGACTGCTACCGGGTCTCCTGCATGGGGCTCATCAACATCGGGAAGAGTGAGGGCACCGAGATCATCCAGCTCTTCGGGCGCGGGGTCCGGCTCAAGGGCAAAAACAACTCTCTCAAACGTAGCACCAACGATGCCGGCGACCAGCCCCCGAACCTCCCGCTTCTGGAGACGCTCAATATTTTCGGGGTCGACGCCAAGTACATCGGCTACCTGCGCGAGTTCCTCACCATCGAAGGTGTTGATGATTACAAGACCGTTGAACGCCAGATCGCAATCAAGGTCTGTGAGGATCATCTCCGCGAAGGCCTGCTCATCCCCCACTGGGAGAAGACCGGATTCGAGAAAAACCGGCGGTTTGCCCTGACCAGAGATCACATCGTCCCGGTAAAGGTTGATCTCCTCGCCAGAGTAGAGAGTGAGGACAGCGCGTATTACGAGGGTTTGGAAGCCGACTCCCGCCCCGACCCCGTCTCAATCGACCTGCGCTACCTGGATCTCATTGACTGGGACGCGGTGTACTTCACCCTCCTTGAGCACAAGGGCAGCAAGGGCTGGAAGAACATGGTCTTTGACAAAGCCCTGTTACGTGATATCATAGAAGACACTGGGTGCTACACCTTGTATTGCGCCGATAACGCTGTCAGACCCCAGTCATTTGAGGACGTGCAGAAACTGCAGGACGTGATTGTGCTTGTCCTGAAGAAGTCGCTTCAGGTCGCGTACAACCGGCAGAAGAACGCATGGATGATGGAGAACATCCGAATCGAACGCCTTTCAGAGACACACGGCAATTTTGAGTTCCAGAAGTACGCCGTGAAAATCCACGAAAATGAGACGGACGTAATCGAGGCGATCGATGCGCTCGTCCGGCAGGTCGACCGGATCTATGCGGACGGGAACACAAAATTTGTCACCAATGTCTTCTTCCAGAACCACCTGTACCAACCTCTGCTCGCAAAGACCAGTAAGACGTCAAGCAGAATCGCCGCAATCTCCCCGGAAGGGCTCAACGACGGCGAAGAAAAACTGGTACAGGGAATTAAGAGATACATCGATGAGCACACAGATCTCTTTGACGGAAAAAAGGTCTACCTGCTTCGCAATATCCCGAAAAATGGCGTAGGTTTTTACAAAAACTCGTGGTTCTACCCGGACTTCATCATGTGGGTGGTCGATGACAGCAAGCAGCATATCGTCTTCCTTGAGCCGCATGGGATGGTATTCAGTTCCGGGCCTGAAGATGAAAAGGTGCAACTAGCAGAGGATATCAAGGAGATCGAGCGGAAGATCAAAGCAACGTACCAGAATAAAGGCATCGACTGTGGAATATCGCTCGACTCCTTCATCATCTCTGTAAGCCAGCCGGGAACGGTGGCAGAGCCGTATCTTTACAGGACGAAGGAGCAGCGGAAGAAGCATCATGTCCTTTCCCTTTACCAATCGAACTTCATTGAGGAGTTGTTTGAATTCGTTCTCTCATGAGAACCATCAAACCAAACATTTACGTCTTTTTCCTGCAATCATCCTGCATGGCACGTTGGCTTGCAATATCCAACCGGACAAACTGGGAGGTAACCCGGAAGAAGAATATCTGGGGTGTTCCTCAGCGCAATAAGAGCATTATTGAACGGGTGAAGCCTGGCGATACGGTCCTTATCTATGTATCACAGCAGAAAGAGGATGACACGCTGCTTCCATCCGCTGTGACCGGAGCGTTCGAGGTAGTATCAGAGCCGTTTGAGGAGCGAACGAGGGTGTTTGTCGCACCGGAGCAGATGGGTGACGAGGTCTTCCCATACCGGATAAAACTGAAGCCCGTAAAAGTTTTCGACCCCCCAGTAGAGTTCAAGCCGCTTATCCCAAAGTTAAAATTCATCACCAATAAGACAATGTGGACCGGGCATATACGACAGGCAATGCGGGTAATTCCGGAGGAGGACTGCCAAGTGATCTGGGATGCTGCAAGAACATGACTCACGAGACAATGGCATAAACGAACACACGGCTTGGATACGTTCATCTATTGAAGCCATTACGAATCATTTTTATGCTGACTCTACATAATCACCACTTACCTAGCATCATGCTGTGTGCTTATTTAATGGTGATCTTGCTTATGATGTCCCAGACAATCAGTACGGAGAAAAATCTCGCATTATTGCGCTATCCTGGAGGGAAACAAAGGTATCTGTGTTATTTCTCTCATCTCCTCCCTCTAGAACCTGAATCTATCCGCAAGTATGTCGAACCCTTCCTGGGGGGCGGTTCGGTGTTCTTTCATATCAATCCGGAAAAAGCTCTTCTTTCTGACATCAACAGGGAACTCATTGATCTATATCTGGGCATCAAAAGAAATCCAGACGTTGTCTGGGATCTCTATAGCAGATATCCAAGAAATAAGGCCGGATACTACAAAATAAGGAGCCTGAATCGCGATGATCTTCATCTCCTTGAACGTGCCGCACGTATTCTCTATCTGAACAGGACCTGCTTCAAAGGCATGTGGCGCCATAACAATAACGGCGAATTTAACGTGGGATACGGGGGCCAAGAACGACGGTGGGTGATAGGCCAAGATGATCTCTGTGCAGTGGCGCAGCGACTCCAGCACGCAGTTCTCCTTTGCTGTGATTTTGAGGAAACCATCGCTTCATGTCGTGAAGGGGATTTTCTTTACCTTGACCCCCCATATCGTCCTGGTGAACGTGAACAACTGCATGCTCACTATATGTTCGGCAAATTCAATTTCGAGGACCAGAAACGGCTCGCATCGTGCCTTCGTGAGGCTACAGAGCGTGGCGTACAGTGGGTCATGACAAACTCATCCCATCCAGACATTCTTGCACTATACAGTGACTACTCCATGTTCCGACTTGATAGAGGAACCGGTTCGAGTCCCGGGCAGATAACAATCGATCCCGGGGAAATGGTGATCTATCATACGAATGAGGTGCCCTCATGATGAACATGCAGACCTTCTGTAGCAGTGCGGCGATGCAGGAGCACCCGCTACGGAGACTCTCAGATTTCTTAGTGGAAGAAAAACGAAAGATCACGAGCGGGGATTATGGAAGTTCTCGATTTGTGGGATACGTACTCGAAATCGGCTACACTACGGCAACCATCATCACATCTGACGCATTCAAAGTTCTTGTTGGAGGCATCCCCCGAAACTCACTCCTCATCATGGTCCCTGCCGAGTACGAAAAATATCCCCCTCATTTCTCTTTGTTACGTGTCCTAGAAACAGCGGATGAACCATTGAAACAGGAGAAACAGCAGACCTACTTCGAGCTGCACAAAAAGTCCATGCCGGAACTGGATGTGTTCACCCAAAGCGAACTCCAGTGGGGTGCATTGAAGACGGCAGTACTTGGAATGTATTACCCTCATCCTGACCGACCGAATGCAATTGAACTTTCCGGAGACCTCAATAACATCGTGAGCGCTCACAAATACCTTGTATATGCCCCCAGTGATGAACTCCTTGATCTCATCATAAACGCTACAGTCCCACAGGAAAACAGGTGCAGCATTGGTACACTGCGATTGACGGAATGTCGGTTGCCATTGCCGGGGCAGACTTTGCACACCGTCCCCGTGGCAATATCAACAAATGACTTCAAAGGCACCAGAACTGCCATGTTTGGGAAAACCCGCACAGGTAAAAGTAATATTGTAAAGATCATTGCTGAGAGTGTCATCCTGACAACCCGAAGGGCACTTACAGAAGATGACCCTCGGACACATACTGTGGGGCAGGTCATCTTCGACATAAACGGTGAGTACGCCAACGATAATCCTCAGGACGAAAGTGCTTCTCTGGCAACGGCGCACGCTGACGATTGCCAAGTTTATGCCATTACACCCAAGGCCAATACCCCATCACGCCCGCTTAAATTGGACTTCTATGCGCACCCTGATATCTCTCATCGCATTCTCGCCAAGTTCATTCGCGAGCAGGATCGGCATCTTCCTGATTACGTCAGTAGTTTCCTTTCGGTAGAGGTTCCTTCGTTCGAAGATATTGAGAGAATGGAGGATTGGGGTGATCAAAACCGGGCTCGCAGGAAGATACTAATGTACTGGGCTATTCTTCATCGTGCAGGCTATGTCCCGAACCAGAATATAATCCGACAGCGAGGAGGTGTAAATCCAAGGTTTGCGCAACAAACTCGAAGTGCGGTATATCAATGGGCCGATGAAAGTATGCCCCAGTCAATTAATTCACTTGAAGAACTTGCACATGAATTGGAACTCTTTGCTCAACGAGATCGTGGCGACAAACTTCAATCAACCTCTGGTGGCAACCTTTTTGACCCTGATGACGAAGCGCTGCTTGGATTCTTGGCCCCACGATCGAGCTCTGCAAGCGGTCCTAGGAAGCTCCAAAGATATCGGATTTATCACGATCCGAATGCTGCAAACTTTGTGACCGAGATAGTCGTACTTGTCGATCAGGGGCAGACTGTCATTCTCGATTTGAGCAATGCACACCCTGAAGTGATGAATTATTTCTCACGATGGCTCTCAGAGGAGATCTTTGCTCATCAGGTTGATTTGTTCTCATCAAACAGGCTCAATGATCACTACATCCAACTATACTTCGAGGAGGCCCATAATCTGTTCCCTGCTGATGAGCAGAAAATTGTTGATATTTACAGCCGAATAGCAAAAGAGGGAGCAAAGTATCACCTTGGTATGGTATATTCCACACAGTCGCCATCAACCATCAGCCGGGATCTCCTTGCACAGACCGAGAATTTCTTTGTCACCCATATCTCCTCGCGGCCGGAAGTCACCAAACTCGCAAATCTGAATGTAGCATACGAGGATCTCATCGAGGATATACTTCAAACAAAAACGCAGGGGTATGTGCGGATGCTCACTCGGTCGCACCGCTTTGTGATTCCTGTCCAAGCAAACAAGTTTACTCCCCAGCCATCTTCACGAAGGTGCGCATAAATGCCATATCAGCAGGGATCACGACTTCCGGGAGAACGTGCCAGCCGACTGGGTCACCTGGATATACTTGATTACCCGCTGGTTAATGAGTTACTCAATAGTTTCAAACGTCAGTATGTACCTGATGAATGCCGAGCCGTGGAATGGCAAGGGATGCCAGGTTCTGGAGTACCACTCAAGTATATCTTTGCAGTAGATGGATCTTTACAAAGAATTGACCATGATACCGCTCCTTACTCCTCCATAGCATTCATCAAAACAGCCATGATAAAACTTGATACCCATGCACTCGCAAGGGTGGATAAGGAAAACCCACATCCATTTGTATTACGTGATATTCTGCGAGAGTCGGTAATATTCCATGCAACATTGCTTCCGCTGCGGAACACATGGAATGAAGGAAGTACCATCTATGATACAATTCGTCAAACAATTTACAAATCTATCTGTGATTCCTCCTCTGGAATGAATGGTCAAATCCTTGAGACGCTTAAGTGGCTTGCCTACAGAAAATGGGAGGGGACTAGAGGAAGTCTGCCAGAATTCGCATGTCCACACGGGCATGGAGAAAGTAAACATATGACCACTCTTCCCTACAATGCCGAAAGCGGTAGGTGTCCCGCGTGCGGAAAGGAGGTATATATTACTGACTTTCTTGGTTTCCATCTTGAAATGGGCGAAGAAGCAGCCTCACCGACAATTGCCTCCACCTATATGATCCTGCATGAGACCCTTCTTTTATTCACCGCGGTCAGATTGTTTTGGGAGAACCACCGCGAATTGTTGTCAGAGTGCCTCTTCTTGAAGGATGGTCCTCTTTCTATTCGTGCGCAATATTCAAAACTGGTTGAACCAATTCGGTTATTCCTTGCCCATGCCCAAGAGAACGGCTATCCTATACATATCATTGGGCAGGAAAAGTCGGGGACATTCTATGATCACCTGCAGTTTATAGGTAAAGATGCACCAACGATGAGTTATCTTATCCTACAGGATCTGTACATCAAGAGACACATCCAGTGCCGCCCAGAAAATGGGGCCCCATATGGAAAGGATACAAACTACGGTGCGAAGGTCTTTGTTAAACTGAACAATTATCACAGGATGGTTTTGAACATTCCATTCGGATCGTATACCCAAAACCCTCGTTTGGAAGATCTCATCGGATGGGAGAGAATATTTGCCACGCTCCCGACAATTTTGAGCAATCGGTATGAGGGAGCACTCCTACCTATAGAACTCGCCAACGGGATTGCATCACTCTCTACGTATCCTTCTGCAAAGATTCTGAAATTATTCTCTGAAGAAGGCTTACACCTGTAAGTTAATTACATGAAGAGCTTTGTAAAGATGCATTGAAAACTAGTTAAATTGCTAATTAAACCGCTCTGGAGGATGTACGAGGCTTATTGGCGATAACTGACTCAATTGGGCATAGATGGTTTGCAAAGCCTTATATGGTGTTCTGCACACTTTCGTTTAGTGATCGGGTGTGTACTCTTCTCTGGATGCAAAAAAAATAATCGAAGAAATCCATAATGAGAATACAGGGGAAGGCTTAGAAGGTCTTAGCGATCCCCGAACTAAAAAAGCTTGGAACAAAAAAAACCGGGATCTCAATAGTGCGCTACAAAAACTATCTGAAGATCTCTATAAAAAGAAAACCCATTTCGTCATGGAACTCATCCAAAATGCTGAAGACAACATCTACGACCCAGCTGTTCAGCCTTCAGTTGTATTTTCCATAAAACCAGATAGATTAGTCATATATAACAATGAGATAGGTTTCACTTCTGAAGATGTTGAGAGGATCTGCAGTGTTGGGCAGACCATAAAGGCTAAAAAAAAGAGTGAGGGATACATTGGTGAGAAGGGCATTGGCTTCAAATCTGTTTTTAAAATCAGTGATTCCCCAAAAATCATCTCAAATGGATTCCAGTTTGAGTTCAGACGTTCAGATGGGAGTAACCTTGGCTACATTGTGCCATATTGGTTGTCTTCAATTCCGGAGTACGCAAACCCAAGAGTAACGAATATCATCCTTCCCCTCCGTGATGAGGCTCGTGAACGTTTAAACCTGTTTGACGAGATTGATCCGACACTCATTCTTTTCCTGCGCAAATTACAACGTATAGAAATTATCGACGAAATCAATGGTAACCCCAAAACGGTAACGAAATCTGGGAGCGAGGGTCTTGTTACGATTGATTATCAGGACCAGAGTCAGTACTGGCGGGTAATCCGTGCTACATTCGAAGTGCCACAAGAGATAATTGATCAGGAGCCCCGGAGAGAGGATGTCAGGAGCACTGAAATAGTCCTCGCATTCCCGGTGAGTGAGGCAGGACATCCCATTACTATCCAAAACGTGTCAAACTCTGATGTCTTCGCATTCCTCCCCGTAAAAACGTGTGGTTTTAATTTTATTATTCAGGCAGACTTCCTTCTCACTGCAAACAGGGAGGATATATTACAGGATTCGCAGTGGAATCAATGGTTACGCTCTAAGATACCCGATGTCTTGATTAAAGCCATTGAAGAATTTAAACAAGATGAAAAACTAAGCACGGATTTTTTCAAGTATCTTTCGCTCCCTGAAGAGATTACTGATGAGTTCTTCAACCGGCTCATGCATCACATATTCCAAGCATTAAGTGGTGTTGAGTGCATTCTTACCGAATCGGGTTCATGGAGGAAACCGTGTGATGTTTATTTTTCAGGAAGTGACCTTAAGAGTCTCGTTTCCAACGATGAACTTCGATCTAGCTTTGGAAAGGAATATGTCGGGGATACTTTCTACCTAAAGAAAGAACTACGTGACCTGCTTGGAATCGAGGATTTCACACCAAAGCATCTTGTTGAATGCCTTAAAGATCTTGAGTGGATAAAGAAACATCCCGATGAATGGCTTATCAGGTTGTATCGATATTGTGCAAAGCAGCTGGAAAAGGCAAAGCCGGGCAACCTAACTCTGGATGATATCCTTCAGTTGCCTATCATTAAACTCGAAAATGGTGATTACTGGTCAGCAAACAACGGCCAAGTCTTTTTATATCTCGAAAAAACCGGGAAAAAGTATGGATTTGAATCAGATCTCGAAGATACACTCAAGGTACTCGATGCCGACATCAGAAATGCTATCCGGATTGAGGAGGATGCCAAAGATCTTACCGAATTTCTTAAAATGTTAAATGTGATTAATCCTGATCCTAGCAATATTATCAATCAACACATTTTGCCCCAATATCTTACAAGGGCCTGGAGGGCGAAACCTCCTGAAGTCCTTCAGGGGCATATCCGCTTCATTAAGGATCATTTCGAGAGACTACAGAAAGTTGAGGGGTTTATCGGAACCATCGGAAAAGCAATCTATCTTAGAGTTAACGGTAAACAACGCCAAAGTGACTACAGACCTCCTGAGCAAGTTTATCTATCTGATGACTATGGAAGCAGATATCACCTCTCTTCTACTATGACTGCTGCCGGAGAGACCTTCTTCCTGGAGAATTCCCTTCACCCCTGTTATGTCAGGAGCGATTTAAAAAATATCGATGCTGAAATCCAACAGATTCTGGCTGAGTCAAAGCCAAAGAAGGGGAGACGAGCAAGAAAACGTTCGCTGATCCAGAAACAAATTGAGCCCTACCATAAAAGAAAGGCGGAAATCGTATCTTCTTGGAAAGAATTTGTGATGGCTCTTGGCGTTCGGGAAGGCATCATCGTTTCACTCGATCCTGAGACTGAACGTGATGAGGGTGGAGAGAGAGCTAACAATGCGGTAACAAAGAAGAAGATTTACAGGTACGAGCTTAACGGCACGCTCTGGGGCTCCAGTGGGTGGAAGAACACTGATTCAGCATATTTTATTGAGGACGATTACGTTAGCAGAGATTTAGATCGTATTTTTGTCTGTTTTTCTAATTCCACACCGGAACAGCAGAAAGATATCAGTTTTATGCTCTTTAAACTCTTTCTGGACAACTGGGATGACTATCGCGGGTGCCTTGAGTGCAAGTATTACTACCGTCATGCGGGACAGTGGGGATGGGCGTGTGATAGTACGGAAACAACCTTCCTCCTCAAGTTGAGATCGTTCCCATGGGTTACTACCATAGATGGATCTTTCGCTCCATTAAAAGGCCTTTTTTTGAATAGCAGTGATATTAGGAGAATACTTGAGAGTTCTGTAAGGTACATCGGTTTTGATATAGATCCTAAGCAGCATGCTATATTCATCAGCGATGTAGAGATTCGGACCGGTGTAGACATTAATGAGATAACTGACGTGATTGATAGCAAGGTGCGTTCTGGATCTGAGAATGTCGAAGAGTTTAAATATCTCTATGCTCTCCTCCAAGATTTGATCCCTAAAAGAACGTATTCAGGAAGTTACTTAACCCCTCCACCGAAGCAGAACCCGTTTCCAGTTCTGCACGTATTTCGGGAGAAACGTTTGATCTTTGTCCCTGAAACTAACCTGAAGTATTTCACTGCGGATGATGTGTTCTGGGACTGTAAATTTGACAATCTCAAAGAACACTTGCCCTCATTGAGAGCCTGGTATTCAGAGTGCCGTGGCCTGTTTATTGATGGCCTGATTGTGAAAGAAAGTCCTGCCCCCCAGGATCTCGTAACAATCCTCGAGCAGATTTCAGCAAAATCGGGGCGATCCGAGGTTGATGAAAGAAAGATTGTGACAATCTACAAAGAATTTAACAGGCTTCTAAAACAGTACACAGGACATTCAAATTCTTCCTGGTGGAAGGATTTCATAGGTAACCCTTTGTTGTGGGTTAACAAAAAGCAGTTCTGGCATAACGATGGTGATGTTTTTGTTAATGACGATCCAGTGCTCTATGACCTGTTTGTCGAATGCGAGGATATCGCATTCCTGGCAATAGATATTACAGACCTCCGGGATCTGGAATACTTCGTTAAGTACGCAAAGATCTCAAAACTGTCGGAGTCAGTGGAGTGCATCCTTACAGATAGTGATCACCAAGATCTTAAAGACGTACCTGAATTAACTCGGCGTTTACAGAATTTAACTCCCTATATTCTGCGATATCTCTACAATAAACATCCAGAGGACTACGATCGTTTAAAAAGCAGTCATAAACTGAGTAATCTAAAAGACATTCGGTGTGTACTACTTGGTCGCATTGATGTAGAGTACGTTCTCAGAAACCAAATTGTAAAAACTACCAGAGATGTATTACTTGATGGAGATATCCTCTACTTCGACGAAATCGATAATCCACAAATCCCTGTCGAATTCGCGAAATTCTTTGGTCCAATTAAAGACCTTGATATTTTTGTGTGCCACCTGTTTACACATCTAAATTCAGAGAGTGTTGAAAAATTCCTTGATTCTGTAAAGATCCCACAATTGCCACATAGTGAGGTTGAATGGTTTACTTCACTAAATACAATAAATCCAGTACAGGATACGCCAGGATCAGTCAAAGCGACAGAAAACCCTTCGGAGAGTGGACCTGAAACTTCATTCATTTCCGCAATTACGCCGAAAACTAATTTGTTACCTGAAGAAGCCTCTTCAAAATCAGATGCTGTAGAACCGTTGTCTGTTCTACAAGGTTCCAGTACGCCATCAATATCTCCCGCAAAAAATAACGATGGCTGTTTAGGTGGGTCCCCCTCCCGACCGCAATCAGGACAACCTAAAACATTATTGCATCATGAACAGCCGCTGAAACATCGAAATATTGAAGACCGTTCCTTTGAGTTGCAAGATGAAGATGTAGATACATTAACTAGCACAAACCCGGAGTTAGTTCAGTTAGTCTATGTTACCTTCTCTCCGCACCAAAGAAAGAGTAACTCTAATGATTTAAAGACGAATAAATCGCCTGAAAGATTAGGGTCTGAAGAAAAGAGCCCAGAATCAGAGCGATATAGGGAAGATAAGCGACTCAAGATTGGACGTTGGGGTGAGGAAGTTGTATACCAAAATCTCAAGCGGAAGATGCAGAATCGTCATCCTAGTGCCTCTATGAGCGACACTGAAGATGGTTTTGTCCTCTCTCATAATGGCAACACTGTGACTGAAGTTATTTGGTATAATAAGGTCCGTGATGGTAATGATAGAGGATATGGTCACGACATCAAGGTCGTCGAAAATGGTACAGAGATCTATATCGAAGTGAAATCGTCAATTAAACCACGAGAAGCGTTTATGGTATCTAAGAACGAGTGGGATCTGGCTAAAGAATCCGGCGACCGATATTTCATCTACCATGTCTATTACAGTCCTCAAGAGGGTACCATGATCTGTGAGGAGATCCAAAACCCAGTAAAGAGATGGCAACTGGACGAACTTGAGGCAAGAGTTATACAAGTTCAGTTATAGTTAACAAATGTCTTGTTTAGATCTCTGGTTCTAACGAACTAGAGGTCATCTCAATCAATTTTCTCCCGATATGGCATGCGTGCTCGGTGGATCAGGCCGAGGAAAGGGTGTTTATATCGCCCGTATCTTAGATTTAAATGGGCAGCCTATCTTGAAGGGTGGAGCGATCGCAGGGGGTGAGCGGGGTATTTATATGGCAGTCGTGGTTATTGGGCTGTATCTCGAGGGGCATGCGAGGGGTGTTCTTTCAATCAAAACAGTCCTGGCTCAAACGCACACAAATTTCCGGTGAACGTACGCACGATCATCTCCCACAGTGAGTTCTCTGCTGGTTTTCTCCACCGCCTGCCGGGGTCCAATAGCTCCATGGAACCGCGACAACCAGGACATGCGCTGCCCTGTGTCTCCCCCGAGCATGTATGACTCAGGAGGAATTAGCTTTGATGAAATCTTTAGAAATGAGTGAGTTAATCGTGGTGAGAACTCTTGAAGAAAAGTTGGAGATTATCGATGAGAGATTCAGTTACCCGCATCAATCAGGGCGAAATAATGAGCGCTCTTACATGGGAGAGATTAGGCAGATCGCAGCATCTACTCTGAACCTCTCTGAACCCTGTCAACGTCGGTATAAAAATCCCCACTTCTGTCGGTGTAAGAATCCCCACTTGCGTCGGAATAAGATTCCCCAGTTATGTCGGAATACCATTCCCCAGTCCGGTACCATATAGTACCTGGTTGAAGGCGAATGGTAGACGAGGAGGATTATTTTATGTTCAAGGATCTCGCTCGTGAACAGGAACAGGCAACAGGACGGGTCAACATCAGCGCACTCTCCCGGGAGACCGGATTCGATCGCAAGACCGTGAGATATTACCTCTCCCGTGACCGTCCGCCGGTGACTCCCCGCACCCGCACCAAGCCCAGCAAACTGGATCCGTATAAGCCGTATATCCTCAAGAGATTGGCGAACTATCCCCGGTTAAGTCGTGTCCGTCTCCTTGAAGAGATCCAGGGACAGGGCTATGACGGCAAAGCCACGATCCTCGGTGACTACCTCCGCCAGGTGCGGCCGACGGTCCCGGTCCTCCCTGAGATCCGGTATGAGACCAAACCCGGCGAGATGGCACAGTGCGACTGGTCGGAATGCATCGCCTCCCGCCCGGACGGTCCGGAGCAGAAGGTCAACTGCTTCACGATGGTCCTTGGCTACTCCCGGGTGCGGTACATCGAGTTCACGATGTCCCAGGACCTCCAGACGTTCCTCGAATGCCATCTGCACGCGTTTGAGTATTTCGGCGGAGTACCACAGGTCCTCCTCTACGACAACCTCGGCAGTGTCGTCCTGAAGCGGAAGTACCCGTCAACCGCGTCGGACTTCCATCCCGCCTTCGTCGACCTTCGAGACCACTTCGGGTTCACTGCCCGGCTCTGCCGGGTCTATCGGGCGAAGACCAAAGGCAAAGTCGAACGATCCATCGGCTTCGTCAAAGACAACTTCCTGTATGGCCGGGAATTCAGCTCGCTGGACGAACTAAATCTCCGTGCTCGGGAGTGGCTGGACACCGTCAACCGAAACGTCCATGGGACAACCCACGAGATTCCCTTTGACCGGTTACCTCAGGAAAATCTCCGTCCGTTCTCCTCCTATCCACCGTATCATGTCCAGAAAAAGTACTCGCGCAAAGTATCCCGGGACTGCTACCTCTCGCTGTACGGGAACCTTTACTCCGTTCCCTGGCGGTTTGCCGGGAGTTATGTCGATGTCGTTGTCCGGGGCACCACCGTGCTGGTCTCAGCCAATGGTATGGCGATCTGCTCTCATCCCCTGCTTATCGGCAAAGACCAGCGGTCCCGGCAGAACGAACACTTCGACGGTCTCCTCAAACAGATCCTCAATGAACCCTGCACGAGCCCGAAGAAGAAGCCGATCCTGAAGTCGTGTATCGGGGAATATACTGTCGAAGAACGGAATCTGGCTCTCTATGATGTTCTCTGCGAGGAGGGAGACCGATGACGACGCTTCTCCTGGAGCGGGTGCATCAGCTCCTGACCGGGATGAAACTGATGACGATGGATGCCCTTCTCGAACCCACGCTTGAGCGGGCGATGAAGGAGAGCCTGAGTCCTCTGGAAACGATAGGCTATCTGGCTGAGCAGGAATGGAACGGTAGAGTATCGACGACGATCCGGACCCGGACGAAGAATGCCGGGTTTCCTCTCCTGAAACGGATCGACGAGTTTGATTTCGCGTTTCAGCCGTCTGTCGACAGAACCGTGATCAAAGATCTCGCCACCCTGCGGTTTGTGGATAACGCCGAGAATGTGGTGTTTCTGGGGCCGCCGGGGGTGGGGAAGACGCACCTGGCAATCGGTCTTGGTGTCGCTGCTATTGAGCAGAATATCCCGGTGCTCTTCATCAATGCTTCGGTTCTCATCGAACAGCTGAAGGAGGCCTATCAGACCGGGCAGCTGGACAGATACCTGAAGAAACTGACCCGGCCGGGTATCCTGATCATCGACGAGATCGGGTATCTGCCGTTCGATGCACAAGCCGCATACTGTTTCTTCCAGTTGATTTCACGCCGATACGAAGACCGTTCAACGATCTTCACCTCGAATAAGACGTTCGCGGATTGGGGAGAGATCTTCCAGGATCGGGTCATCGCGGCAGCACTGCTCGATCGCATCCTCCATCGCTGCACCACCGTGAATATTCGGGGGGAGAGTTATCGAATGAAAGATCGAAAGAAGCATGCATTATGGACGAATCTTGAAAAATCGGCTGAAATGAGGTTTCCAAATGAATGACGGAAAGTTGACGATAGATTTAAGTGGGGTGGGGAATGATATTCCGACAAAGCTGGGGAAAAGTAGACCGACGTTGACAAACCCGACCATGCGGTCAGTATCACACTCACTCGCTCAGATTGTGCCCCGACCTATCTCCGCAATGTCATGACGTTCTTTGTGGATGGTACTACCCCGTTCTTTATGATTAAAAGCGTGGGGGACTATTATAAGAAGTATATCCCGGAGGAAGTAGCCAAAACTATCGATTTACCTGACAAGGATCCCGAGGGGTGGCGGGAGATATCTGAACTTCGAAGGCCCGGGCAGTTTAAGGGGACAGATATCGAATTGCTTTGCGAATACATTCGGTATATTTTCGACTGCTGTGTTGGGCGCCAACAGGAACCAATTGTCATTTAATTTGGTGAGGGGGCGTTGAATAAACCCCTATAACAATTCAACAACCCCTAACCCCTAAACCCCCAGCTCCTCCGACCCCGTGATCGCCCGCAC
>LNQE01000916.1_pt1 | contig 22387 bp, 11 predicted proteins | sample 603111 | NCBI WGS metagenome assembly LNQE01 (sample SAMN04260313, study PRJNA301899) | hydrocarbon metagenome | isolation source: hydrocarbon-contaminated ditch | place: Germany: Bremen | collected 1998
GGAACCCGCCACCGCCATGGAAAGAATCCTCCAGGATAAGCAATGGGACGTTATTCTTTGCGATTATAAGATGCCGCAGTTCAGCGCTCCTTTGGCTATCGATGTTTTAAAGAAAACAGATATCGACATTCCCCTTATTATTGTATCCGGAAGTGGCGGTGAGGATGCTGCCGTCGAATGCATGCGTTTGGGCGCGCAGGATTATATCATGAAAGGGAACTTATCCCGTCTTTGCCCGGCTATAGCCAGAGAATTGGAGGAAACGGAGGTTAGAAACAAACAAAAGCAGGCGGAGGAAAACTTCCGCCGTTCTCTGGACGATTTGCCTCTGGGCGTGCGTATCGTGACTATGGATGGAGATACTCTTTACGCCAACAAGGCGATTCTGGATATTTATGGATACGATAGCCTGGAGGAACTGAAAACAACGCCGGTGGAGAGTCGCTATACACCGGAAAGTTTTGCCGAATATCAAATAAGGAAGGAAAAAAGAAAACGGGATGACTATACCACCTCCGAATACGATATAGGCATTGTGAGAAAAAATGGTGAAGAGCGCTATATTCACGTCTTACGCAGAGATGTATTGTGGAATGGCGAAAAACAATTTCTGGTTTTGTACAACGATATCACCGACCGTAAGCAGGCGGAAGAAAAGTTTCTTGCTTCTCTTCGCGAGAAAGATATTCTTCTTAAAGAAGTTCATCACCGTGTTAAAAACAACATGCAGGTAATCTCCGGCCTTCTCGAACTTCCGGCGACAATAAGCGGAGGTCAGGAACGAAGGAGAATATTCCGTGAAAGCCAAAACCGGATTCAGGCCATGTCGCTGGTACATGAGAAACTTTATGGTTCAAAAGATTTTGCAAAAATAGATCTGGCCGGTTACGTAAGAACTATGTCCCGGGATTTGTTTCAATCATACAAAATTAATCTGGGTCAAATAGATCTGGTCGTTCAGACCGATGGCGATGTTTACGTGGATATCAACAAGGCAATCCCGTGCGGACTGATTTTAAATGAATTAATTTCTAATGCCCTGAAACACGCTTTTCCCGGAAACAGGCATGGTGAGTTGAAAGTTATTATAAACAAAACGAAAGACACAGAAATAGAAATCATTGTGCGGGATAATGGAGTTGGCCTGCCTTATGATGTTGATTTCATTAAACCCCGGTCTGTGGGACTGCATCTGGTGAACGGGCTGGTAAAGAATCAGCTTGACGGCCAAATAAAATTTCGACGTCGGGCAGGGGCAGAAATTAGCATCAAATTTCCTTTATAGCTTGAAGGGGGACATGGAGCTATGAGCAGTGTTAATGGTAAAAGATGTGATAAAATAATGGTTGTGGAAGACGAATGGATTGTTGCTGATCAGCTCTGCAATAATCTGAAGGAACTTGGTTATATGGTTTGCGCCACGGCATCTACGGGAGATGAAGCTATCAGAAACGTTAAAGAGAATAACCCTGATCTTATCCTGATGGATATTGTCTTAAAAAATAAAATGGACGGCATTGAAGCTGCCGAACAGATTACTTCGCAATTCAGTATACCTGTCATTTATCTGACTTCATATACAAATCGCGAATATATTGAACGGGCAAAACAGACAAAACCTTTTGGTTATCTGGTTAAGCCTTTCAAACAGGGGGAACTCTACGCAAATATCGAAATGGCTCTCCATAAGCACAGATTGGAAAAAGAAATCAAAGAATATCTGGAGCGCCTGGTAAAATGCTATAGAGGAACAATTGAAAATGTGTCGGGGGCAATTGAATTGCGCGGACCGTACAGTCCGGGTCATCACCGGCGGGTTGCTGAATTTGCACAAGCCATAGCCGGAAAAATGGGACTTTCCGATTTTTCGATAGAGGGGACTTGTCTGGCAGCATATGTTTACGACGTCGGTCTTGTGTGTATACCGCTGAGTGTAATTCAGGAATCCGGACAATTGACTGGACTTAAGCTGAATTTGTATCGCAGTTACCCTAAGATGAGTTACGAAATTTTAGAAAAAATAGACTTTCCCTGGCCTGTTGCTGATATTGTTTTGCAACATTGTGAATGTTATGACGGATCAGGATTTCCTAAGGGAATAAAGAAGAATGATATTCTTATCGAAGCCAGGGTCTTGGCTGTTGCTCATGCCCTTGAAGACCTGACTTCTCACAAGTCATTCCGGAATGCCTTTCCCATGAATCAGGCTCTTGATGAAATAAAATTCTGTCGTGAATCCAAATATGATCCCAATATAGTGGACATAAGTGTCAGGCTTTTTAGGGATAAATGATACAAGTCGAGGGATTGAACTTGCGGATATTACTGTGCTTTACTTGTAATATCCGGGTTTCATTAATCCCACTCCGTTTCGCTTTGGGGACAATTCTAATAACTCTACAAACTTCATCCCGATAAGTCGGGATTCGTTTTACCATGGCGCTAAGCGTTTGGTATAGTTCGCCTTACGCCTTAGTGAGCCTTGATTTTTCGAAACGCAGTACACGAAAAATCTTAGAGCGAACTATCCCGCCACCTTTCGGTGGCAGGGACAAACTTTACTTCGTTTGTTTTCAGCTTGGCTCACTATTAGCGAGTCTCATTAAAAATCCTTGCTTTCTGCTATAGTTTGATATAAAAGCCTCACCTACTAATTTTTAAGACTCCTTGCCTGTTAAATCAGGCTTTAGAGCCGAAAGGAGAAAATTTTGCAAAGATATGACGTTATAGCTATAGTTTTAGCTAATTTAAGTGACGAAGACATTACCGCATTAATCGAACGCAGCCAAAAAATCATTACCGACCGCAAAGGTGTCATAGCCAAGATAGATAAATGGGGAAAAAGACATCTTGCCTACGAAATCAAAAAACAAAAAGACGGTTATTATTTTCTTATCGACTTTGCCGGCAACGGAGCCATTGTGGCGGAAATCGAAAGAAATTATAAAATTGATGACCGCATCTTAAAGTTCATGACGGTGAAAAAAGAGGGAGCAACCACCCCCGAAGGTATTGAGCAGGAGGTTGCCGCAGCCGAAGCAAAACGCACCCAGGCCAAGGCAGAAAGCGAAGCGGTAACAGAAGGAAAAATAATCCAACAGGCAGAGAAAGTCTCCGGAGACGCAAAACCTTCATTTAAAAAAACATATAATAGAGAAGAAATCTCGACGAAGGGGGAATAAGCAATGGCAATACCTAATGGAGATAAAACAAATCGATATCCCCAGAAAAAGTTTTTTCATAAAAAGAAATTCTGCCGTTTTTGCTCGGATTCTAATGTGAAAATTGATTATAAAAATCCAATGATTCTGAATAATTTTATAACTGAACGGGGCAAGATTATGCCGCGCAGAATTACCGGTAATTGTGCCAGCCATCAGAGAGAATTGGCAGTAGCAATAAAACGCGCCAGAATGATAGCGATTATGCCTTTTGTTACCGGTGAAGGAAGATAAACTTATATCAACTAACTTGCCTGCTTCTGTTCATGAATAAATAACCGCTGGCTTTTGGTTTTTAATAAGTTTTGATTAAATCAGATCAATCCTGCATTAATTATCGATGGGGTAACGTCTGTATATAGGGCGTTACCTTTTTTAAAAGCAACTTCTTGCATAGATTACCGGCAATTGTTTCCGGAAAAAGGTAATTTACAAGAAAAATATTTATAAAAAATTTGCTGTTAGCAGGTTATCATCCTTGGAAAAATCTCGAATAACCTTTCTCGATATTTCTTTTTTAAAACTTTTATTTGTTGTTGCTGCGTTTGTTTTTGCAACAGCTTTTGTTCCTTTTGTCGGCTCTGTCCTTCTTGTTTTGCTACCCATGGTTTTATTTTTTAATGGCACGGTTAATGGCCATTTTAAGACCACCATCGCTTTTTTAATTTCTTTTTTATCACTTTTTTTTCTAGCAGCTTTATTGCATCTTGATTTGCCTGTTGTTGCAATTTTTACCATGGGCATGGCCGGTTTGTTGATTGCCCGGATTACGTTGAAAAACGGATCGGTTGAAAAAATAATTATTTATCCGTCACTATTTATTATTGTCGCGATTTGTGTCTTTTTTATTTACGGTGGCTCGGTTCTTTCTATAAGTCCGTGGCAGTTGGTGGAAAAATATATAGCCGAGGCGGTTGAGGAAAATATAAAACTATACAGCCAGTTGCCTTTCCAGGCAGAAGATATAAAATTTTTTAAAGATAATAAGCAGAATATTATCAAGGGTCTGGCGAGTATGTTTCCGGCAATGGTGGTTATAACGGCGGGATTAGTTGTTTGGGCGAATTTCCTTCTGGCAAAGCGAATTCTGGGTAGAGCCGGCATTATTTGGCCGCAGCTAACCACATTAGCTAGATGGAAGGCTCCGGAATTCATTGTCTGGATTTTTATCATTACCGGCGGTCTTTTCTTTTTACAGAACAAGGACATAACCTTTTACAGCTCTAATATCTTTCTGGTGACGTGTTTTGTTTATTTACTCCAGGGTCTTGCTATCGTTAGCTTCTTTTTCCAAAGCAAAAAAGTACCTTTCTTTTTACGTTATCTTTTTTATTTTTTAATTGCAGTGCAGCAATTTCTTATGATACCTATAGTAGCCATCGGGTTATTCGATATCTGGGTTGATTTTAGGAAATATTTTCAAAAAGATCAGGCAACTATTTGATATTTTCATCTTTTTTCTTACAAAATGGAGGGTTTTCATGAAAGTAATTTTGAAACAAAGCGTGCCTTCTTTAGGCAAAGCAGGAGCTTTAATTAAAGTTAATGACGGTTATGCCCGCAATTTTTTGATTCCGAAAGGTTTGGCTATCGAAGCCAATGAAAAGAATATTAAGCTGTTTGAACATGAAAAAGCAAATATCCTGAAGAAGGTGGCCAAAGAACACAAATCCGCTCAGGATTTGGCTGATGCTCTGTCTAACGTAACAATAAAAATAGCCCGTAAAGTCGGCGACCAGGATAAAATATTCGGTTCGGTGACAATCAAGGATATAGAATCGGCGCTTAAAGAAAAGGGTTATGACGTTAACCGGAAAATGATTGTTCATGAACATGGTGAACATATAAAATCGCTGGGTGAATTCAAAATAAAAATTAAGTTGGCAACCGATATAGAAACCGAGATCACATTAATCGTTACCGGCGAATACTAATGAGAGAAATTGATCCATCTTCATATAAGATTCCACCGCAGAATATCGAGGCCGAGCAGTCTATCCTCGGCAGTATTTTGCTGGAAAACAGCGCCATCAACGCTGTGCAGGAAATCCTGTCTCCGGGTGATTTTTACAGTGAAGCCCACCGGAAGATTTTCAACGCTATTGTTGAACTTTCCGAGAAAAATGAGCCTGTAGATCTCATTACTTTAAGCAATGCCCTGAAAGATAAAAACCTGCTGAACGCAATAGGAGGCTCTTCGTATCTGACTTCTCTGGTAGATAATATTCCATCAGCGGCCAATGTTGCCAATTATTCCAGGATTGTTAAGGAAAAAGCAATCCTGCGCGGATTAATCGGTTCGGCAACGGAGATCATCGAAAGTTGTTTTGAACCGGGATCCGATGTTGATCAGGTTCTGGATAAAGCCGAGCACAGCATTTTTGAAATTTCTGAAAATAAAGTACGAACGTCTTTTTTCCCGATCAGAGACATTGTTAAAGACAGTTTCCGGTCGATAGAGGATCTTTATTCCCGCAAAGAACTTATTACCGGCGTTCCTACAGGTTTTGAAAAAATCGATGATTTAACCGCCGGTTTACAGAAATCCGAATTGATAATTATCGCCGGACGTCCCAGTATGGGCAAAACTGCATTTGCCCTGAATATAGCGTTGAACGCGGCAATGAAAGAGCAGATACCTGTCGCCGTATTTTCACTGGAAATGTCCAAGGAACAGCTTGCTTTCCGTCTGCTTTCTTCTGAAGCCAAGGTTGATGCGCAACGTTTGAGAAAAGGTTTTCTGGGAGAAACAGACTGGCCGAAATTGACGACTGCTGCCGGCCGGCTCTCCGAAGCGCCACTTTTCATTGACGATACGCCGGCTATTACTGTTTTGGAGATGAAGGCCAAGTCACGCAGGCTGAAAGCCGATACGGGGTTGGGCTTGATCGTCGTGGACTACATTCAACTGATGCGTTCCGGCAGTTACCGCGAATCACGCGAGCAGGAAATATCGGAAATCAGCCGTTCTCTAAAAGCGTTGGCCAAAGAACTGAAAGTGCCAGTTGTTGCTCTCTCGCAGCTCAACCGCAAAGTGGAAGATCGCACGAATCGGCGTCCGCAAATGGCAGATTTAAGAGAATCAGGCGCCATTGAACAGGATGCCGACGTGATTGCTTTTATTTACCGTGATGAAGTTTATGACAGATCGGACGATAATATTAACAAAGGAATCGCGGAAATAATCGTCGCCAAGCAAAGAAACGGCCCCACCGATACCGTTAAACTTGCTTTCGTGGATAAATATACCAGTTTCGAAAATCTTGTCCGGATGGAAACTCCTGAAAATTAGCATTAATTATAAATGCGATTGTCTGCCCGCTTTCAGGAGATAATTTGCGGTGGCAATCCGGTTTGGTTCTTCCTTTATACCGGCAGGTCCGGCAGTCGCCAGAGTAAATAGCCGGTATTCATTTGTAATATAATACAGGTATTTTTATGGCAGGTATTAAGAGAGCGTCGCGTAGAGAACTGTTCGGCTGGGCAATGTTTGATTTTGCCAACTCGTCCTATACGACTGTTATTATCACGGTTGTTTTTTGCATCATATTTCCCAGAATTATTGTCGGAGACGGTCCTGAATATCGTCTGGGTAACTTTCTCTGGAGCACTGCACTGTCCATAAGTTATCTGGTCGTACTTCTTACGGCACCGCTTTTCGGAGCAATTATGGATTATACCGGCTCCAAAAAGAAATTTCTTTTCGGAAGCTACATTCTCACCGTAATTGCCACGGCAGCTCTTTATTTCGTTCGTCCGGGGGACATCTTGTTGGGGATAATGCTTATTGTTCTCTCTAATGTCGGTTTTTCCTTGAGCGAAGCTTTTGTTTCCAGCTTTCTGCCGGATCTCGGCCCGCCTGAAGATCTGGGCAAGATTTCCGGTTATGCCTGGGGACTGGGCTATTTCGGCGGGCTGCTATCCACAGCCGCAGTAATTTTCGGTCTTAATGCCAGTGTGTACACGATGGATAATTTTCCAAATCTGCGTTTGGTGGGACCGCTGACAGGATTATTTTTTCTGATAGCTGCCATTCCGACTTTTCTATGGGTAAAAGAACGTACAGTTCCCAGTTCTCTGCCTAAAAATGAAAATTATTTTACAATCGGATGGAAGAGGTTAAAAAAAACATTTGCGGATATTCGGGATTACCGGGATTTAATGATTCTTCTGGCAGCTTTCTTTTTTGCTTATTGCGGTCTGTCCATAGTAATCTCTTTCGCCTTTATTTACGGAGATCAGGTTGTAAGATGGTCGGGGACGACACAAATATTAATGTTTGTCATAACGCAGTTTACAGCGGCGGGAGGAGCTTTTCTGTTCGGCATCATGCAGGACAAATGGAAGGCCAAAAAGACGTTAATGCTGACTCTCGTGATCTGGCTGGTTACCGTGAGTTTGATTTACGGAGTTACTGAAGTGACAGCTTTTATAAACAGTTTGGTTGGGGCCTCGTTTAAAGAGGAGCATATTTTTCTAGTTATCGGATCGATTGCCGGACTTGGTCTGGGATCAACCCAGTCTGCATGCCGGGCGATGGTCGGTCTTTTTTCGCCGGACACAAAATCTGGAGAGTTTTTTGGTTTGTGGGCTTTTACTGGTCGTTTTTCTTCAATCTTTGGACTCATGAGTCTGGGATTATTGCAGATTATTTTCGGTTTGCAAGAAGCGATTCTTGTTTGTTCTGTCTTTTTCCTGATATCAGTGGTCATTATCTTTTTCGTTAATGAAGAACGGGGGAAGATAGCCGCACTTAAACACTCCGGAGAATAGATAATAATATGCACCCATACAGAAGTAGGGATCGTTCCCCGAACGATCCGACCGGCGGCGCATTCGGGGAATGCGCCCTACATTCCGGAACCGTAATCCAAGAGGCGTTGCTGGAATAACCAACATTGCATAGTTTAAAAAGATTATATCGGTTATTATATTAAAGTAGATTGAGGCAGGCTTATGAATGGTAATCGAACAAACATTAATTCCGATAAATCGATAGATGTTTTGCTTCAGGCGATTAAAGAGCTGGTTGTGGAACTTCATCCGTCCTGGCCGAAAACAAGAAAAATACTACCGCAGAGCTTGCTTACGCAGGATCTGGGATTAGATAGTCTCGCGCGCGTTGAACTTCTCACACGAATTGAAAGAAGTTTTGGCGTAACACTTGAAGAAAAAATATTTATCGATGCGGAAACACCGCGCGATCTCTGGCGGGCGATTATCAAAGCCGGCCCTTCCTTGGTCCATGTTACTGCCACGGAAATTAAAGAAGTGGAAATTGGAGAGGTGCACGACTTGCCCTTTGGCGCCAAAACACTTGTAGATGTATTGAAATGGCATGTGGAGAACAATCCGGAAAGACCGCACATCAGCTTCTACAGCGATGAAGGTGATGGGGAAATTATTACATACAGACAATTAGGTGACGGCGCGCAGGCAGTTGCTGCCGGTCTTCAGGATAAAGGACTGCTTCCGGGAGATACTGTCTCCATCATGCTGCCCACCAGCCGCGAATACTTTTTTACTTTTATGGGTATTTTACTTGCCGGTGGCATACCAGTTCCCATCTATCCGCCGTTTCGTATGAACCAACTGGAAGATCATATGCGGCGGCACAGCGCAATTCTTAAAAACTGCGAAGCGAAGATAATGGTCATTATCCCGGAGGCCAAGCGCTTTGCCCAGGTTCTCAAGGCGCAGGTGGAGAGCATGCACACATTAGCAACTGTCGAGGAATTAATCTCCGGCAAAGCAACGTATAATAGATATACTCCGGCCGCAAACGATATTGCTTTTCTCCAATACACGTCCGGCAGTACCGGCAATCCTAAAGGCGTGATGCTAACCCATGCCAATCTGCTGGCCAATATCCATGCGTTGGGTGAAGTGGCACAGGTAAAATCCACGGATATAATCGTCAGCTGGCTGCCGCTTTATCATGACATGGGTTTAATCGGAACCTGGTTTTCCAGTCTTTATTATGCGGCCATGCTGGTGGTAATGTCGCCGCTGAGTTTTATATCGCGGCCGCAGCGGTGGCTATGGGCTTTTCATCGCTATCGGGGCACCATTTCGGCCGCTCCCAATTTCGCTTATGAATTATGCCTGAAGAGATTGACAGATAGTGATCTGCAGGGGCTTGATCTTTCTTCATGGCGAATCGCCTGCAACGGAGCAGAACCGGTAAGCCCGGAGACATTAGAAAATTTCTGCCGGCAATTTTGTAAATACGGCTTTAAGCGAGAGACAATGATGCCTGTATACGGTTTGGCGGAATGTTCTGTCGGACTTTCCTTTCCACCGCTTGATCGTAGTCCTTTAATTGATAAAATTGATAGAGATATTTTTGTTAATACCGGACATGCTGTCCCGTCCGCTGAGTCTGATGAAAAAATATTACAATTTGTTGCCTGTGGTCGTCCATTGCCTAATCATGAGGTCCGTATTGTAGACAGCGCAGGACGGGAATTGCCGGAGCGATACGAGGGAAGACTCCATTTCCGCGGACCGTCGGCAACGTCCGGTTATTATCATAATACTGAAGATACCAAACAGCTCTTTGATGGCGATTGGTTGGATTCCGGCGATATGGCTTATATTGCGGGTGGCGATATATTTATTACAGGACGTAAAAAGGACATTATCATCCGCGCCGGGCGAAACATCTATCCTCAGGAGCTTGAAGAAGCCGTAGGAAAAATTGCGGGAATCAGGAAAGGTAATGTAGTTGTGTTTGCGTCAAAAGATACCATTAATCAAACAGAGAAACTGGTTGTAATGGCGGAGACGCGCGAGGAAAATATGGAAAAACTAAACACTATACGCGAAGAAATCAACACCTTGGCAATGGATTTGGTGGGGACAGCGGCGGATGAAGTTGTTCTGGCGCCGCCGGGGACCGTGCTTAAAACGTCCAGCGGAAAAATTCGTCGTGCTGGTAACCGCACTCTTTACGAGAGTGGCCGGATTGGCAAGGGTCATAAGGCGGCCTGGTGGCAGATGATGCGCATTGCCGCATTCGGAATTTTACCGGAATTAAGGCGTATGTGGCATGGCGTGAAAAGCGGATTTTATGCCGTTTACTGCGGGGCACTTTTTTTTATTCTTGCTCCGATTACGTGGGTGTCGGTTGTGTTGTTACCAAAGGAATCATGGCGATGGTTTTTAATGAGGAAGGTTGCATGGTTTTTGGCAAAAGCTTCATTCACACCTGTTATCGTACACGGGGCGGAAAATCTGCCTGACAAAAGGTCTTTTATATTAGTATCCAATCATGCCAGTTATCTGGATAACTTTCTGATGGTTGCCGTACTGCCGCTGGAATTCAGCTTTGTGGCCAAAGCGGAACTGCGAGGAAGTATGTTGGCGCGCTTATTTCTTAAGCGCATTCAGGCGGAATTTGTAGAGCGTTTCGACAGACAAAAAGGAGTTGAAGATGCCCGCCGCATTGCATCCACGGCGCGTAAAGGTCGCAATTTACTCTTTTTTGCAGAAGGAACTTTTACGAGAATTCCGGGGCTTCGTACTTTTCATATGGGAGCATTTGAAGCGGCAGTGGAAGCTGATGTTCCGGTTATTCCTGTTGCGATTCGCGGCACACGTTCAATACTGCGCGATGTTAGCATGTTTCCCCGGCGCGGCACAATTACCGTAACAATCGGGAATCCCGTTGAGCCTGGCAGCATAAAGAACAAAGCTGTACCGGATTCCTGGACCACAGCGATAAAACTTCGCGATGCCGTTCGTGCATATATATTGAAACACTGCGGCGAGCCCGATCTTTCCGGGCACTAAAATTGATAGGTGGCAAATATTTGGTAGCATATTTTTTTATCTTATTTTTGACAAAAAGATATTTTTTATATAGTTGTTAAACAGTTACAATAACAATCCCAAGAAAAAATAATTTATTTACCGATGTGCGACTGCCGTTGTGTAAAGGGGATCAATGAAAAGTAAAAGCAGTAAAGAGCATAGCAACAAAACTATATCCCGGGGAGCTGCCAGCGCAGATATGCATACGCAAGGGGAGTTGAAGAAAAGTGAGGAATTATACCGGTTGCTGACAGATCAATCAATCATGGGAATACACATTATTCAAGACGGTCGCATCAAGTATGTAAACCGGGCAACAGCTTTAATAACCGGTTATTCGAGAGAAGAAATGATGAATTGGGAGCCTGATGGGTATCGTAGATTACTTAACCCGGATGACTTGCCTTATGTGATGGAGCAGAGCAAGAAAAAACAAACAGGAGACCCGGACATTGTCGTTCAATACACGTGGCGAATGATTACGAAGTCCGGAAAGATGAAGTGGATAGAGTCTTATTCCAAGACAACATTATTTGAAGGACTTCCCGCTGACTTTGTGATGATGATCGATATAACTGCCCGTAGGAAGGCGGAAGATGCACTGAGTCAAAGTGAGGAGAAATATCGAGCTATTATCGAAAATATCGAAGATGGCTTAGCGGAAATCGATCTCAAAGGCAACTTCATATTCTTTAACGATGCGATTAGCAAAGTTCATGGTTATCCGAGAAACGAATTAATGCAGCTGAACTATCGCGATTATATGGACGAGGAAAATGCCAAAAAAATATTTGCAAGATATAATAAGGTTTTTCACACAGGAAAATCAGAAAAAGAAGCCGGATATGAAATTATCACGAAAAGCGGAGATAGAAAATATCTGGATGTATCTATAACGCCCATCAAAAATGACATTAATCGTGTGATTGCTTTTCGTGTAATTGTACGTGACAGAACAGAACGCAGAAAGGCGGAGGAAAAGTCAAGGGAAATCGAAGAGCGGTACAAGGCTCTTATTGATCGTTCACTCGATTTTATTTACACAATTGATTTTGAAGGTCGCTTTATTGATGCAAATGAAGCAGCCTTGCGTCGGTTTGATTACAAAAGGGAAGACATTTCTTCTCTTAATATCACCTCATTTCTGGATGAAAAGCAACTTCTGTCCGTATTGAAAATAATGCAGGAACTTACAGAAACCGGTACCCAGAAAGAACTGGCTGAGATTAAGTTGCGCCATAAAGATGGCAGTTATGTATATGTGGAAAGCAAAGGATCCGTTGTAATGTCTGACGGAAAGCCTGTAGCCATACAGGCTGTTGCCAGAGATATCACCGAACGCAGGCAGGCGGCGGAAGAAATCAGGAGAACACAGGAACAAATGCGTGCCTTTGCTGCTAGACTGCAAACCGTTCGCGAAGAGGAACGTACACACATCGCCCGTGAGGTTCATGATGAACTGGGAGGAGCACTGACCGGCATAAAGATTGATTTGTCCCTGCTGAAAAAAGTGGCGGGAGAAATAAAAGAAAATTCATTAAAGGATCCGCTGCTCAATCAAATTTATAACACGATGAAAAACATAGATAATACCATGCAAGCCGTTCGAAAAATTGCCACAGAGCTGAGACCGGGAATTCTGGACGATTTGGGCCTCGTTGCGGCCGTAGAATGGCAACTTGATGATTTTAAGAAACGCACAGGTATAAATTACGAGTGGGTTTCAACTCAGAAAAAAATCAGACTCGATGAACAAGGTGCTACAGCGTTGTTTCGTATTTTTCAGGAAACGCTGACTAATGTATTTCGTCATGCTGATGCAACTATTGTACACGTGCGATTGCACAAAAAATCGGGTAACTACATTCTGGCAGTGGAGGACAATGGCAGGGGTATAACAAAAAATAAAATTGATGATAATAAATCACTCGGGTTATTAGGCATGAGGGAACGTGTCCTGGCAGTTGGCGGCCATATAAATATTGAAGGCCATCCGGGAAAAGGAACAAAGGTAAGCGTCGAAATTCCGGTTAATCAAGTGGGTAAATACAGGATGCCGGAAAGAAGGAGCGTTTCATGATCAGAATAATTACAGTGGACGATCATGCTGTAGTGCGCCGCGGCTTGAAACAGATTATCGAAGAAGAATCGGATATGCAGGTGGTCAATGAGGCTGGAAATGGTCGAGATGCTATTTTTGTAATCCGCCAGACCGAATGCGATGTGGTTATTCTGGATATAAGTCTTCCGGGAATAAGCGGGATAGAAGTTCTGCATCACATTCGGCACGAGTACCCGGATCTACCAGTGCTGATTATGAGCATGCATGAGGAAGAACAGTACGCTTTCCGTGTGCTCAAAGCCGGTGCCTCCGGTTACCTGATGAAAGACAGCATTCCTGAGGAATTGATAAATGCCATACGAAGAATTATTACAGGCGGAAAGTATATAAGTCCTTCTTTTTCGGAAGCACTGATCTTGAAGCGGGAATCATCCGGGATGCCTCTTCACGAAAAGCTCTCTGACCGTGAATTTCAGATCATGTGCATGATTGCCCGGGGGAAAGCACTAAAAGATATTGGAGCAGTATTGTGCATAAGTGGCAAGACGGTAAGTACCTACCGTGCCCGAATCCTGGAAAAAATGAAAATGAAAACCAATGCCGAAATTGTCAGTTATGCTTTGAAACACAAACTGATAACTTAAAAATGGCCTAACACCTAGCATAGGATAATCCCTACAAAGAAATCAGCATCCCCTTACAGACAACTCCTTTGAAAGATGAAATACTTAACTCCAATCGTACAAAGGGGATTTTTTATTGTAATAAATCTTATCACACTTCGCTTTCTTTGGGTTGCTTTGTTAAGTGGTGTTCGTCCCCTGTAACTTATTGATCATGCGGCTGTGGTTATTTGCCTCCTAAATTACATTGTTATCCATTGAGAGCGAAGTGAAATTAATCTCCAGAGAAGGCTTTTTTGCAGATCAATCGAAATGTGTATGTTTGTCTTCAACGATTTAACAAACTTATCCTAACTAAAGAGGTCGTTATGGATTTTTTAATCAAAGCCAGATTAAATAGTAAAGTTGTTATTGCTTCAGTTGATGGTGAATGGAATAAAGCGACTTTCTTGTTGATGCGCAAGAAAGTATTTAACTTGTTAAAAAGTATCAATGCCAGGCATGTACTTTTAGACGTCCGTCGTTTAAAAGGGAAAATATCAACTATGGAGTTCTTTAAAATAGCTGCTTCGGGGTCCTTTGAAATAAAAATGGCAACAGTATATTCAGAAAAGATAAATATAGATGAAACGATAAAATTCAGCAGGACAGTAGCTCTTAATCGGGGAAGGCTGATAAAGGCATTTAGTGATGTTTCGGAAGCAAAAAAATGGTTGAATTTCCCTGAATTAGAATATGAATAATAATTAATAAAATAACATTTATCTGAAATATACGTGGTTAGTCGAAGACCGGAAGCGCATCCCGCAGGGGAGCGCATAATGAATAAGCAACATTACATTACCGGTATTTGCCGCTTGCAAAGTTGTAATGACAAGCAAATCAATATCAAATTCTTACGTCGACCTCATGTTCTATGCCGTCGTCAACCAGAAGAACGATCTTTTCACTTTGTTCCACGCCATCAACGAATACCTTCATTTCGCCGTCCTCTCTCTGCGTACGTGAGATAACTATGTGATAGTTTGTTTTTCCATACCGGTAATCAATACTGAATTCGTCCCAATTTGAGGGGAGAGAAGGTGCAAAGTTCAATTTTTTCCCCTCCCGCTTCAGTCCCAGAAGAGATTCAACAATGAGTCGGTACATCCATCCAGCCGAGCCTGTATACCAGGTCCATCCACCTCTTCCGATATGTGGCTCAAGCGCGTAAATATCTGCAGCTACAACGTATGGTTCAACTTTATATGTTTCCATTGCCTCGTGAGAATTGGAATGGTTTACAGGATTTATCATGTTGAGAATTTCCCAAGCGCGATTATTTTCTCCCAAAGCCGCAAAGGCCATAGCTGCCCAAATGGCCCCGTGGGTGTATTGTCCGCCATTCTCTCTTACGCCGGGAACATATCCCTTTATATAGCCGGGATTCAAGTTGGACTTATCAAAAGGTGGCTCCAGAAGCTGGACTATTCCAATGTTTTTGTGAATCAGGTGCTTATTCAGCGCTTCCATAGCCAGACGTGAACGTTCGGCATCTGCGGCTCCTGACAGAACAGCCCAGCTTTGGGCGATTGAATCAATCCGGCATTCGGAATTTTTAGAAGAACCAAGAGGCGAGCCGTCATCGAAATAGGCGCGCCGGTACCACAAACCATCCCATCCATGCTGTTCAATATTCAGACGCAGTTGAGATGCTTCTTTTTCACAATGTTCGCCAAAAGATATGTCGCCGCGCCGACGGGCAATTTCTGCAAATTGCGTAAGGATTTTATAAAGGAAAAAACCAAGCCAGACGCTTTCGCCCTTGCCCTTTATTCCCACCATATTCATGCTGTCATTCCAGTCTCCGGAGCCCATTAGCGGCAATCCGTGCTCGCCAAATCGAAGTCCCCTTCTAATGGCCCTTACGCAGTGCTCATATAAACTGGCCGTTTCCTGAGATCGGCTGTGCAGATCGTAATATGAATCTTCCTCCTTATTTACCGGACGGCCTTTAATAAAAGGAACGGATTCGTTCAGGATCTCTGTATCGCCGGTATTGGATACGTAAAAACAGGTTGCAAAGGGTAACCAGAGGTAATCGTCGGAGCATTGCGTGCGCACACCCCGTCCGAGAGGGGGGTGCCACCAATGCTGGACATCTCCTTCCTTGAATTGGCGGGATGCGCAAAGAAGCAGATGCTCGCGTGTTAGATTTGAATCGGTGTGGATAAGCGCCATTACATCCTGTAGCTGATCGCGGAAGCCGAAAGCGCCTCCCGACTGGTAGTTTCCGGTTCGCGCCCAAAGCCGACAGACAAGCGTCTGGTATAAAAGCCAGCCGTTTGCCAGCACGTTTAAAGATGCATCTGGTGTTTTTATCTGCACGGCGCCGAGCGTTTGCTTCCAGTATTGTCGCACGGCATCGAGGGCGTCGTGTGCCGTAGATGCGTCTCTAAAACTATGCGCAAGTTTTCGAGCGGAATCAACGTTGCGTCCCAGTCCGAGAATAAAGACAATCTCTTTTTCTTCCCCATCGGCCAGATCAAATGGGACCTGAATCGCGGCACAGGGATCCAATCCGGCGCCAACTTTACCTGAGAGATGCTGACGTTTCATAACCGCTGGATCGTGAAGTGTCCCGTTTCGTCCCAGGAATTCTGTTCTGTTGCAGGTTATTGTTCGCGTCAGCGCGTCAGTGTTAAAGAAAGCAATCCGATTGGGAAATTCCGTGTTGTAGGGATTGCACGCGAAAATAGCGCGGCTTTCGAGATCAACATCGGTAATTACATGCATGGCTGTTTTTGTTCGGAGATCACCCAGAACCCATTCCACATATCCCGTAGCAGAGAGGCGACGCGATCGCCCAGTCTCATTTTTTATCTTCAGCACAGTGAACTTAACCGCTGCATCCAAAGCCACGTAAACCAATACCTCGGAATGGATGCCGCGCTCCGTATGTTCAAATACGCTGTAACCAAAACCGTGCCTTGTTATGTAAGGTGTTTCCCCGCGTCTGGGCAGCGGCATAGGGGACCAAAAGTGGCCACGCTCCTCATCGCGGAGGAAAAATACTTCTCCACTTCTATCACTTACCGGATCGTTATACCAGGGTGTGAGACGGAACTCATGGGCGTTTTCAGCCCAGGTGTAAGACATGCCACTTTCTGAAATTACGGTGCCGAACAGAGGGTTGGACAGCACGTTTACCCATGGCACTGGCGTTACATGATCCTGGACAGTCGAAATCACGTATTCTCTTCCATCAGAGGTGAATCCGCCCAGGCCATTAAAAAACATCAGCTCGTGATCGGGCAACTGGGCGGCCGGAGCGGGTATGGCGCGATGGGTACGGGTCGGTATCAAGCGCGGCACCGCTGTTTTCAAACTATCGCGCCGGTTGACCTGGGCGGCCAGCGTTCCTTTTTTATCTGTAATTATAACGTTAGCGACAGTTTGAATCAGGACGCGGTCTTCTTCTGATATCTGGTCGGTGGATCTGACGAAAATTCCGCCGAGTTGATCATTTGAACTGGCAACAGTGCCTGATGCAATAAGCCCCATGATTTGGTCGTGCAGAAGTTGTCTGTAACCGGCATGATCTTCATTCCATATCACGAGGTCGACGGCCAATCCTTTCAATCGCCAGTATGCATGCGCTTTTATTAGTTGTCGCACTATATCGATATTGGTCTGATCGGCAATCCTCAACAAAACAATCGGTAAATCACCGGATATGGCGTAGCCCCATAACCCCGATTGTCCACGTTGATTTTCTTTGATGATATTTGGATCAGCGCGCAGAGAAGCATTGTTGTAAATGACTGAACTGGCAATATGGCAGTAAAGCTGTGCATTGGCCTCCGTGGCATTGATTTGTTGGAGAAGTACCTGACTCTGCGTCCATGCCAGATCCAACACACGGTCTGCGATACGACGATCCTGATACTTCTCGATCAGATTTAATGTGGCCTCCCTGGTTTCGCTAATTCCGAAAACCATATCAATTGTAACAGATTGCTCCGGATCAAGTGTTATTCGGGAACGTATGGCGACAATCGGATCAAGTACCGAACCCTGACTTCCCGAGAGTGTTCCAAACAGATCGGTAGGATGACCCATTGCCTGTGGATTGCTGACGGTGTTTCCGCGGCCGATAAATTGCATCCGGTCAGTCTCGTAGGAAATCTGGTCAATCTCTGCCCCATGTACGGCCATCAGGTGAAACATACAGGGATTTTTCTCGTTCTGAGAACGTGGTCGACGAGCGCAAAGAATCGCCCTGCGCTGTTCGATGATTTCTGCTTGAACAAAAAGATTGCTGAATGCCGGATGAATCTTATCTGCGGCAGGAGGCGCCAAAACCACTTCCGCATAGCTGGTTACATCGATGGTTCTTTGCGACTGCGAGCGATTTTCGATAGTGGTACGGCGCAATTCTATATCATCTTCCGGCGAAACAACTATTTTTGTATGAACATCAAAATCATAATCCTTGCGGCGAAATTCCACACGGCCGTCCGAAAAAATGGCTTCGTAATGTAGGGGGTGTTTAAGTGTTGGCTGATAGGTTGTTGACCAGACATCACCGGTAGTTACATCGCGCAGATAACAGAAAGTCCCAAAATTGTCACAGGTGGTGTCTTCTCTAAAACGAGTAACAGCGATATCCTTCCAACGGCTGTACCCGCCGCCGGCATTTGTTATCATTAGGTGATATCTGCTGTTCGAAAGCAACTGTACTTCCGGGACCGGTGTATCGGGGGTATTAAAAACACGCACAGGCGCTTCCGTAATAACGGTTTCCCTGTGTGAATCGGCAAGTTCAGTGGGCGATGCGTAAAAAGCGATGGCTTTGGGAACTCTTTCCTGGAGCAGTAGTATGGTTGCCTGAAATAACGGTTCCGACTCAAATCGCTTCTGCATCGGCTGGTCCAGGAGTAAATAAACCAACGCGAGCAAAGTCATACCCTGGTGATGAGCCATGAAGGAACGAACCACAGCGTTCGATTGCCCTCGCGGCAGACGCGACGGTGTGTAGTCAATTGCTTCATAGAAACCGAATCTCCCTTCAAAACCTGCTACGGCAAGTCTTTCCAGATTCTGGCAAGCCTCTTCAGGCGCCACCATCAATGCCAGCGCTGAGGCATAGGGAGCAACGACCATATCTTCAGATAATCCGCGCTTTAGACCCAGACCGGGTACACCGAAGGCACGATACTGATAGTTAAGATGGCTATCAATGGCATTGTATCCCGATTCCGAAATACCCCAGGGCACGGCATGCTTTTTTCCATACTCGATATGTCTGGCCACAGCTGCCTTATAGGTTTGATCGAGAAGAGAGTTTTCATAGGTAGGCATAACCAGAAGCGGCATGAGGTATTCGAACATGGAACCGCTCCATGACACCAACACCGGCTTTCTGCCGGTGTTGGTAAGGAGACGTCCCAGAGCAAACCAACTCTCCTGGGGTATTTTACCCTGTGCGATTCCTACGAAAGTGCTAAATCGGGCTTCCGCTGCCAGTAAATCGTAGAAACTTGTATCCCGCCGCCAGTTGCCGACGTTGTATCCGATCGACAACAGATTACACGCTTTATCGAACAGGAAGTCGTATTCTATTCGGGAGAAATCTCCACATTGCTTGGCCAGCTCTTCGATATCCTTCATCATGGTTCGGGCGGCCCGGCTGGCTTCTGTAACCAGCCTTCGAAGTTCTCCAAGTTGCCTGTGCTCGTCGGAAGTTATATCAGGATTCATCTGCTTCTCAATGGCCGAGAGCAGTTCCACTTCCATGTTGGTTACTTTCCGCATCGTCGGTATTTCATTGAACTGCGGCAATTTGTTAATTATGTCCGACAATGCCGGGTAAAATATCCAGGGTGTAAAAAAACGTAATTGCTCAAGGGCTTCCCAGCATTGATCGGTAAAGGCCTTTGCCCACCATCTCAATGGACTATCGGGATCGCTATCGGGGACATTGACGGATGTTGCCAGTTGTTCGAGGTACAGCTTTGCCGCCATGAGCGAGGTTGGCTCGGAATGGATTGCTAATGCCAGAGTCTTTCTGGTTTGATCGAGATGGACTAAGTCAGTCTTTCCCGCTGTGTCGGCAAGCACCTCCAGCGTGTCCCGGAGACCGGGAAACAGCTGCGATCCTATGATTTTCTGGTCGGGAAGGGCGAGAAGCCCCGACCGTAATGTCAGCAGATGTCCGGCTAAATTTCCACTGTCCACCGAAGAAATGTAGAGGGGCAACAGTGGCTCCAGTGATTGCGTATCGTACCAGTTATAGAAATGACCTTTTTGCCTGCTCATGGAACCCATTGTGTGGAGCGTATTTGCTGTACGTTCGATGAATCGCCGCATTGTGATATAGCCTAAATCCAAGGCGGAGAGATTGGCCAGCAGAGATAGCCCCATGTTCGTTGGCGATGTGCGATGGGCGACCACAGCAGCAGGTTGCTCCTGATAATTGTCCGGCGGCAGCCAATTATCGTCCGGTCCCACAAAGGTTTCGAAAAAGCTCCATGTTTTTCTGGAAATTTTTCTGAGAAAGATGATTTGGCCGGATGTCAGTTTTACTTCATGGTAAGCGAACGGTCGGCTAAACAGGTAGGCAATCAAAGGAGAGATAAACCAGATAAAAAGTAAAGGTCCCGCTATCGTTAAGGTTAGCGGATGGGAAAAAAGAATAACAACTGCTATTATAGCTGCAAATATCGGGGCAAACCACATAATCCGGAAATAACCGGTAAGGTCATTGTGATGATTACGCCGGGGATTGTCCGACGGATCCCATTCAAGAAGCCGTTTCTTTGAAATAAACATCCGCCAGATAGTTCGAATTATCGCATCTGTACTGAAATAAGCTTCATAGGGCAGACAGATAAGTGAGAATGTGGACTGCAGAAGATTGTCGCCGGCTGTTTGCACGGCTGAAGCTAAGTGTTGTGTCCACGTTACATTGCGTGGTTTTTGAAACAGGTTCAATGCAGACGTGATGAAAGAAGGAAACAAAATGATTATAAGGACTGAAAGTGTCCAAAGCCAGGCCATAGACAAGACTGTCCAGCCTAAAACTGTAAGAAGGATTAATGCGGCGGGAACCATGCTCCTGCGCAGGTTGTCGAATATCTTCCATTGAGACAGCATCGATAACGGATTTTTCTGAGCGCCTCCGCCCAGTGCGGGAACAGATGACCTGACCCATCGCGATATCTGCCAGTCTCCGCGAATCCAGCGATGCCTGCGGCTTACGTCCACGTTGTAACAGGATGGATACTCTTCGTATAACTGCAAATCGCTTATCAAGCCTGACCGGGCGTAGCATCCTTCGAGAAGATCGTGGCTAAGAATTTTATTTTCGGGAAGATGCCCATTGAGAGCGGATTCAAAAGCGTCGATGTCATAAATTCCCTTGCCGATGAAAGAACCTTCACTAAAGATATCCTGATAGATATCGGAAACGGCTTTAGTATAGGGATCTATGCCGGAACTGCTGGAATATATTGACGCATAAAGAGATCTTCTCGTGTTGGACAGACTTACGGAAACCCTCGGTTGCAGTATGCCATATCCTTTGCAGACCAGTTTCTTTTTTTTATCATAACGTGCTCGATTCAAAGGATGCGCCATAGTTCCTACGAATTGACATGCGGCATCGCGCGGCAGCTTCGTATCCGTGTCGAGAGTAATAACGTATTTTATATTTCTTAATTTTGTCGTATCGCCAACAATGAGAGAAAATAAATCACCAAAATGTCCCTTTATTCTGCCGCGCAGGAAAGCATTTAAATCTGTCAGTTTTCCACGTTTTCGTTCATAACCCATCCAGATTTGTTCTTTAGGATTCCAGCGGCGCGGGCGATGAAATAAAAAGAACATATCGCCTTTTGAATCCCTGTATTTTTCATTCAATTTTTCAATCCCTGTCCGGGCAAGCCGCAGAAACTTTTCATCATCAGGCATTGTTTCTTGCTCAGAGTCCCGGAAATCGGTTAGAAGAGCGAAGAACAGATTGTCGTCGCGATTGGCAAGAAATCTGATTTCCAGAGCTTCAATTAGATTCGGGATGTTTTGCTCACTTAAAAGCATTGTCGGAACTGCAACGAGAGTGCGGCATTCAGGTGGAATGCCTCGGGAAAAATCCATTCGTGGTAATGTATGAGGCGCCACCAACAGTGTTACCAGCCAGTTTACCAGGGCTACAGCCAAATGACTCGTGCATAAAAGCGCGAGAAGTCCGATTAAAGCTAATAGCCAGTCCTGTAATCCGTAATTGTGCGCCTTCATCAGTAAAATTCCTGTAAAGATGAAGGTCAATCCGATAATAGAACCAATGTAAGTCAGCAAAGGAATCCGGTGTCCCAACTGCGAGATGAAATCAAATAATGATAGACGCACTTTCGCCAATCGCTCAAGCTCAGGCAATCCCTTGTCAATCAAATAATAACCGACATGTGCGGTGCAATCGTAGCTGTCATTTTTTGCACTGCATTGGCGGGCAAGGTTTATAGCCATGTGCGCTATTTCACTTTCGGACAACCGACTTTTTTTGGAGATATTTTCGACGACGTGGCGGTAACGGTCGCGGGTGGAAAAATCCATTTTAGTGTAAATATCACGGGGATCTTCACGCAGGATATGATCAACCTCGCTCATCGTTTCGACAAACTCCCGCC
>LNQE01001821.1_pt1 | contig 22339 bp, 28 predicted proteins | sample 603111 | NCBI WGS metagenome assembly LNQE01 (sample SAMN04260313, study PRJNA301899) | hydrocarbon metagenome | isolation source: hydrocarbon-contaminated ditch | place: Germany: Bremen | collected 1998
GTCGTGGACATAGGCCATTGGTTGGTGCTGTTCTTGGAAGTGTGACCCAACGTGTTCTGGCTGATGCCCCCTGTCCTGTTCTGGTAGTAAAATAAGAAATTATATTCTCCTTATATGGGTGAACATTTAATATTGTATTCTTCATGTAACAACACAGGAGTCAATATATCCTTGTATTTTGTGATTTTTATTGATATAATCTTCTTTGCAGTTTGTTTGGCTGTCTATCTTGAAAATATAATAAATTAGATAAAAGCAGCCTGAAAAGAGGTGAAATTGTGAAGGAAAAAATACATCCCAAATATTTTAAGGCTACAGCTCGATGTGCGTGTGGTAATGAATACGAAGTCGGGTCAACCCGAGAAAGCATTCGAGTAGAAATTTGCTCCAAATGCCACCCCTTTTATACAGGTAATAAAGGCAGAGTAGTAGATACCACCGGAAGAGTAGAGCGATTTAAGAGAAAGTATGGTTTGCAGTAATTAATAGCAGGGGCGGAAGTTCCTGCTATTTTGCTATCTATAATGGCTTGATGCTGGAACTTGAATTATTAAAGGTGGTTTATAATGAATAACAAATTCCAATACGGGGGAATGGCAGTTCTTGAGGGAGTCATGATGCGGGGGCCAGAGTTGACAGCCCTGGCCGTAAGAAAAAGTGACGGTACCATTCATCTGGAAAAAGAAGAAGTTACCCCGCTGTTGAAGCGCTTTCCCTTCTTGAAATGGCCTTTAATAAGGGGAACTTACGTTTTGATTGAGTCGATGGTAGTTGGGGTACGTATGTTAAATGCTTCTGCAAATATAGCTCTGGAAGAAGAGGAAGAAGAACTAAGTTCCTGGGAGATAATAATTACCATGGCGATATCGTTGGGATTAGCAATACTCTTGTTCATGGTGTTGCCTACTGCTATAGTTCATTATACCCAGCATTATCTGGGTGGAGTAGTTCTGCAGAATATTGCAGAAGGTATTTTGAGGATCGCCTTCTTTCTTATCTATGTATATTTCATTTCCAAAATGCCTGATATTGCCAGGGTTTTTATGTACCATGGGGCTGAACATAAAACTATCCACACCTATGAGAACGGGGAAGAATTAACCATAGAGAATGCCCGCAAGTATTCCACTCTGCACCCACGCTGCGGCACGGCTTTTCTTCTGATAGTTATGGTGGTATCCATACTGGTGTTTGTCATGTTGGGAGAAGGAAACCTATTTTACCGCATATGGAGCAGACTGGCGGTTTTACCGGTAGTAGCTGGATTTAGTTATGAGTTTTTAAAATTTAGCGGGAAATATTATAACCATCACTGGCTAAAGTTTATGATAGCGCCGGGGTTATGGCTGCAAAATCTGACTACCAGGCAGCCGGATGATAAGCAGCTGGAGGTTGCTATTACGGCATTGAGGGCAGTGCTGCATGATAAGGAAAATACCAGGGGCCAGGATACAGAAGGTTTCATTGTAAGCGGCTAGCACAAGTAGGCAAGTTAATATTACTAGGAGGTAGAACTATGCTGCAAAAGCTGGATAGTCTTGAAGATAAATATGATGAACTTACCGAGCTGATGAGCAAACCGGAAGTTATATCGGAGCAGAGTCAGTTTCAAAAGTATGCCCGGACTCACTCGGAATTAAGTGAAATTGTTCAGAAATACCGGGATTATAAATCTGTAATGGAGCAGCTTGCGGATACTCGAGAAATGATGGCGGAAGACCAGGAAGAAGAATTTCGCCAAATGCTGCAGGACGAGATGAATGTGCTCCAGGGTCAAAAGGAGCTGTTGGAGGGGGAGCTTAAAATCCTTTTGCTGCCGAAAGATCCAGATGACGATAAGAGTGTGATCATGGAAATTCGAGCCGGTACAGGAGGGGATGAAGCTGCACTTTTTGCCAGCGATCTTTTTCGAATGTACTCACGTTATGCTGAATCCCAGGGTTGGAAAATCGATATCATGGATTCTCATTTTACTGATATCGGTGGTATCAAAGAATTAATCATTGTGGTCGATGGTCAGGGTGTATACAGTAAGCTTAAATATGAATCCGGGGTCCACCGGGTGCAGCGTGTCCCAAGTACTGAATCAGGGGGAAGGATCCATACTTCTGCTGCTACCGTAGCAGTACTTCCAGAAGCCGAAGAGGTAGAAGTGGATATAGACCCAAATGAACTGCGCGTAGATGTGTATTGTTCCAGTGGTCCAGGTGGTCAATCGGTAAATACTACCCAATCAGCGGTCAGAATAACACACTTGCCCACCGGACTGGTAGTCACCTGCCAGGACGAGAAATCCCAGCATAAAAATAAAGCCAAGGCTTTACGCGTATTAAGAGCCCGCTTGAAGGAAGTCTTGGAGGAAGAAAAAAATGCAGAAATGGCCGGAGCACGACGAAGTCAGGTGGGTACTGGTGATCGCAGTGAGCGCATTCGCACCTATAATTTTCCCCAGGGAAGGGTTAGCGACCATCGAATAAACCTTACCCTGCATAAACTGGATGCGGTATTGGAAGGAGATCTTCATGAGATCATTGGAGCGCTCATAGTCCATGATCACGCTGAGCGGATGAAACGGGTGGAGTAAGTGAGAGAAGAATGGAATATCAAGGGGCTCCTGGAATGGACCACCCGGTATTTTACCGGTAAAGGAATAGACAGCCCGCGGTTGGAGGCTGAGGTGCTTTTAGCCCATGTTCTGAAGCAAGAGCGGGTCTATTTGTATGCTAATTTTGATTCCCCTGTCAATAGCTTGGAAAGAAAGCACTTTCGAGATCTAATTAAGAGAAGGGTCCAGGGGGAGCCGTCAGCATATATCACTGGCTATAAAGAATTCATGTCATTAAAATTCCATGTAAATCCGACCGTACTGATTCCTCGCCCGGATACTGAATTAATGGTAGAAAAAATATTGGAAATATTTGACGAACAGGCAATCAACTTGTGTGACGTAGGGACTGGGTCAGGTGCCATAGCAATCAGCCTTGCACACTACCTGCCGGAAGCTCGCGTGGCAGCTACAGATATATCTGAACAGGCTCTTGCAACGGCGAGAATTAATGCCGCCGCAATAGGTGCAGCAATCGATTTCAGGCAAGGCGATCTGATGGCACCACTGGCAAAAAGTCCGCCTTTCGATCTGGTTACGGCTAATTTACCTTACATACCACAAAATGAGTATCTTTTGCTTGATCACGAAGTCAAAGGCTTTGAACCTATGGATGCGCTGCTGGCACCTGGTGATGGACTAGATATATATCGGCGCCTTCTGCCCCAAACGTTAGAAAAAATAAAGCCGGGAGGCTATTTGTTTATAGAGATAGCATATAACCAGGGAGAAAAAGCGATGCAGATGGCCAATGGATTTTCAGATGTAGAGATCATAAAAGACCTGGGAGGTCGGGATCGAATACTTAAGGCAAGAAAGGGGTAAGGCATCTGAAGACTGAATATATAAAAATTGATCCGGTTACCCCGGAAGAAGACTTAATATACTATGCCGCCAGATTGATAAAGCAAAAAGAACTGGTGGCATTTCCTACTGAGACCGTCTATGGCTTGGGTGCAGATGCATTTTGTGTGGAGGCGGTAGAAAAAATATTTAAGGTCAAAGGCAGGCCGGCGGAAAATCCGCTCCTGGTACATGTAAGCAGCATGGAACAGGCCATGCAGCTGGTTAGTTATTTATCGGAAGACGCCCTGAGGCTGATGAAAGAGTTCTGGCCGGGGCCTCTATCTATGGTATTGCCAGCATCAAAGCGGGTGCCGGATATAGTCCGGGGAGGGAAGGCAGGAGTAGGCCTGCGTATGCCGGCCCATCCAGTAGCCCTCAGACTCATTGAGCAGGCTGGACCACTGGCAGCTCCCAGTGCCAACAAGTATGGCCGCCCCAGCCCGGTTACCGCTGACCATGTTAGAACCGATCTGCATGACCAAATTGCAGCGGTGTTGAATGCAGGAACAACAGGAGTGGGGGTCGAATCCACTCTTATCGATCTACAGAATGATTATAAGATTTTAAGACTGGGTGGTATTGCCCTGGAGGCTATCCAAGATGTCCTGGGCAGGGAAGTAAAAGCACCTGAGAGGAGACCTGCAGCTCAATTTGCAGCTGATCTGGAGGTTATACTGGCTGAAAATTATGAGCAACTGAGTATAATATTGGATGATTGTATTAAGCGGAACAAAAAAACTGCACTGGTGAATAATAATTATCAAAAAGGGCCAAATAAGAGTTATACGGGTTTGGACAGGGAGTACCAGCTGGATTTGATCAGTGGAGGTGCGGTTCTTTATTCTTTAATTAGAGAGTGTGAATCTGACAATGTTGATGTACTGGTGTTCGCCCCGCTGCCAGCTGATCTAACAGGTATTGCAGCATCTTTTGTAGACCGGATCCAAAGGGCAGTATCAGCCCGATTAGAAAATTAATTAGATACTCAGGATAACTGAGGCACTTCCTGGGCTTTCTAAATTGGAGAGATGTTTATGTCCGGGCATCTGCTAACTATATTGCTGGTCGCGATAGTATTGGGCATGGATGCTTTTTCCCTGGCTCTGGTTATGGGGTTAAGGGGAACCACTCGAAATTATGAATACAAGTTTGCTGCTGCAGTAGGTATGTTTCACATACTAATGCCTTTAATAGGCCTGAGTCTAGGGTATACAGCCGGTAAATTACTGGGATTGTGGGCGAGTTGGCTGGGAGCTGCAGTCCTTGCTTATGTCGGGATCACCTTTATCATGGAGGGTTACCGGGAAGTTAAAAGACATTCTGCAGTCTTTGACCAGGCCCGCCAGCTGGTGGCAGCACATGGAGCAGGGACCGAGTACGGGGAAAAGAACATTTTGCTGTTGACGGCATCGGTAAGTGTGGATGCACTGGCTACCGGGTTTACTTTAGGAACAACCCAGGTACCGATACTGCACGCAGTAATTATTATAGGAATAACTGCCGGGGTTATGACTATGATAGGTTTTAGAAGTGGTAAAATACTAGGTAGTTTGGTCGGCCGCTATGCTCAAATAGCAGGCGGATTTGTTCTAATCATGCTGGCTGTAAAGATACTGATGTAAAACCAGGGGGGAGTAAGGTGAAAAGGGTATTATTTGTGTGTAGTGGAAATACCTGTCGGAGTCCGATGGCTCAAGGGCTTTTCACCCGGATCATAGCTTCCTGTCAAGGAGGCGGTCCGGGCAGCGATTATGAGATTTGGTCAGCTGGAATATTTGCAGCAGATGGCATACCAGCTACCCGGGAAGCGATAGAGACCATGCTGCAGTATGAAATAGATTTATCCGGACACAGATCGAAACGATTAGATGAGGAAATGATCGATAATGCCGATCTGGTTCTGGTTATGACCAGAGAACACTACCGGTACATAGTAGAAATGTTTGGAGACAGTAAAGGTAAGACCTTCTTGCTGAGTGATCTGGCCGGTTATGATGGATTGGAGATTTTTGACCCATATGGGCTGGGGATGGAAGCATATCAGAAGAGTGCAGGGCAGATCAAGGAAATGTTAGAAAAAATAATTGAAAAATTAGCTTTATAAAATATAGCTTCAAAAATACATGTGTTTGGGAGGAGTTAATGCATCTATGAGAATTGCGATCGGCAGTGATCACGCTGGATTTTCGATGAAACAGGAAATAGTAAATGAACTTAGTGCAGAAGGCTATGAAATCGTTGATTGCGGAACCCACAGCAGCGAATCGGTCGATTATCCCGATATTGCCCAGGCAGTAGCCGGGAAGGTGCTGGAAGATGATATTTTGGGAGTATTGATATGTGGAACCGGGATAGGGATTTCCATAGCTGCTAACAAGATTGCGGGTATAAGAGCGGCTTTATGTCATGACCCTTATACCGCGAAGCTGGCCAGGGAACATAATGATGCCAATATAATTGCAGTTGGAGCAAGAATCAGCGGACCAGGAATTGCATTAGAAATGATAAAAACTTTTATTAATGGAAAATTTCAAGGAGGTAGACATCAGAGAAGAGTAGAAAAGATAGATTGTCTAGAAAAAAAATGTCATGAAGGGAGTAAGTCAAGTGGACTATATTGATAAGTATGTTCAGTCTGTTGATCCAGAAATTGCCGGGGTCATCAAACAGGAGGAAATGAGACAGAATAATAAACTCGAACTCATAGCCTCGGAAAACTTTGTATCTCGTGCAGTTATGGCCGCACAGGGGTGCGTTATGACTAACAAATATGCAGAAGGATACCCAGGCAAGCGTTATTATGGGGGTTGTGAATACGTTGATATAGCCGAGGAATTGGCCCGGGAGCGGGTGAAAAAACTATTTAATGCCCAACATGCCAATGTACAACCTCATTCAGGGGCGCAGGCTAACGCAGCGGTATATTTTGCAGCATTAAGCCCTGGGGATACGGTTATGGGTATGAATTTGAGCCATGGAGGGCACCTCACTCATGGCAGTCCGGTAAATTTCTCCGGTAAAAACTACAACTTTGTAGATTACGGAGTGAATGCGGAAACTGAAACTATAGATTATGATCAGCTTAGAGATACCGCTATTAAAGCCCGGCCCCGTATGATAGTAGCAGGAGCCAGCGCTTATCCTCGTATTATCGATTTCAAGAAGTTTAGAGAAATTGCTGATGAAGTAGGAGCCTACCTGTTTGTCGATATGGCGCATATTGCAGGCTTGGTGGCAGCGGGCCTTCATCCCAATCCAGTTGAATATGCGGATTTTGTAAGCTCAACCACCCATAAGACTCTACGGGGTCCAAGAGGTGGGATTATTCTATGCGGTCAGGAATGGGCGCGAAAAATTGACAGCGCTGTTTTCCCGGGTATTCAAGGCGGGCCACTCATGCATGTAATTGCAGCTAAAGCAGTATGTTTCAAAGAAGCTCTATCCGAAGAATTTCAGCAATATCAGGAGAATATTATTTCTAATGCCAGAGCACTAGCAGAAGCACTTATGGAAAATGGATTAAGATTAGTGTCAGGCGGGACTGATAATCATCTGATGCTGGTGGATGTTCGCCCCAAGAACCTTACCGGCAAAGATGCAGAAGCAGTTTTAGAATCAGTGAATATTACCGTTAACAAAAACACCATACCATTTGATCCCCAAACACCTTTTGTAACCAGTGGAATCAGGCTGGGAGCTCCAGCGCTAACCAGTCGGGGCATGAATGCAGAAGATATGAAGCAAGTGGGCACAGCTATTGCTATGGCTTTGGGTGACCCCGGCAGCGAAGACAACCTTAATGCAGTAAGAAAAATAGTACAGGGATTATGCCAGAACTATCCACTGTACTAGAAAAGAAGTAAAAGTCAGGGGATGGAATTTGCTTGCAGTAAGGAACAGGATCAACCCTGTTCCTAAATATTGTTGATTAAATGATAGGAGTCTTTTCGAATGGATACCAAAACCCTTTCATTACCAAAACTAAATCAGCTTTCACCTACGCTGGAATCAACCGCACTAAAATTGATGGAAGAAACCGGGGAACTAGCACAGGTGATTGGCAAATTTCGGGGTCTGAGCGGGGAAAAAGTGAATATGGATAATGAAACTATCATCCGAGAAATAGCCAGGGAATTGCTTGACGTAGCCCAGACCGCAGTTACGATGATGTTTGTGCTGGAGGATGAATTTGGCATTAATATTGACAGTGCCGTGCAGGAGCATGTATCCAAATTAGAACGGAAAGGATATTTGTCAAGGTAACGGAAGATAATTCGACAATAAATCTAAATAAATTGTATAATTCACGAAAGGATTTTGCGTCTTCGCCCTCGAATTTTATTGTACTTGAGTAAGAGTGTATAACTTAAGGCTAAGAGGAATTTGGGTTTTTATGTTGAATAGAGAAGAGGGATAGTTAAGACGGGTTAAAGGTGTAGAATAATGGCAGAGAAAAAAAATAAACACTGGGCCAAGGCCTTTAGCGAGGCAATAAACCTGGTCACAACTATTGCGGCGGCAGTCGGATTTTGTGGATACGGCGGATGGTGGCTGGATCAGAAATACGGTACTGCGCCCAAGTTTACTGTTATTGGTGTGCTGCTGGGGATGGCTACAGCTATCAAAGTGATGTGGGATCGTATGGTGGCAGACCAGCATAAAAAGGAAACCAAATAAACCTTGTTAGCAGTCAAAGCCTGCCAAAAGGGCTTTGATTTACATTTTAGGTGACAGCTCGGATAACAGGAGAAGAACCTAGAGACCTGGTTATCTCAATAACGCTATTTTAGGAAGGGGGGAGAAAAGAATGATATTTGGTATGTGGGATGGCGCCTTTTTTCACATTGGGCCAATTCCAGTAGACCACCTGGTAGTTACTGAATGGGTAATCATAGCACTAATAGGAATAATTGCATTTATGGCCACCCGGGACATGCAAAAAGTTCCCAAAGGATTACAGAATGCATTCGAAGCAATAATAATATTTACCAAGGATTTTTTTACCCAGTTAATGGACGAAGAGCATGTCGCTAGAAAGTGGGCACCTTTGCTTACTGCATTTTTCCTGTTCATCCTAATAAGCAACTACAGCGGTCTCATCCCAGGAGCCGCTCATATTGCGGGGTTCCAACCTCCTACCAGCAACTGGAACGTAACTATGACTTTAGCAATAATTACGTTCTTTTCAGTTCATGTTGCAGGATTCTCGGAACATGGTGGACATTACCTGCATCACTTCGTGAGCCCAAGCCCGCTCATGTTACCATTGAATCTGGTAGAAGAAGTGGCACATCCACTTTCCCTTACCGTTCGTCTATTTGGGAATATCTTTGGTGAAGAAATGGTTATAGCATTTTTGCTGTTCATGGCACCATTTGTAGTTCCGGCGGCGATCATGGGCTTAAGCCTGTTATTGGGTGCTATCCAAGCGGTAGTATTTACAATTTTGTCAGCTAGCTATATAGCGGCTGCAGCTGGAAAGGGTCATTAAAAAACAAACATTAAATTTTGCTCATTTTATGGTAAGAGCTTGAAAGGAGGGAAAAAGATGGGAGTAGCATTAGGTGCTGGTCTTGCTGTATCAATCGCCGGTATAGGTGGCGGTATTGGTATGGGTGTAGCTGGAGGCAAAGCTTTCGAAGCCATCGCTAGGCAGCCTGAAGTTGGAGGGGATGTTAGAACACTTCTGTTCATAACTCTGGCTTTTATTGAAACCCTGACTATTTATGGTCTGCTGATTGCATTTATGTTAGTTGGTAAGCTATAGGATGAAACAATAAGTGTAGACTAGAGATTATGGGCGATAGGGCACAATTATTATCGGCTCTATCGCCCAAAATACTATTTGCTCTAAGAGATTGGAGGTAGCACATCCGTGAAAAGGAATAAAAGATTTTATGCATCAATCCTCCTTTTAGCAATGGTTCTAACTATGGGATTTGCAACCTTCTGCCTGGCTTCAGGCGGAGGCGCAATGCCAATAGAAGCACCTGCTGGTCACACCCCGGCATTTGGTAACCTGTATGTAATCGGGTGGACCGCGGTTAACTTCTTTATACTTCTGTCATTGCTGTACAAATTTGCTTATGGACCCATCTATAAGATGCTGGATGAACGTACAGCGAGTATCGAAGGATCACTGAAACATGCAGAAGAGGTTAGAGTAGAGGTTGATGAGTTAAAGAAAGAATCTCAGGCTAATTTGGCTGAATCACGCAGGGAAGCCCAAGAAATCGTAGCCCGGGCTACCAAAGCTGCCGAAGATGCTAAGAATGAGATATTAGCCAAGGCTCAGGGAGATGCAGCTAACATGAAATCAAAAGCAACTGCTGAGATAGAATCAGCTACTGCACAGGCCAAAGCAGAATTAAAGGATACCGCTGCTACACTGGCTATCATGGCTGCAGAAAAAGTATTGAAAAGAGCTATTACCGAAGCAGATCACAAGAACATGGTCAGTGAATTTGTCAATGAGGCAGGCGATCTGTTATGTTAAACAAGAGCGTCGCCAGGCGCTATGCAGAAGCGTTCTTCAGCATCGCCCGGGAAGCTAATAAGGTGGATGAGTTTGAGTTAGAACTTGATAACGCACTCGCAACAATAGAAGGAACAGATAATTTCAAAGACTATCTAGCTCATTTGCTGATTCCCGCCAAGGAAAAGAAAGAAGTTATGAGCAAAATTTTCGCCGGCGGCATTAGCCAGGTGACTCTTAATTTTCTCTTGATGATCATTGATAAGAGGCGCGAAGCATATATAGGCGTTATAGTAGAAGAATATAAAGCCCTGGCTGATGAGGCAAGAAACATCATGAAGGCACATCTGATATCAGCCCAGGAAGTCTCGGCTGATGATATGAAGATATTGGCTGAAAAGCTTTCTACTTCTACTGGTAAAACAGTACAGCTTCAGCAGACGGTGGACCCATCATTAATAGGCGGTATCAAGATACGAATGCAGGACCAAATTATAGATGCCACCGTGGCCAAAAGGCTAGAGATGCTGAAAGAACAACTCAAAAAAGTAAAGATAAGTTAATGTGATAGGGGTGAGCACATAAATGAGTATTAGGCCGGAAGAGATTAGCGCGATATTAAAAGAACAGATCGAGCGCTACCAATCCGAGGTCGAGGTCAGCAATGTGGGCTCGGTTATATATGTTGGTGACGGTATTGCCCGCGTATATGGACTGCAGGGCGCCATGGCTGGAGAACTGCTAGAGTTCACCGGCGGAACTGTTGGAATGGTACTCAACCTGGAAGAAGATAACGTAGGTGCCGTTCTACTTGGTGCTTATTCTCACATCAAAGAAGGCGATGTGGTTAAAGCTACCGGGAGAATCATGGAAGTACCTACAGGTGATGCCATGCTCGGCCGCGTTGTAAATGCCCTGGGGCAGCCAATTGATGGTAAAGGGCCCATAAATACATCTGCATTTCGTCCGATAGAAAAAGTTGCACACGGAGTTGTAACTCGTTCACCAGTTGACACACCAATGCAGACTGGACTTAAGGCTATCGATTCCATGGTTCCTATCGGAAGGGGCCAACGCGAACTGATTATCGGTGACCGTCAGGTTGGTAAGACCGCTATAGGGATTGACGCTATTATAAACCAAAGAGAAAAAAGAGATATCATATGCATATATGTTGCTATTGGACAGAAGCAGGCTAGTGTCGCTGGTATAGCAGCCAAGCTGGAAAGCATGGGTGCAATGGATTATACAATCATAGTAGCTGCTGGTGCTTCTGAACCGGCTCCGCTGCTCTATATGGCACCGTATGCAGGGGTAGCAATGGCCGAAGAATTCATGGAATCACAAGGCAAAGATGTCTTAATAATTTATGATGATTTGTCCAAGCATGCAGTTGCTTATCGTGAAATGTCACTCTTGCTTCGCCGCCCGCCCGGACGTGAAGCTTATCCAGGGGACGTTTTCTATCTGCACTCCCGTTTGCTGGAGAGAGGTTGTAAATTGAACGAAAATTATGGCGGAGGTTCTATTACTGCTCTGCCGATAATTGAAACTCAAGCAGGTGACGTATCTGCATACATCCCGACCAATGTTATATCCATCACTGATGGACAGATATATCTGGAAACAGACCTGTTCTATGCTGGACAAAGACCTGCCATAAACGCTGGTCTGTCGGTCAGCCGCGTTGGAGGTTCAGCGCAGACCAAAGCTATGAAATCAGTTGCCGGTCAGCTCCGCCTGGATCTGGCGCAATACCGTGAACTAGCTGCTTTCGCTCAGTTTGGATCAGACCTGGATAAAGCAACTCTGGCCAGGTTGACCAGAGGTGAAAGGGTTACAGAAATACTTAAGCAGGGACAGTATTTGCCTATGTCTATGGAGGAACAGGTGGTATCTATTTACGCTGGCGTAAATGGCTTCCTGGATGATCTTCCCAAAGATAAAGTACTTGAATTTGAAGCTGATTTTCATAAATTCCTCCGCAGTACCTATGCCGAAGTAACCAGTGCTATTCGGGATACTGGCAAGATAGATGCTGGCACCGAGGAAAAATTAGTCAAAGCCATTGGTGAATTCAAATCCACGTTCTCGGTTTAGGTGGTGAATTAGATGGCAGGAGCAGGTACAAGAGAGTTTAAACGCAGAATACGAAGTGTTAAAAATACCCAGCAGATTACCAAAGCTATGAAAATGGTATCGGCCGCTAAACTGCGCCGTGCCCAGGAAGCTGCTGAAGCTTCCCGACCATATACCGAAACACTACAGGGTACGTTGGCCCGTTTGGCTGGCGTAGCATACGATGTAAAACATCCTCTGTTAGAGAAGCGGGAAGACATACGCAAAATAGGCTATGTGGTAATCACTGCTGATAGAGGTCTATGTGGCGGATATAATTCAAACTTGATCAAAGCCACCAGTACAGCTATTGAGGAAGATACCAGAAAATTAGAAACAGGCATGATAGCAGTAGGCAGAAAAGCTCGTGATTTCTATCGTAAACGCGGAGGGTTGGATGCAGAATTTGTTAATCTAGGCGATAAAATAAGTTATGCAGACGCCAGAGAAATTGGGCAATATATAATGAATGCTTATGAAAATGAAGAAATAGATGAAGTATATGTTGTATATGCTAAATTTATCAACGTTTTACGACAGGTTCCCACGGTGGTAAAACTCTTACCGATAGAGACTCCCACCGCTGAAATGACTGAAGGACAACATGTTATCGATTACATTTATGAACCAAGTGCAGAAGAGATTTTGCTAACTTTGTTGCCTAGATATGTAGGTAGTCTGATTTATAACGCTATGCTCGAAGGTAAAGCCAGTGAGCATGGTGCCAGGATGACGGCTATGGGCAACGCCACCGAGAATGCTGGGGAGATCATCGAAAACCTCACACTGGCCATGAACAAAGCCAGACAGGCAGCCATAACTGATGAGATCCTGGATATCGTAGGTGGAGCTGAAGCTCTGAATAAAGGAGGAAAGTAGAGGATGGCGAATGTAACATATGGAGAGGTAACCCAGGTTATCGGCGCAGTTGTTGATATTCGTTTTAAGCCTGGTGAATTACCTGACCTGATGAACGCTATTACTATAAAGTCAGCCGACCAGGACGCCGATGTAAAGGTAACGGGCGATATCGATGTAACACTGGAAGCGATGCAGCATCTAGGTAATGATACTGTAAGATGTGTTGCGCTGCAGCCAACTGATGGTATCTTCCGCGGAATGAAAGGCACCAATACCGGAGCTTCTATAAAGATTCCGGTTGGAGAGGGATGTCTTGGAAGAATACTGAATGTTCTGGGTAATCCGGTTGACGATGCTGGGCCAGTTACGGCAGCCGACTACTGGGAAATTCATCGCGACCCACCCCAGCTAGTTGATCAACTTCCAGCAACAGAATTACTGGAAACAGGAATTAAGGTTACTGACCTGATTTGTCCTTACGCCAAAGGCGGAAAGATAGGACTGTTTGGTGGAGCCGGAGTTGGTAAGACCGTTATTATACAGGAACTTATAAGAAACATAGCTTACGAACATGGTGGATTCTCAGTATTCACCGGAGTTGGTGAACGTACTCGTGAAGGAAACGATCTATGGGGTGAAATGAGCGAGTCCGGTGTTATTGACAAGGTTGCTTTGATATTCGGTCAGATGAATGAGCCTCCTGGAGCAAGACTGCGGGTTGGATTGACCGGATTGACAGTAGCAGAATATTTCCGTGATGTTGTAGGAACTGACGTGTTGATATTCATCGACAATATATTTAGATTTGCTCAGGCCGGTAACGAAGTGTCTGCATTGCTAGGACGTATGCCATCTGCGGTTGGATATCAGCCTACCCTGGCAACTGACATGGGTCTTTTGCAGGAACGTATCACATCAACTCGCAGAGGATCAATAACTTCCGCTCAGGCAGTATACGTACCAGCTGACGACCTGACTGACCCGGCACCGGCGACTACCTTTGCACATCTGGATGCGACACTGGTTCTTTCCCGGTCCATTTCGGAAAAGGGTATTTACCCGGCTGTTGACCCGCTGGATTCAACTTCTAGAATATTGGACCCCAACATTCTGGGAGAAAAACATTACTTCACTGCCCGCGGAGTACAGCAGATATTGCAGAGGTACAAAGAGCTGCAGGACATAATTGCTATACTCGGTATGGACGAATTGAGTGACGAAGACAAGATCATAGTTGCTCGGGCCAGGAAACTGGAAAGATTCCTATCACAGCCTTTCCACGTTGCTGAGCAGTTCACAGGACAGCCCGGAATTTATGTACCCGTAAATCAGACCGTAGATTCCTTTGCTGATGTACTGGCCGGGAAATACGATCATATGCCAGAAGAAGCATTCCTCATGGTTGGGAATGTAGATGGTGTGGTTGAAAAAGCGAAGAGACTGGGGGCGTAGCCTATGGCAGACAACACCTTCATGCTAGAGATAGTAACCCCAGAAAGAATTCTCTTTAAGGATGAAGTTGACTTTATGGTTGCTCCTGCTGTAGATGGTGAAATAGGTGTAATGAGAAACCATGCTCCACTAGTTGCAGCATTGAAGATCGGCGTACTGCGCTATAAAGATGGTAAAGGTGCCGAAAAGAAAGTGGCTGTCAGCGGTGGTTTTATGGAAATCATTGACAACACAGGCCGTATATTAGCTGAAACAGCAGAACCTGGCGATCACGTGGATGTTCTTCGTGCCAAAGCTTCCAAAGAACGGGCTGAGAGAAGACTAGCACAGAGAGACGAAACAATAAATCATATTCGTGCTGAACAATCACTGAAAAGAGCCATAGCTAGAATAAGGGCAGCTGGAGCTAACTAGTATAAGCAAACAGACAGAGTATTTAAAAGCCGGAAGAAAGCTAAGCTAGCTTCTTCCGGCTTAATTGGTACTCTGCTTCATACCGGTAAGCCATAATAAAAGAGGAATAAGGTAGATATTTATGAATGATATGTTAAAATATCTGATTATTATAACCTTGTGTTATTATTTGGTCAAAGGACTAATATATTTAATATTATGGCAGGCCACCAAGAAGGTAGAACAGCATGCAAGAGAAGCTAAGAAGAAGCAAAAGCAAAAGAAATTTAAGCGGGGAAAAGATGGATGGTATATTGACGAAGACGAAGAAGATAATGATTGACATTAGTAAGGTGTAGGTTATTACACATGTAAATGGGGGGATTTAGTATGGGTAGCGGTCTGATGATGGTAATTGCTGCGGTTTTTATCATTACCATAGCTTTTAGCATACTTATAATAAAGCAGTTTGGCTCATTTGAGAAGAAAGCGATGAAGGCTAAACTTCGGCAGGAGAAATATATTAAAGAATATCTGGCCAATAAGGCCGAAGAGGAAAGAAGACAAGAAGAAGAGGAAAGAATGCGGGCTGAACTGGACAGCCAATCTCAAAATGCTGGGGAAAGCGATAGCGAAGATGATCCCAAACCTTCAGATTAAACCACGTTCAAATAAATAATATTGATATTATCCTGACTGAGTCAGAATTTCAAACTAATCCCTAATCTGCTTGTGATTCTGACTGAGTCAGGATTTTTCTGTTTATTGGCTAAATTATTATAAGCGGTTTAAATCATAATCCACCTCTGGGAATAAATCAGTCGATAATAGGCAAGAATTTTTATAACTGAGGCTTGGGGGGAGAGATGTTTCTTGAGAAAGGCATTGTTATATCTAATTATATTTGCATCACTATGTGCGGTCAGTGGGTATGGTATTGATTATCATGTTAATAATAAATTAAATCACCAATCTCCATATTACCTATCATTTGCATCAATCGGTGCAATTTCACTCGAATCACGTCTTGACTGCTGGGCAAAAATAAACCAGGAGCTTTCTCAAGATGAACTGGAAACTAAATTTGTCAAAGTCCTGAAGGACCTGGGTATGGCCCGGAGTATCGAAAAGATCATCAAAACTGATAAGGAGTACGGTCATCATATTAGTTATACTGTTCAATCGAAGGAGATCACTTATGTATTTTCGGCTGAAACGGACAGTGATAAAAACGAGACCTATTTTCTTCTAAACGTGGTCAGTACTGATCCAGGCTATGAACTTAGCGGGATAGAAGAAAAGCTGTCAAACGGTGATTTAAATTGGCATTATTATTACCTATATACTGGAAAGCTGGACCATTATGTGGACCAGGAATCCAGAAACCAACTAATCGATGTAATCCTACAAAACGTTGGGGCCGGTTCCAGTGAAATTTATGAGGACCAGTATATGACCAGTATAACCGCTTATACCCCATTATTCGAAAACAGTGTTACAGTGCAGAATAAAAAATATAACATACAGGTTGCCGCAAAAAGTACGCCTCAGCAGCAGGGGGCCTTGATATATATCGGGCAGCCTTTGATTATCGGGGATTATTAATACCAGGAGGTGATTAATGGTTGTGGAAATAGCAGTATCCGGCAAATCTACATTACAGGGGACTATTGAGATAAGTACTTCAAAAAACGCAACCCTGCCGATTTTGATCGCGGCCTTATTAAGCGAAGATAAAATTAATATAAATATGGTACCAGAGATAAATGACGTAGAAATAGTAAAAAAACTGCTTCAAAACCTGGGTGCTTTCCTTGTGAAGAATGATAATTCGTTATGCATCAAGAGTTTTGTAAGCAACATATATCCGGATTATGATCTGGTAAGGCAGATCAGGGCATCATTATTATTAATGGGACCGATATTAGCCACCAGAAAGATCGTCAAGATATCTCTCCCGGGTGGTTGCGCTATTGGCACCAGGCCGATAGATTTGCACCTGAAGGGATTTGAAGCATTGGGAGCAAAAATCAGAGTCTCCGGGGGCAATGTTATTGCTGAAGCCCGGGAATTAAAAGGCAATCATATATACCTGGATTTCCCCAGTGTAGGTGCTACAGAAAATTTAATTATGGCAGCTGCGCTGGCAGAAGGTACCACCTATATTGAGAATGCTGCTCTGGAACCAGAAGTTGTAGACTTAGCCAACTTTATCAACAGTATGGGTGGCCGAATTCATGCAGCGGGAAGCAATTTAATCAAAATAGAAGGTCAAAAGAAACTCCATGGGTCTACCTATACTCCGATTCCAGACCGGATAGAAGCAGGAACCTACATGGTAGCAGCCGCCGCTACAGGAGGCGATTTACTCATAAAAAATGTAATTCCGGAACACCTCAAGGCAACTACTGCCAAATTGGTGGAAAGTGGAGCCCGGGTTGATGAAATGGACCATGAAATAAGAGTACAAAGGACCGGGCCGGTAAGGCCGATATATATTAAAACTCTTCCTTATCCAGGATTTCCTACAGATATGCAGGCACAATTTATGGCTTATTTAAGCCATACTGCGGGGAGTAGTGTAATTACCGAATCAGTCTTTGAGAACCGATTTATGCATACCCAGGAATTGATGCGTATGGGAGCCAATATAAAGATCGAAGGCAGAACTGCCATCATTAAAGGAGTGCCACAGCTCAGCGCCGCCCATGTAAAAGCTACTGATCTTAGGGCTGGAGCCGCGCTATTAATTGCTGGACTTATGTCAGAAGGGACTACCCATATCAGCAACAGTCATCATATCGACAGGGGCTATGAAAACATTGTGGACAAATTAAACCAGGTGGGAGCAAACATTTATAGAAATTAATGTTATTGGATGAGGTCATAATTATTTCCTGGCTTTAATAATATTAATACATGAAAAATAAAATTATAAAACAAATAATTATATTGGTGATAATTGGGATAGTGGCTGTGATTCTTATCTCCTACTTCCAACGTGATGATTCCTCGGAAAAAATACCACAACCTACCATCACATTATATCTACATGAATCCAGGCAAGTAGTTCAAATGGAAATAGAGAAATATGTATCCGGAGTGGTAGCGGCTGAGATGCCTGCTTCCTTTGATATGGAAGCATTAAAGTCTCAGGCCTTATGCGCGCGCACATATGCGTGCAAAAAAATTATGGAAAACCGACCTTATCCGATGGAAGCAAATCTATCAGATGACATCACCTGCTGCCAGGCCTATGTCTCATGGGAGCAGTTCCAAGATTTACATCCAGCCCAATACGAGTTGCTGAAGGCAAAAATTGAAGAGGCTGTTTTAAGCACCAGAGGAGAAATCATCATTTATAAAGGTAAACCTATTGATGCGTTGTATCACTCGACCTGCGGGGGCCAGACGGAAAGCGCAGCTGAAGTCTGGGGAAGTGAAATTGCTTACCTCCAGTCTGTTGACTGTAACTATTGTTCAATTTCCAATTATTACGAGAGCAGTCAGGTGATTTCTTACCAGGATCTAAATAGTGTAAGCAGTACATTGATGGGCAGCCAGCACCATATCGAAATAAGCGAAAAGAGCCCGAGTGGAAGGGCTAGAGAAATTAAATTAAACGATCAGGAAATATCAGCCAGCAAATTTCGCCAGTTATTTAATCTGCCCTCAACTCATTGGGAGTTTAAAACCGATCAGGATAATCTGATCATCAACAGCCGGGGATATGGCCATGGGGTTGGCTTGTGTCAATATGGAGCCAATGGCATGGCTTTGGATGGGAAGGATTATAAGGGAATTATTTCCCATTATTATAAAAACACCAGGATATATAAACTCAATTATCAGGATAATTAAATTCAGATCACCCCCTTCCTCCCTTCACCTCGCTGGGTGTTTCTACCATGCTCCCTCGACGCCTCCGGCATATTCATGCATCCCAACCGGGTTTTTGCAGTGGATTCAGCAATATTTATGCAATCAGTTTCAGCGTTTTAAAACGGGACCAGCAATAAAATATAATCAAAATAACTTCCAGTTGTTCTTCCCGGAGATACAGTTGAATATATTTAAATAATTTAACTGGCGGGAGGACTAGGATGCAAAATTACATTAGAAAAAGAGCAGTCAAGATTGCGAACCACATAATAAAAACATCAAATACAGTTAGACAAACGGCGGAGATTTTTGGAATTTCCAAAAGCACGGTGCACAAAGATGTATCTGAACGCCTTCCTCGGATAGATGTAAAGTTAGCCGAGGAGGTAAAAGAGATTCTGGAAAAAAATAAGGCAGAACGTCATATTAGGGGCGGAGAAGCAACTCGGCAGAAATACGCAGCAAATAGTCACGAAATAACACAATAAGAAAATATCCTACAATAATAACAACGGAAAGATATAATAATGGTATAATTATGAAAAATGTCGAGGAGGGCCTTGCTAACCATGTTATTCGCCAGCGAGGATATTGGAATTGATCTTGGAACAGCCAGTGTACTAGTTTTTAAAAAAGGCAAAGGTATTGTACTGCATGAGCCATCAGTTGTAGCTATAGATAAGAATACCAATAAAGTAATTGCAGTGGGAGAAGCAGCCCGCCAGATGTTAGGAAGGACCCCCGGGCACATAGTTGCTATAAGGCCCTTAAAAGACGGTGTTATCGCTGATTATGATACAACTGAAAAGATGTTGACATACTTTATAAAAAAGGTGATAGGAACCAGATTCCTGTTCAAACCACGGGTTATCGTCTGTATACCCACTGGGGCAACTGATGTGGAGGAGCGGGCTGTCAACCAGGCTACCATATCTTCTGGTGCCAGACAGGCTTTTATAGTTGAAGAACCTTTGGCTGCCGCTCTGGGTGCGGGCATGAATATATCGGATGCCACCGGCAATATGGTAGTTGATATAGGCGGGGGGACTTCTGATATTGCGGTCCTTTCACTGGGAGGTATCGTGTGTGACGCTTCGCTTCGAGTAGGTGGGGACAAGTTCGATGAAGCTATAATCAGGTATATACGCAGAGAATATAACTTGATGATTGGAGAACGCACAGCCGAAGAAATAAAAATACGGGTAGGAACAGCATATATTACCGATGAAAACATGTATCGGTCCATGGAAGTAAGGGGCAGAGATCTCTTGACCGGATTGCCTAAAAATATTCAGGTAAGCTCGAAAGAAAGTTTTAAAGCTCTTCAAGAACCTATTGAAGCCATACTGGAAGGAGTTAAAAAGGTACTGGAGATAACACCTCCTGAATTAGCGGCAGATATTGTAAACAATGGTATAGTAATGACCGGGGGAGGCTCCCTGTTAAATGGTCTGGATATATTGCTGTCCAAAGAAACCAATCTTCCGGTATATGTAGCCGAAGATGCCATTTCATGTGTAGCCATGGGTACCGGGAAAGCACTGGAACAGATATCGATACTAAGACAAACCAAGAAAAAAGGCGGTAGGAAACTGGTATAGGTTCAAGTAATTGCTGCTGGAAGACGATACATTATCAATAGCAATTATTAGGAGGGAACCTTTTGATAAAAGGATGGTATACTGCTGCGTCAGGGATGATGACGCAGATGTCCAGGCAGGATGTGATCGCTAACAACATCGCTAATGCTGCTACCAGCGGCTATAAGAAGCAAATGTCACTTTCCCGGGCATTCCCGGATATGTTGATCAGTCGCCTGGAAAGCACAACCGACCTCGGGAATCCGTCGCATAATATTCACACCATAGGCCGCCTGGGAACTGGGGTAGGTCTGGAGGAAATCTCAACTGACCTGTCGGTGGGGAACCTGGCGAAAACCGATGTGCCTACTGATTTTTCGCTGGCCCAAACCGGGAGTTATTTTGTGGTAGAAACCGAGCAAGGTGAGCGTTATACTCGTAATGGTGCTTTCAAGATAAATTCAGAAGGTGGCTTGACCGATAGTCAAGGCAACCCGGTTTTAGATGAAAATAATAGACACATTATGATTAGTGGGGAATTTAGTGTTGATCGTACGGGTGTGATAAGCTTTGCGGATGGAACAGCAGCGGTTACCCTGAAAGTGCTGCAATTTGATGATCCCCAAAAACTTCAAAGAATTGGGGATAATCTTTATAGCAATGAGGAAGGTTCAACCATGTCTGCCAGTCCAGCTAGCCGAGATATCCTGCAAGGTTATCTGGAGAGTTCTAACGTTAATGCCATAATGGAAATGGTGGATCTGCTAAGTGTAGTCCGCGCCTATGAATCGCTGCAAAAGGTTGTGCAGGCTGAAGACGAAACGGCTGGAGTAGCTATTGATCAGGTTGGCAGCACTTCTTAAGGTTAGTGTTATCGGTCTCATCCTGCCGACTCTATCGATGTACCCGCCCCCAGGGCGGGTTTTTTAGTGTCTGGGCACAGGATAGGGTGCATTAGAGCTATGAAATAAGAGTATTATTGTATAGTTTCTTTAAATTACTGTCTGAGCAAGAGAGAGTAAGGTGAGTTATAATACTGATATAATATGTAGAAATGGGGATTGACATGCCTGATCGGAAAAAGGCCGATATATTAGGCTGTGGCATTGACTTGCTGAATGTTGATGAAACAATGGAACGGATAAATTACCTGATTGAATCCGGCACCGCGGAACAGGTTATCACTCTAAATGCGGAAATAGCTTATACCGCCAGGCAAGACCGGCAACTGCAGACAATCATCAATTCTGCCAGCCTGGTGACTCCTGATGGGATCGGCATCGTATGGGCCGGACGACTGATGGGCTATGAGATAAAGGATCGAATAACCGGGATAGACCTGATTCATAAAGTAAGCGAGAAAGCAGTAAACCAAGGCTGGAAAATATATTTACTCGGTGCTGCCCCGGGGATGGCAGATAAAGCAGCTCGCAATTTATCCGGCCTGTACCCCGGATTACAGATAGCAGGCAGTGATCACGGATATCATAGACAGGAGGATATGGAGGAGGTTATAAATTGTATTAACCTGGTCAGACCCGACATCTTATTAGTTGCTCTGGGCGCTCCCCGACAGGAATTTTGGATAAATAATTATAAAGATAGACTTGATGTGCCGGTCTGTATTGGAGTTGGGGGTAGTTTTGATGTTATAGCCGGAGTGAAGAAGAGGGCACCAGATTATTTTATTAAACTTAATCTCGAGTGGTTGTACCGATTGCTTTCCGAACCAGCTCGGATAAAAAGACAAGCCGTATTACCGCTGTTTGTTTTACAGGTATTAAAAAGCAAATACCTGTCTACTAAATAGTATCCCTGATAAAAAGATTCTATAAGCTAAATTCATTGAAGTTAAATAGTATGCAGTCAGTTACTCAGGCTGTTTGAGCGGAACTAGCCTTGGAGTAATTAATAATATAAAGTGAGGGGAAGCAGGTGGAGGTAAAAAAACTTTTTGCCCTCGATATCGGTACACGTAAGATAGTAGGGGTAGTCATGGAAAAAACTGATTCCGGGTATGAGATCCTGGCCAGTGAAATGATGGAGCATACCACCAGAGCCATGGTAGATGGACAAATACATGACGTAGAGGCGGTTGCCAATACTATTAAGAAGATTAAAGAAGTG
>LNQE01001536.1_pt1 | contig 22332 bp, 22 predicted proteins | sample 603111 | NCBI WGS metagenome assembly LNQE01 (sample SAMN04260313, study PRJNA301899) | hydrocarbon metagenome | isolation source: hydrocarbon-contaminated ditch | place: Germany: Bremen | collected 1998
CAATCAAGGCGTGATAAACGCTGCCGCCCCCGAAGGGCGCCCCGGCGGCAGATCTATGGCGGTATACATCAATTGGATAGATTCGAAAAGTTGCACGGGAAATGGCGCATTGAGTTCTGGAATCGATTCGTTTGCTTTTTCTTGTAGTGTCACCATGGCTAATGTATAGGATCGGGTTTTCGCTTTTACAGCAAATTCCTTACACTACCGCATTTTTTCGTATTCCTCATCATGGACGGGAGAATATCCTGCATTAATTAGGGCAGTTTCAAATAATCCAAGAACCTCATCATCATTTTTCAACAGACTGTGTAATGTAGAAATTATTCCTGGTAGTGTAAGGTCAGAACCTCCTTCTTCTCTTAAGAGCTCTGTCAAGGCTTACCTATGCTAACGCTGTCAACTTAATATTAGTCACTTCTTTCTGTGAATAGATCTCCTTTCTTTCTCCGTTATAGAAATCCATCCAGCGTTCAATGGCTTCCACCAACTCATCCCTGCTGTTAAACTTTTGATTGTTGATGGCCTCTTGCTGAAGCATATCCCATTTTCCTTCGATAAGATTCAATTTCGGTGAACTTGTAGGCAGGAAGACGGGATCTATCCGTTTGTATTGCCTAATTGCTTCAGAAGAAATCTTGGACTTATGATAACTAACATTGTCAATGATAGTTTTGATCTTTACAAACGGCCAGCGTTTTCTCACCTTTGCGATAAAATCTATGAACTCCTTGCTGGTTTTCCGTTCATAGCATTGTATAAAAATTTCATCGTCGTGAACATTATAAGCACCAAAACAAAGTACGAGTCCATAAGTTCTCTGGCGGGCATCGAGCTCCGGGACATCTCCACACCACTTTCTTCCCCCGTATTCCTTGGCTGCCAGTGGGCCTTTCTCATCAAGGCACAATACTATTCCCGTCTTTGGCGTGTTCTCATAGAGACTCAGAACTCGTTTTTTTTAGGTCATACTCAGGGTCACGACTTGAAATGGTTGTGCGTGTATTTCTCCACTTGATACCCGATTCTGCAAGGATCTGCCGGATCCTCTCGTGGGATATCTTTTCAACGATTTTTGCTCGTGTTTCTACATACCATACCAACCTACGAAGGCTCCAATTACTAAACTTCATTCCCAACTCACGGGGTTCCGTCGTGGCAACGTTCACAATCATTTCTCGTTGCTCTTTTGTTATCCGGGGATTCTTCACAGTTCTTGGGACTGGCAATAGCCCCTCAATTCCTTTCTTATTGAATCGGTGGATCCACTTTCGAATGGTCCCATCATGCGTGTTTGTCCTTTCCCTGATCTCGGGTACGGTGTATCCGTCACTTGAGAGCAAGATCATTTTGGCACGAAGCCCAACCTCTTCATCTTCCATCAGGAGATACAATTCCTGCATCTCTTTATCAGTGAGATCTCGTACAAAGATCATCTGTCCCCACCTTTCACAAGCGATTCGAGGTAGAGTATGTGCTTAAAAACGGCATGTTCTACCAGGTCACTCATCGTATTGTGAAATCCGGCATCTACCATTTGTTTCCCCCTTTCCTCCACATTTCTGTTGAGTTTATAAAGAGTGGTTCCTTTTTCAACCATACGAAATACACCTCCAGAGCATATATTTAGCTCTTTAATTACTACTATTATATTACAAATATAAATATATTTCACTCTTTAATAACTTACATTCCACTAACATAATGCTATAATTAAAATTGACAGAAAAAAAGTGGGGCTATGTTGGCAGTGCTCTTAAGCGGACTCCGAAAAAAAATAAATCTCCGTTTTCCGGATTGTCCAGTTGATCTATTCCATTGATATGGAATATCCGTCCTCGTGTCGACGTTGTTGCTTTAACTTCGACTGAAGACCCCTTCCATTCGAAATCATGCCTGCTTCCGAACGGGCCTCTCCACCGGCGTACGGATTCTGCAGCTCCGAATATCGTAAACAGCCAGCCGGACAGGAATCTGATCTCTGCAATCAGACCAATAACTTCATTCCGGGTAAGTAAATCCTGGGGTGTCTGGCCCCAGAATCGTCTCCACCTCGCCATTACCTGACGAACGATATCCACTGGAGGCATGATACCCTTTGTCAGTTCGGTGGCTATCTCTGTCCCGATCAGATCAAATCCGGCATGGCCTGAACCTTCACGACAGATAAGGTCCAGATACCGTGCGGGAGCCTGGCCATGGACGGTCAGTTCATGGGTTCTGATAAATATTCCACGACTCTGCCGATCAAAATAATCAGGATCCTCTGGGTCAAGGAGAACGAGTATATGATGGATTTTTTCTGCATCAAGAGCGAAGAACAATCGGGGAGTAAGATCAGGGAAAGCTACTTTCGCGGTAAGGTTCTCTCCTTTCGGTCGATTTGCCTCAAGATGATCCCAGATCCCAGGGGGTATTCGTGACATCTTTTCATCTTCCCGGAACAGTACCCCGGACATATTTCTCTACCGGCTGTGGATGATCAGATTTTGGAAATGAAAAAGCAATACCAATCAGATCACAGGATTCAGGATCATCCGGGTCATCATAGAGCCTGGTACGATTTCCATTGAGAGGAGTATCATAACCTGAATATCTGCTGATAGGATAGAGAAGAAGAAGCCCTTCTTCCTTTGAACGCTGGTCCCGGGCACATGTGCGAATACGGGGTTTATCTCCATTGCGTATCGCCTGTTCCATCCTGACAAGTGCATCAGCTGATAACCCTGCAGCTTCATCCCTCGATTCACTGATAACCCCGAGTCGATCAGTTCCTTTTATTCTTGTACGACTAATCTGCGGTACAGGTCCGCCAGGCAGATTCCAATTGGCGGAACCAAGTCTTTCATCAAGAGACCCTCTGCCCCTTACAGCAACGACCCATGTTGTCAACTCACCAAGCCCGGATTGTTTTTCAATATACGCACTAATCAGTGACGGAGAAAACTCTCCGGGATCACCGAATTGTTGATATGATTTAATGAAAGACAATACCCTACTTGTATCAACATTTGACCATACTGGTCCTTTTTTATCATTTTCCAAAGGGGCCCCAAGTCCTGAAAGGAACTCTTTCAGAATCCGGAGATTTGCCTCTTCCTGTTCTCTGAGAATCCGTGGCTGGCTGAGGGGAAATTTAACTGTTTCTGTACTTTTCCCGGAATAACTTTGTGCAATAGTTTCAAACTGGGAAAACCGGGATTTTAACCGGCTTGTAATCGTCATCGTAGGATGAGCACGGATTCTGATTCCTACCTGAACAGGTGTGAGTCCTTCATCTTCATATATCCGGATATCTTCCCGGATCTGGCGTTCTACAAATGCGAGATCGCTGAAATGTTGTATTAAATCGGGAGTTGTATAAATTCTCGTCAGATCCTCATAACCATGGCGAAATCCAAACCATCTGCCCATCTGCATCAGGGTGTCATACATGCTGCTGCTGCGGACAAAATAACTCACAAGCAGACCTTCCAGAGTGAGACCACGGGAGAGTTTGTTGCCACCAATTCCTACTGCCTTAAGATCAGGATCTTTCTGATAATCAAGGACCTCCCCGGTTTGACTGTTTATTGTCTTTACATCAACAGATTCAAAAAAAGAATGTATGAAAGGTTCTATAACCGCAAACGGAACGTCTAAATCGGGATACCGCTCCCGGGTTATTCTCCGGAAATCAGATTCCCAGCGATTTTTTAGTAAATCCTGCATGCCCCTGTGCCGCTGATACCGCCATTCATCTCGTAGTTCCTTAAAACGTTGGAGAAAAATATCAGTTAGTCTTCTCTGTTCTCCGATAAGATGGCTGGTGTGAATCAGCATCGTTGCCGGTTGGGATCCTTCACCTCGTTGCGAACGAGCTGCACCTGCGAGTATAAAATCAATCAGTGCATTCTCAAGGGATGCAGGTACGGATCCGTCAGCAATGATTTCAAGGTCGTCATCAGATATCGGATTCAGAATATCCAGACCTGACTGCCCCTCGGTCTCGAAGTAATCTGAAATTCCAAAAAGCTCTTCAGCGCCATAGTAGCCATGTGGTTTTGGCAGATCAATGATGAAATCCTTTGGATATAAATCGCCTGAATATTCAGGATGATACGTATCGTGAGGAATCAGGATATTCGCAAATGGTGTAGCAGTATATGCAACGTAAGCTGATTTTTGGAACCTCTGAAGGATTTGACGAATTTTTCTGTTTATCGCAGATGGATATTCAATCACACCATCTTCACTATCATCTTCAGTCTGATATGTCCCACTGGTGTCTATACTTGCCTGATCAGCCTCATCATCGATAATGAGAACCGGTATTGTTCTCATATAATCTTCAGGAGCACTATCAAGCCACTGGATTAACCTCCTGAGAACTGCCCCGTTCTTTTTTATCACCAGAAGTACCGGTTGCGGACCCTGGAGAGCTGCCTGGTTCGCATATCCTGCCCGGAAATCACCAGTCAGCTCATCTCGTGTGAATTCAAACCATTGACGACCAATGGGAGGCAATGGGACAGTATCACGATTCGGCCCGGGATATCCCACCAGTTCGCGTTTAAGACGCTGCTGTGTCTGTAGTCGTAAACCGTTATCAATTCCAGAAAGAACAATGACCAGACGGTATCCTAAATCCGCAGCTTTGGCAATCAGGGCAGTATAATTAGCCGTTTTTCCGCTCTGGACATACCCGAGTACAAGACCCCTGATATTAAAGGATTCCGTGTCAGGAGGTGGAAGTTGCCCGAGAATTCTGTCGGTGGCATCGTCAACAGACTGAACAACATTCTGTGGCCAGCCCTTCTGATCCAGCCAGAACTGGCGGAGTGTTGTCCAGTAATACCATTCAGATCTATCAGCCAGCCTTAGCCAGTCAGCACGATCTCTGTTATTTACAATAACCCGAACCGGTTCAAGAGTGATTGTACTTTCACTGGCAAGTTCTTGCAGAATCCTGCTCCGGAATTCGTCAGGGATTGCAGGATTGTTCACCGCAGAATCCCTTGACAGCCCGACATCGATAAACCTGCGGACAATCCCAAGAGCTTCTTCGAAATTCATAATTTCGTTCCATTATCAATTATCTTTGATTTGATCCCTGATTCGGTCAAATAAATTCTTCAGAATAACCAGCTCATCGGGCCTGGCGATTTTTTTTATCTCGAGGAATACCTCATCCAAGGTCCAGAGCTTATTATTCCCAAAAACATTTCTTGTCGGAGGATTGTGTTGATGAGGTATTACATCCCTCGATGTAATGTCTGCCCTCTCACTTCCGGTACGAGGCACGTCATCAATAGGAGGGGATACAGGCCTTATCTGAGTATATTTTCCTTTTCCTGCAGGGGTTCCCTGATGCAGATTCGCAGGAACATCAACAGGAACAGGTGGCGGGTGTGTTTCAATTCTTCCCGGTTTTTCGGCCTGATCATAGATATCCCGTGCCCTGATAACAAGCGGTTGAGTTTTCTCATCAATTTCTTTTCTTATCTGTGGGGGGAGCTGAACATACATCTTTGATACATCGATTTTAAAGGCACTGTCCAGTTTCGATGAAAAATTCAACGCAAATCTGGCTAGTTTTGTATGCTCATCATATGTTCGGATCCGGCACCAGCCTCCACTCTGTATCATCCTGTCATTGCGATATATGTAAAAACCCTGTTGCTGATTCCACTTCCTTGGACCACCGGCACGGGTATGTTCCTGCAGGGTTGAGTATGAAACTTTTGGAGGAAGTATATAAGGTTCGATCACAATTTCACCATGTATGCCCTCGTGTTCCAAAGGTATTCGAATCGCCTCAATTTCCTTTGTTGCGCGTTCATGTCTGGAAAAGGGATCCCATGGCCGGATTTCATTTCCATTCAGGATGATTCTGATTTGATTCCCTGATGTTTCACCATAGAGAAACCGGTGATATACCATCGCAAGATGATCCTCTAGTTCGCGACACATTGAAGCCATTTTATTCCGGGCATGATCTCCTTCCGGGTTCTTATAATCAAGGATATTTCCCAGCTGTTTCCACAGGACTGCTGTACCGGTATGTTCGTTTAGAAATTCCATGACCGGAAGTTCAAGCTCACTACTGCTCACCGGAATTATTTCCCATCTGTCGGTCCGGTTAACGTGCTCAAGATCCCATTGATATGCAATAACTTCTGATTCCTGAGGATTGCTGCGGGTTGCAACGGTCCATTTTTTACACTGACTGAATGAAGCTGTCTTTAATCCAAGACCAAATTTTCCGAGACTCTTTTCATTATATTCACGATCTGAACCAAACCGCATTGCTTCCTTCAGCTGGGTTTCTGTCATCCCCCTGCCATTATCTGTCACAAGAACCCAGGAATTCACACCATAAAATTCAATGCGTATGTTGATTTCCGTTGCTTCAGCCTCTATTGAGTTATCAACAAGTTCGGCTACTGCTGTTGGGAATTCATACCCCAGTGATCTTAATGAATTAATAAGTCGTTTTGCAGAGGGGATTATTTCCTCGCCTTTTTTTTCCAGTTCCATATTTCATCTCATACTTTTCAATAAGTTGTAAATACGTTCCAGGGAATATTCAGCATTTGAATTTCAGGCAATCAGATTTTCCTGATAAGTTTATCATATTGCAGAATCTGCGATAATTTAAACGGTACCTGATAAATGGTTATTCATCTGTGATATTTATAAAATATCCCATAATAATCGTATTATTTATCCTGTCGAATGCAGACCCCCGAAACAGGCTGAACAGAAAATGCCCGATTCATCCCTTGAAGAATACCGGAAGATCAATGCGATCATCGAACGGGACAGCACGGATGCCACGTACAAGTATGCCCTCCTACGGGGAACTATCGAGGTCTGCGAGCAATACCAACACCTTGGCCGCCAGGAGGGGGAGAAGATCTGGTTCCCGCTCGGTCTCCTGGTTGAAAAATGGATCTTCTTCTACTATCCCCTCGTTGCCCATGACCAGTACATTCCTCAGAAGAGCGGAGAGACCCCTGAAGGGAGCAGTCATCTCCGGATGTCGTTTCGCCCGTTGCTGACGACCCTGGCAGACTATTACCTGAGGACCGGTGGCGGGCTCTCCCAGTTTTACAATGACTATGAACGGGGGATGATTCCCGGAGATATCAGGGAGACATTCCTCTCGCTCTGCAGGAAGATCCGGGATACCATCACGCAGATGCCCATGAGGCATCTCGGCTATTCGTATGCAAAGAGCCACTACTCGGTCTTTGGCTACAAAAAGAGTGGAGGCCGGATACCTTCGCAAGCAACCCTGGACCGCGAGTTCCTCATCCGGAACTTCGGGGAGTACTCCCTGGGCCGGGACCTGAATACAGTCTTCCTCTATTTTGGGGGATTCATCTCCGGAGAAAACACCCTGCTCCTCAAGTGGGCACAGTTCTCAAGCGAGAAATCGGGGGGCAGGATCTCTGTTGCAGATGCAATGGAGGTCCTCACGATGACCCCCGGAACGGAGCGGGACACCTGGGAGGCCCAGCGCTTCTACGAGCACCTGTGGGGAAGAAACGAGGTGGTCAGCTGTGTCTGGACTGGTGCACCCGTCGCTTCATGTGCAGAATGCCATATTGATCATATGCTCCCCTTCTCCATCTGGAAGAACAACGAACTCTGGAACCTCATGCCGGCAACCCCTGATGCAAACGGGAGGAAGAGCGACAGGATCCCTGCTGAATCACTCCTGGAAACGAGGAAAGATGCCATCCTCCACTCCTGGAGCCAGATGATGCAGTATGCACCGAACGTCTTTGAAAAGGAGATCCGCATCTCTCTCATCGGGAACCAGTTCGATCCTTCCCGCTGGCAGGAGCAGGCATTCGATGCCCTCAAAGAGAAATGCCGCTACCTCATAGAGATCAGAGGGTATGCCGCATGGGAAGGCTGAACTGCCCGTTCTGCACGCCATCACCGGATGACGTGATTATCGATCACGACCTTGCCTATGCCTTGTATGACGGGTACCCGGTGAACCCCGGACACGTGCTTGTCATCCCCAGGCGGCATGTTGCGGGCTGGTTTGAGGCAACCGGCCAGGAACAGCAGGCACTCCTGGCAGTCCTTCACAGAGTAAAAGAGCTCCTCGATGAACGCTATCACCCGGACGGGTACAATATCGGGATCAATGTGGGCGAAGCTGCCGGCCAGACGGTCATGCACCTGCACATTCACGTCATTCCGCGATACAACGGTGATGTTGGAGATCCCCGTGGCGGGGTCCGGGGAGTTATTCCGGAAAAGCAGGGATACTGACTGTTTGAGGGAGGCGGAGCGGGTTTTATCTTCCTGTTTTTTGCGGGTTTTATCCTGTCCTGATGGGATGGAGTCTCGGGCGGAATATGCATCTCTTGAGATACACTGCCCATCATTGGAAAGGAATCTTAGCCCTTTATTGGTCAAAAATCCGAGGTATTACCCCATAGGAGAGAAAAATTTTCACATCCTAGTTATTACGAATTTTGATACAAAATCACGTTCAAGGACTATTTAGAAATTTATTGAAACGTTGGCTTACCCTCTGTTTCGTGATTTGTATCTGTTTATCGGCCCCTTCAGAGAGATAGCAATATCAAAATCGACACACTTATCCCAATTGATACAAAAGAATGGAATCTAACTTGAAAATGAACGCTAAATTAACCCACCTTTTAAAAAATGTGGCACAACAGAGGGGAATTACTCTTTCGGCTCTGAAGGAAGAGATTGATGAAAAGGAGATCCTGAATAGGTTGGATGATTATCCTAACCTATCAGCTATAATCCTGGCCGATGAGATAGATGTCAATGCATTAAGTATTATTACGAAAAATCTGCTCGTCTTCACTTGGTGGGATAAAAGTAAATTCAAGGCATTTCTTAAAGATCCAATTTTTGCAGAGAATGCGATTCAGTCATTAATCAAGAAGTTTCCCCGGGATGATGGTTCAGCAGCGAAAAGAATCGATGCATTCATTGATTATTTGATCAATTCTGACCTGTCAAAGGGAAAGGAGGGCATAAAGGAATCGCATGCCGGGCTCTTCTGTTCTCTTCTCCTGACGGTAGCTTTCCCTGAAAGATTTGTAGATTTCAGGCAAACTCGGTGGATGAATCTGGCGAGAAGGCTTGGATACGAACTTCCAGACTCAAAGGATACCTATGGCCAGAAGATTGTATGGGCAGGGAAGTTTGCACAGGTAATTGCGAAAACAGCCATATTTCAGAAATATTGGCACACGGAATACCCTTTGTGGGCTGTTGCCGGTCTTTGCTGGAATTTAAAGAATGAGAAGGTGATTGATATCATAGATACCGAATATGATGACCGGATACAGAGTCTCCTTAACAAGAAGGGGCAGGTTATCTTATATGGACCACCAGGTACCGGGAAGACCTACCACGCTCGGCAAGTACTCTATCGAAAGGAGTATGATCACTATAAATTGGAAGAGAAATCCCTCCTCGACCAGCGTGTCTTCTCAATCACAATATGGCCCCCAAGGGATGGGGAAGTCTTCGATCTCAATCCCGGAGATGAATTCCTGTACCAGTGGAAAGGAAGACGTAACTGGCAGAAACACTATGATGAGCTGCAGGAGGGAGATGTACTTCTGGCATACCATCCCTCTCCATTCAAACAATACAGAGCAATACTTCGTTGTCTTGAAAAAGAGGAGAATTCGATACGTTTAGAATATTTACGCTCCTGGGATGGTCCAACTTTTAACAAAATGAAGGAAGATCCGGTCCTTCAGGAGACTCTCATGATGAGGGTTTTCATGACCTTCAGCTTGAAAAGGCTCGATGAGGTTGAATTTGAACGAATCCAGGCACTTTCTCCCGATCTCACCAACGAGGCTCTGGGCCTTGTCGTAACACGAATACTTGAAACCATACCAATTAGTGAATTTGTCACCTTCCATCCCTCATTCGGGTACGAGGAGTTCATCGAGGGTCTTCGACCCGAGTCGGACGAAGAGGGGGTCCTCCGCTTCAGTGTCCAGGAAGGGATCTTCAAGAGGTTCGCCCGGCAGGCCTGTAACATCCTCCTCCAGGAATCGGGCATCGAGAAGCGGTGGATGCTGGGAGGAGGAGTCCCACAGCTCAACAAAGAAGAGAAGGATGTTGTAAGAAATACTGCTCCTGATGTTCCATTCTACCTCGTCATCGATGAGATCAACCGGGGTGATATCTCCCGTATTTTTGGGGAATTGATCACCCTGCTTGAAGCAGACAAGCGGTATGCAGGGGAGCATGAGATCATCACCAAGCTCCCGTACTCTAAGCAGTCCTTTGCAATCCCTCCGAACCTGTACCTTCTCGGAACGATGAACACCGCTGACAAATCGATTGCGCTTGTCGATATCGCCCTCAGGAGGCGTTTTGGGTTCATTGAGATGATGCCGGATTGTAACCTCCTCAGGAGACTCTTTGAAGACGTGCCGGACGAAGTACAGCCGATAGCGGACCTCGCCGTCTCTCTCCTTGAGAACCTCAACAGCAGAATTCTGAAGCGGTATGATCGTGATCACCAGATTGGCCATAGTTATTTCATTGGTCTGAAGGAGACACGATCCCACGATGAAGCAGTTGAAACGCTGAGATTAGCCTGGTACTACGAGGTTATTCCACTCCTTCAGGAATATTTCTATGATTCTCCTGGAAAGCTCAAAGAGGTCATTGGAGAACTTTTCGTCTCAGTTGACGGAGATTATGGCTTTAGCTTCATGCCCGAACGCTCAGGTGGGGAGTTCATTAATGCAATGAAAGCAGTGGCAAAGGAACGAGCAGATATCCCAAATGGCGCTTCTGATGCAGACAGCAATATTATTTGAATATGAAGAGCGGCGTTTCGAAGTATCAGAGACTGATCGAATCGATGACCGAACCCTCTATCTAACAGAGAAGACCCTTCAGGATCTTGAGCGGCTGAATTCTGGTGGATTTTTTGATATTGGGAGAACGACAATCCGGGCGAAGAACTATGTCGGTATTATCAGAGTCGGGGGGATCTCCCTCCAGGTCCTTCCAAAGATTATGCGATCTGCAAACATCAGGGAGCACCAGGCACTCTCGGCGTCAAACCTCCTCCAGATGCTATCTTCTTCCGGAATTATTCCATTCACACACCCACGAGCAGCATTCCTCGATATTCATCGGATCGATCTCTTTGAGATCTTCATCAGGCTCTTTGCAGATGAACTCCAGCATCTGGTACACCATACCCAGTCTCGTGAATATATACGCAAATCAGATAATCTCAGGTTTGTTAAAGGGAAGATCACTATAAATCAGTATAGCAACCCTGCCCGAATGCATGTTATCCCCTGCACCTATCACGATTTCTCGATTGATACTCTCTTGAACAGGACTCTGAAGTTCACCTGTCATCTGATGTCACGGTCGGTCTCTGATCACCAGACGATCAGGAAACTCCGTTCTATCACAAATATCCTCGATCAGGTCACCCTCACACCGATCACGGTTTCTGATGTAGACCGGATCTCGTTTACACGGTTGAACAGGGTTTTCGAGCCGTTTATCCGGATCTGTAGACTTTTCCTTCACCATTCGACTCTCACCCTCCAGGTTTCTCATATCGAATCGTTCTCGCTCATGATCCCGATGGAAAAGCTCTTTGAGGCCTTTATAGCATCAACCCTTAAACAAGATCCAGTCTATTTCTTTGGACAGGGTTTTAATATTCAGGGCCAGAAACCAATTGGCTACCTCGCAAAAGATGAGACTGATCGCAATGTCTTCCTTATGAGACCTGATATTATCATTAAAGGTGGAGATCGACCCATTATCATCGACACCAAGTATAAAATACTCAAACCAGAAGAGGCCAAATACGGCGTATCTCAGTCAGATATGTATCAGATGTATGCCTATGCAATGTACACGAATGCCTCATCCTGCATGTTGTTATATCCTGATATTCTCGTAACACAGAAACGGGATTTTACTTTCAAAACTTCAAATCAGGGTAACATACATCTGATGATCCGCTCAATCCCACTTTCGTGCAACCTTTCAGATCCGAAAGGATGGAATGATTTCCGGGAAGACCTCTCCGCGATAATGCGACCACTTGCGACCATCGCGGAAAAGATTCATCGGGAGGCTCCGGAGCAGGGGGTGGTGAATGGATGACGCTTGAACCCTCTATTAGAAAAAGAAGTCGACCGACACCTCCATGATTAATAGTATCCTAGCGGGAATGTTTCTAAATTACTGTAAATTTTCCACGAGTTCACCCGAAATAATGGGGAGGGGATACGTTGTCGCATCACTGCCCTGGTCTCTCGGGATTACTCCAACAATGTATCCCGATTGGTGAATATCGTGATCGTGCATACCGCGTGAGAACCGATATCCTCCGGGCCTGGGGTGGACTGGCGGTCAAGGAAGGGTATATCCAGCGAAGTGGACGAACACCGGAATTCAAGGACCCTCACCAGTTCCTGATGTGGTTAGAACGGCAGAAAATTCCTGTTGAACGGAAGAATTACTGATCTCATGTATTCAGGTGCCTGGCCATCATTGTCTATCGAAAAATCCTGCCACGCTCCTTCCCAATTATGCTCATCTTCCATTCATCACCTTTTTTGCGTATCCCTCCGTTATACCCCTCTATGCAGCTCAATCCCGCCCAGGTCGATGCCGTTACCTGTCAGGGCATCCAGCTCATTCTCGCCGGTCCCGGGTCGGGAAAGACACGGGTCATCACAGAGAAGATTCGCCACCTCATCGCAACGGGTGTGCCCCCGTCACATATCCTGGCCCTCACCTTCTCTGACAAAGCTGCCCAGGAGATGCGGGATCGATTGGACCAGGAACCTCAGAGCGCCGATCTGACGGTGAGCACCTTCCATGCATTCTGCCTCTCGGTCCTGGAAGAGAACCGCCTGGATTCGGGCATCAATTTCAGCTCCGGGGTCATCAGCCGGGCAAACCAGCTCGTCTGGGGACTGAAGAATATCGACTCGTTCGGGTTCGAGCACATCGAGGTCGGGAACAACGCCGTTGACGTTATTGAAGCAATTATTGACGGTATCAGTACATTCCGGGATGAACTGATCGCTCCTGGCGAACTTGCCACCTACCTCAAGGGGAAAGAACAGGTTACGGTTTCAGCAGAAGAATCCGCATACCTCGGGAAACTATCGGATCTCCTCAGGGTCTACCGGGCGTATGAACGCTTCAAACGAGCGGAGATGCTCCTCGACTATGACGACATGATCCATGAGACCTGCCGGCTGTTCGAACGAAAACCGCTCATCCTCAGGCGATACCGGGAGCGGTTCACTCATATCCTGGTCGACGAATTCCAGGATACGAATTACGCCCAGCTGCAGCTGATCAAGATGCTCGCCGGGGACCACCTCTGCGTGGTCGGCGACGATGATCAGACCATCTACCGGTTCCGGGGTGCGTATCTCACGAACATGCAGGATTTTCTCGGGCACTTCCGCGACGCACGGGAGATCCTGCTCACCCATAACTACCGGAGCACGCAGACTATTCTTACACTGGCCCTGGCCCTGATGCACCATGCGCCCAACCGGCGGGAGAAACGTCTGCTCACAAAGAATCCTCCCGGAGATCCGGTCAGGGTGGTGCAGTGCGAGAACGAGGCGACCGAGGCCTCGTACGTGGTCGGTGAAATCGAGCGGCTGCTCGGCACTCCCTTCACATCCCGTCGGGAGAAGATAGAGCGACCCTACACCTGCAAAGACTTCGCGATCGTCTGCCGGAGGAGAAGGGATGGTGCAAAGTTCTACCAGCTCCTGCGGGACCGGGGTATTCCTGCAGAATTTGTCGGAGAGATGGAGTTCTTTTCTGCACCGGTGATCCGTGACCTGCTCGCCTACCTGAAGAGTATCAACAATCCCCTCTTAGCAGGAATCCCCCTCAACCGGGTCATGAAAATTTCGGGAATCCCGGAGACCGAGGTGCAGAAGATCAATGCGGTCGCCCGGAAAGCGACCTTTGGAAATCCCTATAACGACGGGGTGTTTGAAGCGATGCAGAGTAGTGACTCTCTCGCACCCCATCACGCAACCGCTGTTCGTGAGCTCCTCGGTACCCTTGATCGCCTGATCCTGGAGAAAGACCGGGGTACGCTCACCGGGCTGGTCCACCAGCTCATGATGCAGGCAACCGATCTCTACGCCCGGGCCCTCGAAGACGAGACCGGGCAGGAGGTCCTCCTCCTCAACCAGTTCCTCACCATCACCCGCGAGTACGAAGAGATTACTAAGGATGCGACGGTTGACAGCTTCCTCACCTACCTCCGGTTCCTCTCGGGATTCTCGATTGAGGTGGGGGAGACCGATGTTGCTGATTCGGTAAAAGTCCTCACCGTGCACAAGAGCAAGGGAAAGGAGTTCCCGGTGGTATTCGTGGGTGACCTTGCAGTGAACCGGTTCCCGCTCCAGTACCAGGCGAAGGAGTTTGTTGTCCCCAATGACCTCTCGAAGGGAATGAAGACCACTGATGATGAGAAAGCCCTCTTTCTGCAGGAGGAACGTCGCCTCCTCTACGTCGCCATGACCCGGGCTGAGGATCTCCTCTATCTCACGAGGGCAACATGGTACGGGAACAACAAGAACCCTACCAAACAATCGAAATTCCTGGATGAACTTCCTCTGGACGACACCTCTCTGGTCCGGAAGATAGAGGTGCCCGCGGTAGTGGCCGCCCCTGCCCTCCGGGGTGAAAATGCATTGGAACAGTATCAGCACACGCTCCAGTACCAGGCCAGGCGGGCAATTCACCAGTTGCATCTCCAGACGGCTCTCCAGCACATTGTCACCCTCGAAAAACTGCGACTGGTATCCGAAGGACATGTCCTGTCATCGTTCAATCGCGACGCATTCCTGATGTTGCCGGAGAATGATGCCGAGATCGAGGCACTCATGCAGGGACATACGCCCTGCCTCGTTGGGGAATCTCATACCTTCTCCGCGTCCGAGCTGGGCACCTATGAACGCTGCCCTCTCAAGTACAAATATCAGTACGTCGTGCAAATCCCATCGCTTTCCCGGACCTTCTTTGATCTCGGGAAAGCGGTCCATACCGCCATTGAACATCTCTCGAAGAAGCAGAAAGAGGGGATACCTCCCACGAAAGAGATGGCCCTCGCCCTGCTCGATACTGCCTGGTCCACGGCAGCGTATGAATCGAAGAGCCACGAGGAAAAGGACCGGGAAACGGCCGAAGCCCTGCTCGATACCTACCTCTCCTGGCAGGCAGGCAATCCCAACCGCATTCTCGAAGTGGAAAAGAGGTTCCAGATCTCTCTTGGAGGAAGACTAGTACGAGGAGCGATCGACCGCATCGAGGAGACTCCTGATGGCGGGATTGTGGTGATCGATTTCAAGACGGGCTCAAAGTCAGGCAACATCTCGAAGAATACCATCCAGCAAGACATGCAGATGAATCTCTACAGTCTCGCTGTTCGCGAGCTCTATGGGAAGCTCCCGGTGAGGGCATCCCTGTATTATCTTGCACCAAACAAAACCTACGATTACCAGCCGACCGTTGAGACCATCGGCTCATTCGAAGAACGGGTGGTGAATCTGATTCGTGCGGTCTGTGCCGAAGAGTTCTCCCCAACCCCGGATTATCAGATGTGCAGGTGGTGTGATTACAAGGACTTCTGTGAAGAGGGGGAGTGAAAAGGAGTGAATTTTCGGTCTTCATTCCAGGGATGAGGATGATGATCGAAAAAAAGAGTACCCCCAGGCATATGTCGATACCTTCACCCTGGCATCAAAACGTGTCGAAATACATCAGGTTCTTCGACACATGGTACGGTTCCCTGAGCAGCTTCAGCAGTGCCGTATGAACAGAGATCTTCTCTCTTCCGACCTTTCGCGAAGCAAGGATCCCGGTCTCTTCCAGCTTTTCAGGTATATCGATGCAATCTGCCGTTTTGCAATACCCGCGTACCACGAACTCGATCGTACCGTGTGGTTGAACAATAATCAGCTCAACGAGGGAAGCATGGGGGAAGACAGGATGCAGCAGGGGAAGTGAGAACGTCTCCGTACCGCTTCCGTTCATAACGAGACTCGTGGGAAAACTATATCATATATCGGTTCAAAAATGAACCATGTGGTTCAAAACCTGACCAATGATATCATCCTTATCCTGCTTCGTGGCCCCCTGCATACCCGGGGCATTGCAGATGCCCTGGAGAGAAGCCATGCAACCGTGATCCGGAGACTCCAGGAGATGGTAAGGGACAATATCCTGGACTTTTCCATCGAAGGAAAAAACAAAGTTTATTTCCTCAAAAAGAGCCTCGAAGGGAGGAACGCAGCAATGGTTGCAGAGATCTATAAACAGTCACGATCTCTTGCAGACTACCCCCTGCTCAGGGGAGTTGTCCGGGAGGTTGTGGACCTGCCGGAGATACACCTTGCCCTCATCTTCGGGAGTTATGCGAAGGGGACCGCACATGACCGGAGTGATATTGATCTCTTCATCGAATCAGAGGACCGCTCACTTAAAAAAAGACTGGAAGGGCAATATAGTGTATTGAGTGTAAAAATCGGGATATTTGACCGTGAGAATCCGCTCGTGCGGGAGATCATACGGGATCATATCATCCTCAAAGGACTGGAGGTGTACTTTGAAAAGACCTCGTTTTTTACATAACCTTTACACGGAACGAAAGATACAGATTGTCAATCCGAGCGAGGATGTTGCCAGGGCATACCTGAAAAAATCAACGAGCCATCTTGCTTCGGCCATCCTTCTAAAAGACAACGAACACTACGAGGAGGCGGTGTCCATGGCCTATTATAGCATGTATCACGCGGTCATGGCCTTGTTTTTCAGAACCGGAATCAAGTGTGAGAACCATTCGGCGGCAATCATTCTCGTAAAAGAAGTATATGAGATTGATAATACTCCTCTTTCCGAAGCAAAACGGGAACGAATTGAAATGCAGTACTATGTGGAAAACGCTGCTACCAGGATGGAGATGGAGGATCTCATGAAGAGTACTGAATTGTTCAATGCTCATCTCCTTCACTTCATTGACCATCTGTCAAATGAAAAAATTACGAAGTACCGGGAGAGATTGAAGAGACTGATTGAATAATCCGAACGGACAGTTCACCTCCATCCCACCACCATCTTTCTCAGAGGCCCACTATGCCCGCTCCGAGATGACCGCGATGACCGGTTTCAGCAGGTACTTGTCCGATCCGGTCCTGACCACCGATCTCTCCGCGTTGAAGTCGAGGGTGAGCATCCGCGTCTCGTTCGGTATCAGTACAAATCCCCGGTTCAGTTTGAGCACACCGCTGGGGACGATGAGGGGGTAGTCCGTGTCATCGACCGTGATCGTTCCCGAATCGATCTTCAGGCGGATCTGGGTATACGTGCCTGCGTCCAGGGTCTTTCGGCCGAGTACTCTGCTCACGTTCACGAACTGCAGCAGGTCCACGGTCTGGGTCTCGTTCATGACCGTGATCCAGCCGGCGGTATCCGTATCGTATGACTCTGCTGGTTCTACCTCCTCGTCGCTCTGCGTAATCGTCTGGTTTGGCGCTGCCTTCTGCACACTCACTTCACTGATAGTGAGGAGAAGACGGTTGATCGTGCCACCGTCCCTGACCTTCGGAGCATCCTTTACCGCGATGATCAGGGTTGCCTGCCCCGGAAGAACAGGTCCCGGCCCCGAAACCACCTGGCATTTCCCATCATTGCAGCGGCAATGGCCGGCACCACAATCGAGGGGGCCCAGGCATGCTGCGGAGCAGAGGACGGCACTGCAGTCCGGTTTGTACTGGATATTGACACAGCTTTCAGGATGGCAGCACTGGGAAGGGACACAATCGGCATCCCGTGTGCACGATGCGGGATCCCCCATTGTCGGAGGTGCAGGGGTGAGAGGTGGGGTAACATTGGGAATTCCCGGAGAGGTGGTGCAGCCGGAGAGGAGGACGAAACCCCCGATCAGGCATACCAGGAGAAGGAACAGGCAGGAGTGCTTCATGATTGAGAGGATAGTGTGAAGGAAGATAAAAGCTCCCCAAAAATATTTCCGGGAAGGAAAAGGTGAGGGTGATCACGTCTCTCAAATTTTGTTAAGCGATGGTGTTCATGGTTTGTGGACATTTTGTTCACAATTTGTGGATAATTTGTCAAGAACCCTCCCATCAGAAATCGCGGTATACCTGTTTCCTGTCTTCGATTTCAAGAACCTGGATGACAAGAACGGTGTCATGAATTGACAGGATGGCCCGGTACTGGTTACCTATACGGAACGTGTATACCGGATGTCCCGGTTTCGTTCCTTTCAGTTTTTTTATCTGGGAGTAGGGGTGGTCCGAAAGCCCGTGCAGAGCCCGGATGATTCGTTGGGCAGTCGTCCGCTCGAGCTTATGAAGGTCTTTTCGTGCACGGGAAGTATACTCGATCCGGTAACTCATTCCACACCGAACTCAGCCATGATCTCTGTTTCAGAGTGGAGCCGGTGGTGCCTGATATCCTCAAGGGCTTCTTCCAGTCCTTTGATCGCTTCATCGTTCAGGGGATCCTGATCCACCGCAAGGGTCACCAGCCGCTCGATGACGTCATTGTACGATTCTCTGGGGTGTTGTTTCAATGCCTGGAGTTTTTCTTTCAGATCTTCCCTGATATAAATGGTGGATGCTGCTTGCATAGTATTACCTATAGGTATCTAGTGATATCAATATATCGCTTGCCAGGGGCGTCCTTCACGAAGGAATGACATGACGGAATGGAAGGTCAACAGGCTACTTTCACTGCCCACACGAAAGGTCAAATACCTTTTGGGAGAACGGATGTAGGAGAGAGGATATGAAACTCCGATTGAATTTCGAGGACCGTATTGTGCTCAAATACCTGCAGGAAGAAGAGGAGGCCGCCACCTCAGTCGATATTGCAAACAGGACCGGACTCGAACAGTATGAAGTGATGGAGGCTTTCTCATCTCTCGCTGAAAAAGACCTCTTCATCGCGGTAGACCGGACCGCAGGAGAACTCTCTGAATCGGGAAGGGACTACAATCTCTTCAACGATGCGTGTATCGATACCCTGTATGACGGCCTCCAGCCTGAGACCAGGATACTTCTGGACCATTTCATTGAAGATCCCGATGCAACCCCTTCACGAGAGGTTCTGGCAGCAGCCGATGGCCTGAATCCCGAAGAGATTGAGACGGCTATCGATGAACTGGAACGCCTTGGATACCCTGCACGACTACGGGTGCAACCCTGACCGGATCAATGGTTCATCAATTTTACTTTCAGGCGCCAACCGATGACCTCTTATGAAAGGTCGTACCAGTGTATGCGTGCGGAGTGAACCGGGCACCGGGGGAGCAGCATGACACTGAAGACCAGAATGTATGGGCATAGTCTTTCCGCAATCGAGAAGGAACTGATATTTTCCCGGGAAGACACAGGGTTTGTCCGCCCCATCCACGCTTCAGGAGCAGTCTTTTACCTCGATCCCTCGCCGTTCCTGCAAACCCCGAAGCGGGAGGTGTACATTGCACACTGCCCGCCTCCCGGGAAGCATGCCCTCATCCAGGCGACGGTATCCGAAGTCAGGCAGGACATCATGCGAGATCGCGACGGGTACTATACGCTCGTGGTCAAATACGTCGATGCCTGGTCTCCCGTTGACCCGAACACGCTCGCGAGGAAGCAGGGGGTGTTGAGCCCGGATGAAATTCGCGACTATTTCACACAACCCTATATCGGGGAAGAAGAGATGGTCGACCGTGTTGCGCTCTGCTCTGCATTGTATGCGGTCTCCTCCCCACCCCTCCCTGAAGAGAAGGGGGGAGTATATGCTGCAGTGCTCGGGAAACGGAAGCCCTGGCTCGGATTCAGGAAGAGCCTCGGGATCATCCCCCGGGAATTCCAGAAGATCACTTCCCCGTACTACTATTCAATTTCAGACCAGGAGAAGAAGGTGCCGGATACCCAGGCAGAGGAGATCAACCTGGCATACCATAATCCGGAACGGTTTCCCATGCATATCCCGGTCGTGCTGGATGAGGTCGAGACCCGCCCGGTAAAAACGTATGCCCTCGACATGCAGAGTCTCAGCCCGATGGTGACCGCCTTCATGCTCGATGCGCTCATCATCCGGCCTGAAATTCCTGCATCGCTCGAATCATATGTGACAGATAGTCTCTATACCGTCCTGGAAGAATTCAAGGGCTCCGGCTGGGTTCCCTATACCCAGGACTTCAGTTCACTCGTACCCCGCCTGAGCCTGTCATTTGCCCGGTATAACGCCCATCTGAAATTATCAAAGGAGGATGTCACCCAGGCAGTGGACCTCTGGTCTGATATGTACTACCAGGCAAAGAGAGTGGTAAGTACCCAATATGAGGTATCACAACTGTATCGCCTCGATGACAATTCACGGAAGCTCTACCTTGATCTCGTGGAGTCATACGGGCTTGAAACTCCGATACCCCTGCATGTAGTACGAGAGCAGAGCGCATTGTTCAGGAACGATTGGGACTTTGAAGAGGCCATCGATACCCTCAACCGCTACGGACTCCTGACAAAACCCGGGCATGACAGCATTAAAATTCTCGATAACCGCCCGGTGAAAGTCTGAACTCCGCCAAAAATAACGGGCCCGATCACGTCGTCATGTGACAGATAACCGTTCTCCCCTGTATCACATCGTCTGATTACTCCTTCTTCATCTCATCCCGTATGATGAGCCGGATCTCCTTTTTCAGGCCGGGGAGCCCGGTCTTCGCATTGTCCCAGAGGATGGTTGGTTTGATTCCAAAATAGACGTGGGTGAGGACATCGCGGAATCCTGCGATCTTCCTCCAGTCAGTATCCGGGTATCGCTCCTTGAGATCAGGGGGAAGGTTCTTGATCGCCTCACCAATCACCTCAAAATTCCGGATAACGGCATCCCTGCGTCTCCTGTCAGCGAAAAACAAAATCGTTCCGTGATGCCGGAAGTATCCTCTTCGATATTCCCGATCGCGTCAAGGATATCATCGAGCACCAGCAGGGCAGATCTACGCATACACGACCTCGTCGAGGATGTGCGGTTTGAGCCGTTTTTTAAGTGCACCCTTCATGACAAGATCGACCTTCCTCCCAAAGAGATCTTCGAGATAGAACGTACAGTCCATATAATTGTTGAACGTCTCTTCTCCTTTCCGGAATACAACCAGCACATCCACGTCACTGTCCGGCCGTTCCTCCCCTCGTGCAAAGGACCCGAATATGCCAATCGTTGCAACACCAAACCTCTCCCTGAGGATTGATTCGTGCTTTCTGAGGAGCGAGATGACGTCCATAGGATATATGCACTATTGATGCTTCTCTATGAGAATCCTGTGGTCAGACGCGATACTTTGTTCATGCCGGGGCTGGGAACTCCCTTCACCCTGTGGAGTGTCTGAACTGATACGTTGCATACCTCATTTTTGCTCAAGGAGAGAGAATCACCAGCAGCACCCGGTTTTCGTCTGGTATAGGTAACGACCGTTCGTGCGGGCACACACCTTTATCCTGTCAGCTCGTCCTACCTGGTACACGGGTACGATGAAGATTCTCGTCATCATGGGTAGTCCCCGGAGAGGGAATACCTACCGTGCTGCAGAACGTATCCGGGAGATCCTGGAAGAGAGGGTCCCGGTGGAATGGGAGTGCGTCATGCTGGGGGAGATCGCGCTCTCCCCGTGCCGCGGATGCTATTCCTGCTTTGAACGGGGAGAGGACACCTGTCCCCTGAAGGACGATACACCCGGACTCGTGCAGAAGATGCTCGCAGCCGATGGGGTGATCCTTGCAACGCCGGTCTATGCATTCCAGGTCTCGGGGCTGATGAAGACGTTCATCGACCGTCTCTCCTTCATCTGCCACCGCCCCCGGTTCTTCCGTCAGAAAGCCCTGATCCTCACCACCGCCGGAGCTGTGGGGACCCGCGATGTCCTGAAGTACCTGGACTCCGTGGCCAGGATCTGGGGCTTTGAGGTCGCTGCCCGGGTGGGTATCCGCTCCCACGCGACGATGGGGCCCCTCCCCGCATCACAGGTGCAGGAGAACGAGGAGCAGCTCACGGCAGCTGCAGGGGCGTTCCTTTCGGCACTCCAGCGGGGATCGCGACCGAGGCCGGGCCTCCTGGACGTGATCATCTTCCATGTCGGCCGGGCGCCTGTCGGGGAACTGGGGGAACGTGCCCCCGCCGATCACAGGTACTGGACCGGGAATGGATGGTTGGAGAAGGGACGGCGGTACTACGTGGATGTCCCGGTCAATGTGCTCTACCATGGTATCGGGAGTGCCATCGAAT
>LNQE01000921.1_pt1 | contig 22149 bp, 18 predicted proteins | sample 603111 | NCBI WGS metagenome assembly LNQE01 (sample SAMN04260313, study PRJNA301899) | hydrocarbon metagenome | isolation source: hydrocarbon-contaminated ditch | place: Germany: Bremen | collected 1998
GTTATCGGCCAAACTAATAGTATAATAAAAAATAATCGTTTAATTCTAAACTCTTTAGCCATAAATCCTTTTATATATAATTGTATTTTATTTAAGAGCATGTTATAAGTAATACAAATTATTGTGCAAAGGATAATAATCCGGTGATTATTTACGATTTAAAATGTGAAAAAGGACATACATTTGAAGGCTGGTTTAAGGATCGGCAAGCGTGGATTTCACAAAATTCGCAAAAACTTGTTTCTTGTCCCGTGTGTAATAGTTCGAGTATTGCAATGGTTCCTTCTTCAGTTGCTTTTATAGGGAAGGATTTGCGGACGTCGGAGAAAATTACAGAAAAAGAACGTTCTCTTTCTAAAGCATTAAAGATGCTGAATCAATATTTAGATAGTAATTTCGAAGATGTGGGTAATAAATTTGCAGAAACTGCCTTAAAAATACATTGCGGGGATGAAGAAAAACGAAATATCAAAGGTACCAGTACGCCGCAAGAGGAAGAGAATTTAAAAGAAGAAGGCGTTCAGTTTTATAAAATTTCTTTACCCAAAATGGATAGTTGATCAATCCCAATGACTTGGAATTAGACGGCTCCAGTTGAGGCGGGCCACTTTGTTGTCCGGCATGCTTTCTACCGGCATAACAGGGACATCGTCCGGCTTAAGCAGGATTTTTTTATTTTGTAGAAAAATTTATGCATAAACTTTACAAGAGCATCATTGAAAGTATTGGTAATACACCTTTGGTGGAAATCTCCCGGCTTAATCCCAATAAGAAAGTAAAGATTTTTGCAAAAGTTGAAGGTGTTAACCCCGGTGGGTCAATTAAGGACCGTACCGCATTATTTATGATCGAGAATGCAGAAAAAAGAGGCGATTTAACGCCGTCAAAAACGATTTTGGAGGCAACCAGCGGCAATACGGGAATCGGCTTGGCAATGATTGCGGCAGCAAAGGGATATAAACTGTGTCTGACCATGTCGGAAGCGGCAAGCGATGAGCGGAAGAAGATTTTGCGTGCAATGGGGGCTGAACTGTATTTTACCCCTGCCGCTCAAGGTACCGACGGAGCCATTGAAGTTGCATATAAAATGCTGCGAGAAGAGCCAGATAAATATTTTGGCACCGATCAATTCAATAATGAAGATAATATTGCTGCCCATTATTACGGTACAGCGCAGGAAATTTGGGATCAAACAGACAGCAAAGTTACTATGGTAGTATCCAGCCTGGGGACTACAGGTACTGCCATGGGAATTTCCACGCGGCTTAAAGAACTAAATCCGGAAATTAAAATTATAGGTGTGGAACCCTATCTGCAGCATAAGATTCAGGGACTGAAGAATATGCGCGAGTCTTATCGTCCGGGAATATATGATAAAACCAGGCTTGATGAAAAAGTTAATATTCTGGATGAAGATGCATTTGAAATGTCCAGACGATTGGCTCGTGAAGAAGGTATATTTGTAGGAATGAGCTCCGGCGCTGCTATGTTTGTTGCAGTACAGAAAGCGAAGCTTTTGGAAGAAGGGCTGATTGTTGTTATCTTTCCTGACAGCGGAGAACGATATTTAAGTACGGAATTATTCGCTTTTAAAAAAGAAATTTCCACATTTAATCTTTACAATGCTTTTACGCGTCAGAAAACTCTTTTCAATCCAATAAAATCCGATGAAGTAAGTGTGCGCACATGCGGGCCGACGATTCACGATACTCCTCATCTGGGGAATTACCGGCGCTTGGTGGTATCTGATTTAATCAGTCGTTATCTGGGTTACAAAGGATACAAGATAAAGCAAGTTGTTGATATTGTTGATTTCGGTGATAAATCAATAAGAGGTTCGGAAAAAGAGTCGATAGCGCTTGCCGAATATTCCCGGAAATATATGCATATTTTTATGGAGGACACGCAATTTCTGAATATTCGTCAGGACAATATTTACGTCAAAGCCTCTGATAATGTGGACACGATGCTGAAAATTGTTGAGAAACTGGTCGATAAAGATTACGCGTATGAAAAACTTCATTCGGTTTATTACAATATTGCCAAACTAGACGATTATGGCGTGCTTTCCAAGATAGATCTAGGTAAAAACAGGCAGGGAAAATCCATTGACCTTGACGATTACGAGAAAGACAGCCCGGCAGATTTTGCACTGCTGAAAAGATCAAGTCTGTCCGAATTGAAAAGAGGAATTTATTATAAGACGTTATGGGGAAATGTAAGACCCAGTTGGCATCTTGAATGCGCTTCTATTGCTCATAAGTATCTTGGTGCGGCTTATGACATTCACGTAAGTGGAGCTGATGAGATATTCCCTCATTGTGAAAATGTTTTAGCCATCAATAAGGCTTTTTCCGGCAATAAAGGACCTAATTACTGGGTCAATGCCGAACTGGTAATGGTTGATGGACGAAAGATGTCCCGTTCCTTAAGTAATGCGCTTCCCTTGTCACAATTACGGGAAAGCGGTTACAGCGGAACGGATATCCGTTTTTTCCTGCTGGGAGTGCATTATCGCAAGCCGGTTAATTATTCAGATGGCGCTCTGCAGACAGCAAAGAATACGGTAAAAAAAATCAATACATTCATTAGCCGATTAAATGCCGTTAATGGCGATGATAAAGAAGCTTTTCTGGAAATCGATCAACTGTTATATGATCTTAAACATGATTTTAACGCGGCCCTGGATGATGATTTAAATATTGCCGGAGCACTGGCGGCACTTTTTAATTTTATTGGTAAGATAAACTTTCCTTTGACCCAGGGTATTTTAAATAAAAGTAATGCCCAAAAAATACTGACGGCGCTGCAAAATATAAACGAAGTTATGGGTATAATGGAGTTTAAAGCGCAGGTTGCGGAAGGGGAAATAAGAAAGTTGATTGATAAAAGAGAAACGGCAAGAAAAGTTCGTAACTGGAAGGAGGCAGATTCCTGTAGAGCGCAATTGGCGGAACTTGGTGTGGATGTTTTAGATACGCCACAAGGAGTAATTTGGCGATTTAAGTGAGGTAGCTATGAGTACCGTAAGAAAGTCAGTAATAGCCGGTTCATGGTATCCGGGTAATCCGTCAATTCTGAAAAAAAATATTGAAAGTTTCTTTGAATCAGTTCCTGATTTGACATTGCCGGGAGAGATTGTAGGTTTGGTTGCTCCTCATGCCGGTTACGTTTATTCAGGGCAAATTGCGGCGAACGCTTACAAGCTTATTCGTGGAAATAAGTTTGATGTTGTTGTCGTCATAGGACCAAGTCACAGAATTGCCTTTAACGGTGTATCCGTTTTCAGCAGGGGTGGTTATGAAACTCCCCTTGGTGTTGTGCCTGTCGCTGAAGAATTTGCACAGAAAATTAAAAATTTAAGTAAGATAACAGCTGATATTCCGGAAGCGCATCGTCAGGAACATTCCGTGGAAATTCAGATTCCTTTCTTGCAGGTCACGTTGGGTGAATTTTCATTTATTCCTTTGGTTATGGGAAATCAGGACATGGATACCTGTCAGGAACTTGCGGCGGCTGTATATGAAGCTGTTCACGACAAAAAAACATTGATAGTAGGCAGCTCCGATTTATCTCATTTTTATGACTATAACACGGCAAAAAAAATGGATGCCGTTGCCTTGGGATATTTGAAAAATGGCGATGCTGTTGGTCTTTTGCATGCTATGGAAAATGGGACAATTGAAGCGTGTGGCGGCGGGCCCATGGCGGTGACAATGCTGATAGCGCAGAAGATGAAAGCTGATAAAGCACTTCTCTTAAAATATGCCAATTCAGGAGATGTAACGGGCGATAAAAGTTCGGTTGTAGGATATGCCGCGGCAGTATATTGGAAATAATAAAGCTTTTGAACAGCGCCCAAACATTACGAAAGATTAGGTGTAATAAAGGAGCATAAAATGGAATTAACAACAAAAGAGAAAAATACCCTTCTGGAAATAGCCAAAGAAGCGATTGCGGCTAAAATCAACAATAAAAAAATTCCTGAACTGAAAATGGATTCAGAAAACCTCAAATCTGAAAGTGGTGCGTTTGTGACCCTGAAAAAACACGGTCGCCTTCGTGGTTGCATAGGTTATATAAAAGCATACAAACCGCTCGGGGAAACAGTACAGGAAATGGCTGTGGCTGCCGCTTTTCGTGATCCACGATTTCCTTCCTTAAAACCGGAAGAAGTTAAAGATTTAACTTTTGAAATATCGGTATTGAGTCCGTTGAAACAAATCAAAGATATCAACGAAATGGAAGTAGGAAAACACGGATTATACATTGTTCGCGGACACAACGCCGGTTTATTATTGCCGCAGGTGGCTGTTGAGTATAAATGGGATAGAGAAACATTCCTTCAGGAAACTTGCCATAAAGCCGGATTGCCGGCGCAGGCCTGGAAAGATAAAGAAACAGAAATATTTATATTCTCTGCGAATTATTTCGGTGATACGGATTAATTGCTGAATATTCCTTTTTAAAATTCAATACAGATAATTATTGGAAGGATATTGTTTGTGATCAAAATTGGTAAATATTATCTTGTCGGAATCCTGTTTTTAGTGCTGTTGACAGGAATTATTTTATATTCTCCAAATTTTTTGCTTTATTCTTCAGAATACAAGAAGGCGGATGCGGTAATACTTATTCTGGGGCCTGATTTTAAGGCGCGTCAAAAAGAAGCTTATGAATTAATAGATAAAGGAATGGCTGATTACTTAATTATTCCAGCCTATCATAAAGTATACAGGGTTTATGATAAGGAAATGAAGAAATATTTATCATCAAACTTGTATCTTTCTAAATCGAATAAAAAGAATGTTGCCGCACCTCCGGAATTTTATGAAGATACACATTTGGAAATAATCGAAGCAAAAAAAATAATGTCTGATTACGGATTGAAATCCGCGATATTTGTCAGCTCGCCTTATCATATGCGACGCATTAAATTCATTGCCATGAAGGTGTTTGATAGCAATGGGAGCATGCTTTATTTTGTGCCGACACGGTACGAAAAAGCTCCGGCAGACTTCCGGAAATTATCATCGGCAGATTGGAGAAAAGTGAGAAGGGAATACTGTAAAATACTGTGGTTTTTTATTTACTTTCCGTGGTCACAAGTAAATTATAATAATCCCACTTAGCTTAACAAGTGGCATCAATTCCTCCTGTTAGGGAGAATAAATCTCTATTCAGAATATAATTATTTGATACAGACGCGGCGTACCTGCTTAAAATCGGTAAATCCTTTGATGGATTTTAAAATACCGTCCTGTAAAAGTGTCGTCATGCCTTCGCTTCTGGAGAGGTTCCGCATGGCTTCTACAGTTTCATGCTTTTGAATCATTCTTTTGATACCATCGGTTGCGACTAAGAGTTCATGAATACTCATTCTGCCTCTGTATCCGGTATTATTGCAAAAATCGCAACCTTTTGGCTGGTAAAGCTTAAAGTCGTCATTGTAAGGGATATTTAATTTGTCAAATTCTTCCTGATCGTAACTTTCAGCGATTTCGTCGTATTCTTGCTTTGTAGGATGATATAGTTCCTTACACTTCTTGCAAAGAGTTCGTACAAGGCGTTGAGCGAGAATACCTAACAGAGCATCGGCGAAATTAAGAGGATCAATACCCATATCCAGAAGGCGTACAATAGTTTCCGGTGCGCTGTTTGTGTGCAAAGTGCTGAATACAAGATGACCGGTAAGCGATGCTTCCACACCAATCTTTGCCGTTTCGTAGTCGCGCATTTCACCGACCATTATGATGTCGGGATCGGCACGCAGAAACGCGCGCATAGCTGCCGCAAAATCAAAACCGATCTTGGGGTGCACCTGTACCTGACGCAAACCGTATTGAGTTATTTCCACAGGATCTTCCGCCGTCCATATTTTTCTGTCCGGACGATTAATGTGGTGCAATGAGGCATGCAGTGTGGTTGTTTTACCGGAACCGGTAGGACCAACACACAAAATCATGCCGTAAGGTTTGGAAATAATACTAGTTAGTTCGTTGTAATTGCGTGAAGATAAAGCCATATCCTCCAGAGGCATTGTCTCGCCTTTAGCTAAAATACGCATAACAACATCTTCCACACCACCCTGGGTGGGAATTGTCGCTACACGCAATTCAATTTCATCTCCATTAGAACGCCTGAATTTAATCTTGCCGTCCTGTGGCAGTCTCTTAATCGTGATATCCAGGTTGGACATAATTTTAATACGAGAAATAAGTGCGGCACGGTAGCTGAAAGGAACCGTTTGATAAAGACCGCAGTCTCCATCGACACGAAACCTGATTTCTACATTCTTTCTGTCTACATTTGGTTCGACATGTATGTCTGAAGCGCGGCGATTATAAGCATCATTAATAATTTTATTGACCAGCTGCATGATGACACTGTCTGATTCGGTGACCATCTCATCGCCTTCTTCATCTTCCTGTGTCGAATCGTCACCCTCCATTCGCCCTAATATTTCTGTGAAAGAGTGCTCATCATCGGGAGTGTTATAAAAAAGGTTAATATACTTGATTATGTCATCTTCCAGGGCGACGTCGTAGTTTATCTGCTTGGTTTTTAAAAGGGTCTCGATAGTATCCTTCTTGATGATATTGTTCGGGTCATCCATGATTATGTGAATTTTGTCACCGATTTTTTCCAGCGGTACCCAAAGTTCACGGCGCAGATAATTTTTTTTCAAATCTTTAATTAAATGTCCCGGGATAGGCATTTTTTCATTATATCTGATAAAACGACAATTATAGAAATCCTCGAATGCTCGGCCGATATCTTCTTTAGATATTTTGTATTTCCTCATGAGGAAATTTTCCATTGATTCTTTTTTTTCGCGCGCTTCTTTCCATGCGTTTTCCAGTTCTTCTTCTTTAATCAAATCGTGAGTTATCAAATAATCAAACCGCGTTTTCCGGTGACGGACAAAACGTTGTTGGTTATAAAAAGCAACACCAAGAACTTCGGCAATTTCCAGTGCTAATGCTATTTCCTCTTCAGAGAATTTCCCCTCTCCAATTTTTTTGTTGATAATCTGGAGAACACCCATGAGCTGGCTGCTGTGGTATATCGGAGTGGCAAGAATTTGCCTGGTCTTAAAGCCTGATTTTTTATCCCAGCTGTCATCAAAAGTTAACTCTGACTCGATGCTCTTAAGCTCTTTTTGATTGTAGGCATTTTCAATATTAATTATCGTTCCGGTGTTCGCTACGTACCCGGCAATACTTTTATTATTTATTGGTAATCTGATTTCTTTGAGTTGTGTGCCGGCCAGGAACATGGAATAAATTTCATTGCGTGTTTTGTCGACAACATAAGTAGTTATAGAATTAGCATTAAAAAGGTTAAGGATGCCACTCTTTAAATCGATAAGAATTTGTTTGATGTTCTGCGCCGCGTGGATACGGTTGGTTATATCCAATAATTCCTTGCGTATTTTTGAACTTCCATTAATATTTGTTGCAGATGACGGAGTTAGCTGATCGTTCATGGAGTAATTCTTTCCTTAATATCGAAAACTGTTTTATATTAACAAGTATTTATATTAATGTCAATTCGCCTGATATTTCGTAAGAAAAGAGCGGTAAAAAAATTAATCTGGAGTAACAATTTTGGAAAAATCGGCAATTTTATGGAAAAGGGCTGATATTTCCGCCAGAAGCGATAATCGGTTAAAACGAATATTTTCATCCTTATCCATAACCATTACATTATCAAAAAAAGCATCCACATACGGACGCAAAGCGGCCAGTTTATTCAATGCGGCAATGAAATCTTTCTCAATTATACCTTTTTCCACCCGGGTCTTGATATCATCAAAAGAAGAGAAAAGTTTTATTTCCGCTTCCTGTGAAAGCAGATTTACATCAATCTGACCGTTTTGGAAATCTTTCAGAATATTATCCACGCGCTTAAAGGCGATGGAAACTGGTTCAAAATCGGGATTTTGACGGAAAGACTGCAAAGCCTTGACCTTTTCAATAACCTCGACAAGTTCATCAATGTCCGTAGACAAAACCGCATCCACCGTATCATAAACATATCCCTGGCTGATAAGTTGGTTTTGAAGGCGTCCTTTAAAGAATTCCAGAATATCTTTTTTAACCTCATCGACAGGCCTTTTCAAAACGTCTTTGAGTTGATTAAGGCTTTCGTCAATCAGGAAACTTAAGCTTAAAGAATAGCCGCGGGATAAAATAATATTAATGATGCCTAAAGCCTGTCGGCGCAGCGCATAGGGGTCAGCTGTACCGGTCGGTGGCATTCCCACACCGAAGAATCCGGCGATAGTGTCAATTTTATCGGCGATGCCGACAATCGCTCCTTCATCTGTTTGCGGCAGGTCACCTCCCGCGACGATCGGCAAATAATGTTCATAAATGGCATTGGCGATTTCGGGTTTTTCTCCAGCAATAAGAGCGTATTCGCGTCCCATTATGCCCTGAAGTTCGGAAAATTCACCCACCATCAAAGACTCCAGATCAGCCTTGGCCAGAAGTGCGGCACGATCGACATTTTTCTTGACAGATGGTTTGACTTTAGAAGCAATTTTTACAGCCAGCTTGCGGAAACGCAGGACTTTTTTATGCGATGTTCCCAAAAGAGTGTGGAAGACAACTTTTTTAAGCGACTCCACTCTGTCTTCCAGTGACACTTTTTTATCTTCCTCAAAAAAGAAAGATGCATCGGCCAGGCGCGCCCTTAGTACTCTTTCGTTACCTTTTGCCACTACCGTTATATCGTTTGGCCTGGTGTTGCTGACAGCAATGAAATAAGGCAGAAGTTTCCCCTCGTTATTGATAACCGGAAAGTATTTTTGATGTGAGATCATCGTTGTTGTCAGAACTTCTTTGGGAATTTTCAAAAATTCTTCGTTGAAATTGCCGCGCACTATTATAGGAAACTCAACTAAAAAACTGACTGTTTCCAGCAAATCATCAGTATAAAAAAGCTTTCCTCCGATTTCGGCTGCGGCGTTTTGCGCTTCGTCAAGAATCATATTCTTTCTTTCAGCATGATCGGCAATTACAAAACATTCTCTGGTTTTTTTTAGATACTCTTCAAAATCGTTAACAACGAAAGAACCCGGGCTCATAAAACGATGGCCGCAGGATGTATTGCCGCTTTCGATATCTTCGATCTTCAGAGAAATAACATTGCCGCCATATAACGCCAGAAGCCAGTGCACCGGACGGGCAAAACGCAAATTGTAGTTTGCCCAGCGCATTGATTTGCGGAAGGGAATAGCCAGCATAAAATCTTTAAGAATATCCGGAAGAAGTTCTTTGGTCGGCTGGCCGGCAATGGTTTTACGTGCACCGATATATTCGCCCTTATCGGTTGTGATAGTCTCCAGTTGAGAAATTTCCAATCCTTGTCCTCTGGCGAAGCCGATAGCGGCTTTTGTCGGCTGACCGTTTTCGTCAAAGGCTGCCTTTTTTGCCGGTCCCATTTTCTCAATTGTCTGATCATCCTGTTTGGGGGATAAATCAGCAATATAAAGAACTAGACGGCGCGGCGTGGCGAGACATCTGATGCCTTCAAAAGCAATGCGTTTTTCCGCGAGTGTTTTGCGAATAATGTCTTCCATATCAACTATGGCCCTGGATAGAAATCCCGCGGGAATTTCTTCTGTGCCGATTTCGAAAAGCAGTTCGTTACTCATTTTATCTCCGGTTATTTATAAATTCTTTAGAAGGGGATATCCCATTTCTTCACGTTGTTTCATATAAAGTTCCGCACTGATTCTGGCCAGATTTCTTACCCGGCCGATGTAACTGGTTCGTTCGGCAACGCTGATAGCGCCGCGGGCGTTAAGCAGATTGAACGTATGCGAGCATTTCAAACAATAGTCATAGGCGGGCAGGGGAAGATTTTTTTCGGCGATGCGCAAGGCTTCTTCTTCGTAAGTATCGAAGAGCCTGCGCAGCATGGGGATGTCGGCTATTTCGAAATTGTAAGTGGAAAACTCCACTTCGCTGCGGTGATGGACATCTCCGTATTTAATTTTATCCGTCCACTGCAAATCATAAACATTGTTAACGCCTTGAATGTACATAGCGATACGTTCGGTACCGTAAGTCAGCTCGGCACAGACAGGATTGCAGTCGAAACCGCCAACCTGCTGAAAATAGGTAAACTGCGAAATTTCCATGCCGTCGAGCCATACTTCCCAACCGAGTCCCCAGGCGCCCAGTGTCGGTGATTCCCAGTCGTCTTCTACAAAACGAATATCGTGATCGAGCGGATCTATGCCGAAACTCTTTAACGAATCAAGATAGAGCTCCTGAATATTAACAGGCGATGGTTTCATAATCACCTGGTACTGGTAATAATGCTGCAGGCGATTGGGATTTTCGCCGTAGCGGCCATCGGTGGGACGACGGGAAGGTTGGACATAGGCCACATTCCATGGTTCCGGTCCCAGAGCACGCAGACACGTTGCGGGATGAAATGTTCCGGCACCCACTTCCATATCGTATGGCTGTTGAATAACGCAGCCTTGTGAATCCCAGTATTTTTCGAGGGCAAAAATTAATTCCTGAAAAGTCACGATTTTCTCCTTAAATGTCTGAAACAAAAAAATTATCAAATATTAACGAGTTAATGTCAAAAAAATGACAGGTCGCTAAGTAACATGTCAGATATTCCGGTGTCAATATAAAAAGGGATTGTTGAAAAACACTCCCGGCATTCGCCGGGCTGCGCATCTGCGGAGTTTATCCGGCGTATGCCGGATGCGCCGCAAACCGCACCGCTCGACGTATGTCTATATACGCCTCGCGGTTCGATTTTTTGTGCGCCTCTGCATCTGAGCATCCCGTATCAAGTACGGGACATGTTTTTGAACAACCCCTCGAAAGGAGGCTTTTCAGCAGTCCTAAAACTGTTTTAATAATTCGTTGACATGCATAAATGTTTCTCTTAAGATTCCAAAGAATTAGAAATGTATTCTTTTAGAGTTATAAACTGAATTTCCGTAAAAATGCCGCTGAAATCAAACGCTATGGAGGTATAAATGGCGAAAGAACAAAATAAAGTAATGAGTGCGAATGAGGCGATTAGCCGCTTTGTGAAAGACGGCGATCATCTTGTTATTGGCAACTATACAGTAGGTACCTGTGCCGAACTTGTTTTTGAGGTTATCCGTCAAAAAAAGAAAGGTTTGACTCTCTATTCACAGTCCGGTGTTTTTGATGTGGAGGTTTTGGTAGCCGGCGGCTGCGTAGACAGGCTTATATCTACTTATGTCTACCGCGCCGGCGGTAAAGAGGGCGGCTCGGCGGTTGAGCGGGCATTAAAAGCAGGAAAACTGGAAATGGAGGACTATACTAATTTTCAGTATAATGCCCGACTTGTCGCCGGCATGCATGGTTTTTCATTCATGCAAGTGCTGGAAGGAGCCATGGTGACCGACCTTTTTAAAAAACGTTCCTTTATGGGTGAAAACAAGTATAAAATTATCAATTGTCCATACACCGGGAAAAAAATACTGACCGTTCCGGCGGCCAATCCTGATGTGTGCATTGTGCATGTCCAGCGGGCTGATAAATTCGGCAACGCCCAGTACTGGGGAGCTTTAGGCAGTGTTGCCGCCGCGTCGCTTGCCAGTAAAAGAATAGTGGTTTCCTGCGAGGAAATAGTCGAACACGATATTATTCAATCCAGCCCGCATCTGACACTGATACCGGGCTATAGAGTGGATGCGGTTGTCGAAGTTCCCTGGGGAGCACATCCCACTGAAGTTCTGGGATATTACAATCTTGACCGCACGATGTACGCGCTGTTTTTCTTGATGGATATGAAAGGTGAAAGCCTTAAAGCCTGGATGGACGAATGGGTTTACGGCTGTCCTAACCGTCAGGCATATATTGATCACTATATTACTTCCTACGGAGCCGGCAAGCTGGATGCCATCAGAGCCAAGTCTTATTTTTCGGCGCCGGCCAATTATGGCGCTGCTTATACATCTTCATGGGATAACAATGATCTGGAAAGAACAATGGGTATAACTCTGGAAGAAATGGAAAAGATTCTGGAAGAGAGGGGGTTGCTCAATGGCTAAAAAATATACACTTGATGAACTGTTGATAATAACTGCCGCACGGGAAATCCATGACGGTGAGAATATCATTCTGGGAGTTGGGCTGCCGACAACCGCGGGTGCCATGGCCAAAGCGCTCCATGCTCCCGGGGCTACTTTAATGATGGAATCCGGTATCATTGATTTTCAGCCGCTGGTTCCTCCCAATCATATAGCGGATGCCAATGCCTGCCGAGGTTTTTCCTACGCCACAGATTTATTTTCCGCCTTTACCATGACTTATCGCGGTTTTGTAGATGTCTGCTTTTTGGGAGTGGCGCAAATCGATAAATTCGGCAATGTCAATACGACAGTTGTGGGAGATTATTATAATCCCCAGGTGCGTCTGCCGGGTGCGGGAGGTGCGCCGGATTTTCTTTCCTATGCCAAACGTACTATCCTGACGATGCGCGGTGGCGAGTTTGTTAACAAACTTGATTACTTAACCTCGCCGGGCTACCTTGAAGGTGGCGACAACCGCGACAAATTGGGACTTTTCCCGCCCGGTTCCGGTCCTACCATGCTTTTAACTGCCAAGGGTATCTTCCGCTTCCATGAAAAAACCAAAGAAATGTATCTTGCTCAGGTACATCATGGAATAACTATCGATAGTGTGCGTAAGGATGTTCCCTGGGATTTAATGGTTGCTGATAACGTAACCGAAACTGAAAGACCGACTGACGCGGAGATTGATTTCGTGCGGCGTTTTGCGCCTACAGAAGTAGTAGGAAGAAAGCTGATGTACGAACTGGGGATGGCGAATGCGATTAAGCAGGCGCAGGCGCGCGGGAAATAAAGACATGTGTTAAAATTGCTGTAAGTTAAAAAAATTGAGGAAATCTATCCGGTCGCCTGTAGCTAAATGAAAACCAACAGGCAAGTTAATGTTTGAGAGGTGAAAACAAAATAAAAAATTTTTATAATGGAGAGATGATATGTCTGAAAACAGGGTTGTTGTAATTACCGGTGGTTCGAGTGGACTGGGGAAGGCCTTGGCACAACGTTTTATTAAAAAAGGCGCAAGTGTTGCACTTGTTGCCCGAAATAAGCAAAAACTTGCGGCAGCTAAGGATGAGCTCTTGAAATCCTGTAAAGATGGCAGCAAAGTGGCGATATTCAACTGCGATGTGGCTGATTTTCCTGCAACGGAGAAAACATTTAAAAATATTATCAGCACTATGGGCAGAATAGACATATTGATTAATTCAGCAGGTATTTTAAAAGAAGGTTATTTTGAAAAACTGCCGATTGAAGCTTTCCGTGAAATCATGGACATTAATTATTTCGGTACACTTAATTGCAGTCAGGCGGTTATGCCGTTTTTTAAGAAGCAGGGTGGAGGTAAAATCGTTAATATCGCTTCCCTGGGCGGGAGATTTGGTTGCTTCGGGTATACCGCATACTGCTCTTCAAAATTCGCGGTTGTCGGTCTTTCGGACACTTTGCGTTGCGAACTCAAACCATTAAATATTAAAATCCAACTGGTTTGTCCTCCGGAATTCGACTCGCCTATGGTGGATGATTTGAATACATACCGTACGGCAGAGAATCGTGCCATGGCGCAAACCGCCACCGTTTTATCTATTGAACAGACAGCCGATGAAGTTTTCACCGGTATCATGCGTAATCGTTATTTTATCATTCCCGGACGCCTTTCGCGATTACTGGAGTTGGGTAACCGTTGGCTTCCGGCTATCAGTCGCGCTGTTGCAGATTATCAAATCAAAAAAGTTTACAAGGGTGTGCCGGACTGATACTATTATCCATGATTTGGTGAAAAACACTTTTAAAATTCGAAATAGAAATTTACCTGAGGTTCAATTATTTTGCCAATTGTTCCCAATGATGTGGTTTTTGAATCACCATAAATCAGGGATGACATGGCATTGATCATTTTTGATAATTGCTGATCATCGCTGTTAGTATACTTTTCGAATCTATCCGGTATAAATTCGCTAATTTGGTAAAAAGTGAATTTGATATTGTCCGGTAAGAACTTTTTCTTTGAGTATTGCTCTGGAAGACCATCTTGACCGGCAGATGATGGAAATATATCTCTGAAATCTTCAGAAATGGCCGTGCTTATATCGGCGACATAAATTTTTTTTATTAAAGCTTCCTTATCCGGATTATCCAGTGCTAAATTGATGTCTGCGGCAAAGGGTTGCCAATTAAAAACAAATCCGGCAGCATTGGCCGATATAATTAATGTATGAAATAAGCAGGAAGTTAATATGATGGCTTTTAATCCGAATATTTTTTTACGCATTTCATCAAATATTTCCTGATTTTTTAGGTAGCTTTATCTTTTGCCCGTATAACAACGAATCAGTGCTTTTCATATTGTTTAACTTGAGTAATTCTTGCACCGTTGTCGAATTATCTTTCGCCAGAAGAAATAGAGTATCTCCCTTTTTTACCGTATAAATTCTAAAGGCCTTTTTTCGTCCGTAAGACTTGTCCTTTTTGTCCGATGCTGCAATATTTATCTTTTCATTATCCTCATCTTTGTTTGCAGGTACAATAATTTTTTGATCTATGAAAAGCGGGTCTTCCAGTTTCATGTCGTTGAGTTTTAAAAGTACGGCAACTTTGGTGTTAAAACATCTTGCCAGTGAAAAAAGTGTATCGCCTTTTTTTACCTTATAATAAGTCGTTGTCTCTTCATCGCTTTTAGTGGTGCCAGCCGTACCTGATAAGTATTCTGCTACTGATGATGCTACAGCTGTCGCCAGCGTCTTCTGGAAACCACTTTTTTTAAGCAATTTTTCCTCATCGGGATTGGATATGAACGCTGTTTCGACAAGTACCGCCGGAATATCCGGCAATTTCAATACGCGAAAAGGTGCTTCCTGAACGCTATTATATTTAAGGTAATTAACCGTATCGAGGTATTTCATTAGGATACCGGCGTAAATTTTTGACAGATTGATTGTATTGGTTTGAAACATATTCATTATAATTTGATTGGATTCGTTATTGCCTTCACTGTCAGTCACACCACCCAGGATGTCCGATAAATTTTCATTTTTGGCCAGCAGTTTTGCGGCTTCATTACTGGCAGCGCCGGTAGATAAGCAATACACGGAGCTGCCTTTAGCAATGCGGTTTCTGGCCGCGTCCGCGTGTACACTGATAAACAGGCTCGCATTCAGGTCTTTTGCTTTTTGTAAGCGTTTTTTAAACGAAACGTAATAATCGCCGTCACGAGTCAGGACTGCCCTGTAACCGGGGAGTCTGTTGATTGCTTTCTTGATTTCGCGGCAAATGGACAGCACAATATTTTTTTCATAAGTTCCCTTTTTGCCTATTGCGCCCGGATCTTCACCACCATGTCCCGGATCAATAACGATTATTTTTTTCTTTTTGGGGGATTGCAAAGGTTCAGTTATCTTTTCTTCTTTGGCTATTTGTTCAAGAATAATATCTACAACAACTCTGTCGGGCTTATCCTGAAATTTCTTTAATTTAAAAACTTCAACTTTTTGATGTTTATCCAGAAAGAATTCGATTTCAACCATATCATCAGTGTGATGAAAGACAACCTCTTTGACGCCGGGTTGATTAATGATGACTTTAGCAGGTACTGATTCGTGGATTGAGGCGCCCTTGAAATTCAAAACCAAAAGATTTTCTTTTTCTTTAACTTTGTAGGCAGGGACATCATTAACATCCAGAACGATTCGTGTATGATCCGGTGCCGCCCAGTGACGAATATTTAATATTTCAGTAGAAGCATAGCAATAGGTGGAAAACAAACTTACGATTAAAATTGTCAGAAAATAAAAAAATTCCTTAAAAACGTTATTTTCTTTGCACATCATGAGTAAAAAATAGCAAATTTATTGATGAACTGCAACTGTTAGATAGAAAAAATATTGACAAGCTCTTTTGATAGTGTCATTTTCTCTGCACAGAAGTTATACCAATGCGCTTGTAATTACCACTATTCGGATGGTAATTACCGGTAAGGTAAAATTAATTTGCTAATGCGCTCCCCTACGGGATGCGCTTCCGGTCTTTGGCTAACTTTATTGGCACAGCCTGTCCCGGCGCAGGAGGCTGTGTCGCAATTGCATGTATTGATTGTGCGGAAGGAGTAATGTCCCCCGCTGGCGGGGGCAGGGGGCGGAATTGTTTTGTATATAATTGATATTATTAGTAATTTATGATTTCAGTGAATTTTATCCACCTCCGTCACTGCGTGACACCTCCGCCAGCGGAGGACATTAAGTGTTTATATTTATTATTACGACACAGCCCCGCAGGCCGGGGTCGTCGGCTGCCTCAACGTATGAGGAATACGCTGGATGCATGATCGGCGCATGCCGGTGAGCCTCCTCCTTGTCGCCGCGCTATCCTTTGAAATCGAATGGTATTAAGGAGGAAAACTTAAGGATATCTATGCGGGAAAATCTTTTTAAAGAAGCTTTGCTGAATCCGTCGGTGTTTCCGGTAACATGGGAATTAGTGCCGGGGAGAGGCGCAAAAGAATCGGCTCAGGAAAAAACCCTGAGTCTAGCCAAACAGGCCGCTGAAAGCGGAAAAATATGCGCCCTTACCTTGACGGATAATCCGGGCGGAACTCCAGCTATGTCCGCAGATTTTATGGGTAGTGAAATTGTTAATCTTGGCATTGAGCCGCTAGTCCACTTTACCTGCAAAGATAAAAACCGCAATCAAATCGAAAGTCAGCTTTATGCTCTGGATAGAGCAGGAGTAAGAAATCTGCTTGTTATGAGCGGTGATTATCCGGTATCCGGTTATCGGGGAAGACCTGCACCTGTTTTTGATCTGGACCCGATCCATACTCTGCAACTGATATCGGATATGAACAAGGGGCTTACGTATCCGGGAGTCAAGGGTAACATTCGTCATCAACCCAGCATTTTTTTCGTGGGAGCTGTCGTTTCGCCCTTCAAGGCAACGGAAGCGGAACAGCTGCTCCAGTATTACAAGCTGAAAAAGAAAATCGATGCAGGTGCTCAATTCATAGTTACACAACTGGGATACGATGCCCGAAAATTTCATGAAGCTCTTCTTTTCATGAAACAAAACAATTTTAATTTGCCAATAATCGGGAACATTTACATTCTTCCGTATGGTGCGGCCAAAATGATGAATCGTAACGAACTGCCAGGTTCCGTCGTTACAGATAAGCTTTTGGCAGAAATCGATAAGGAGAGAAATGATTCCGATAAGGGAGAGAGTGCAAGGATACTGCGCGCTGCCCGGATGTACGCTATATTAAAGGGTATGGGCTATAGTGGTGTTCATATCGGCGGACACAATATCAAACATGAACAGGTGGAAAGAATTATTACGCAAGGTGAAGCGCTAGCCTCTCAATGGAGAGATTTAATCCGTTACTTTGATTATCCGATTCCCGGAGGTTTTTATTACTTTGATAATGATTCCCAAACCGGACTTAATCTGGATAAACCAACAAACAGGCAGTCCCGGCCGCTTGATGCAACAGTAGGATTTACCTATGGCTTTTCCCGCTTTTTCCATAATCTTATGTTTGAGCCGGAGAAAAAGCTCTATAGCCTCATGAAGAAACTAAGTGGAAAAGTGACAGGAACAAAAATAGAGAGCATTTTTCATAAACTGGAACACTGGACCAAGGTTGTTATCTTTGACTGCAAGGATTGCGGAGATTGTGCCTTAATCGATGTAGCCTATCTCTGTCCAATGTCACAGTGCCCGAAGAATCAACGCAATGGGGCCTGCGGTGGAAGCTTTGAAGGGTGGTGCGAAGTTTATCCCGGAAAGAAAAAGTGTGTCTATGTCCGGGCCTATGCGCGATTAAAGAAACACCAGGAAGAAGCGCAATTGTCTAAAAATATTGTCGAACCATGCAATTGGGATTTTCATCAAACTTCATCCTGGCTTAATTTCTATTTAGGGAAAGACCATACATCAAAAAGACACAGTGGCAATTCCTCTGGAAATTAAAAAACTGATTTTATCTATACCCGCTTGTAGATCGATTATCAAAACATCGTGATTATTGATTGAAGATTGAAGTCAGATGGTGTAGAAGTGCGAGGCGTGGGCGATTAGCTCAGTTGGATAGAGTACTGGCCTCCGAAGCCAGGTGCCGTGAGTTCGAATCTCACATCGCCCACCAAATAAAATCAGTAACTTATTGTTGCTTTGACATATGTAAAATTCATTAAAATCATTTCCAACATTTATTATGAGAATTACCTTATTTATAATGCCATTGCATGGTATTCCCGTGTATAAGAATTGCAAGAGGTTCTACAGTAGTAATCAGCGCTTCCTGGTTGCAGGTTTGCATAATGCTGACACAGAAGTCTCATAGTCCTAAATGTGCAATGAATAGAGAGGCAAGAACCAAAAAAATATCTACAAAGGATGAACAGAAAATAAAATGACATTCAAAGGTATAGTAACAGTTGTCCGCATTCCTTTTTTAATTTTAGCTTTGATATTAGGAATTCTCGGGGCTGCCGTTGCCTGGTATGAATCCGTGCGTTATGGTACGTCATTTAATATCTGGTACGCGGTTCTTGCCACGTTTGGTCTATTCGTTGCCCACGCGGCAGTCAATATATTTAATGATTATTTTGATGCCCGCAGCGGTTTGGATTATAAAACCAAACGCACTCCCTTCAGTGGCGGTAGCGGCGCCGTACCCACCGGTTTACTGACAATTCGTCAAAGCTTGATGCTGGGCATTGCTTGTTTCATCATCCTTGTTCCCATTGCCATTTTCTTCATCCTGACAAGCGGCTGGATGCTTTTGCCGCTTCTGATTGCGGCCGTTCTCTTGATCGTTCTGTATACACCTCTAATTCTGAAAATGGGTTATCCCGAGTGGTCACCTGGTTTGGGATTGGGTATTCTTCCTGTTATGGGCGCTTATTTTGTCCAAACAGGCGAATACTCTCTGACTGCTTTCATCGCGTCAATGCCCTCCTGTTTCCTTGTACATAATCTGCTTTTACTCAATGAATTTCCTGACGTTGAAGCGGACATAACGGTTAACAGACAGACGCTGCCAATTGTCATCGGAAAAAAAAGAGCCGCCGGCTTTTTCTCGCTGGTCACTCTGCTGGCTTATATCTGGGTCGTATGGGCGGTCATTTTTGATTATATGCCTGTCTTCACACTTCTGTGTCTTATTACGCTGCCAATTGTCATTCAGGTGATCAAAGGTTCTTTTCGCTATGACGAAAAAGAGATATTCATGGAAACCATGAAGAAAAATGTATTGCTGGTCTTACTGACCCAAACGCTCATCGCGGTGGGATATATTACCTGCGGAATCCTTCTTGATTGAATAAGTAGCGCGAATTTGGAAAACAATTAAATTTACTTTATGTTTCTGAAGTAGAAAGTCCGAGAAGCTTTCGCAACTTTTTCGGTTCCATTATCGCGCGTCCTCTGGCTTTGGCCAAAGAAACGATTCTTTGAACAAAATCATAATTTGTCGCGAGTATAGTGCGTTCGTCATCAAACCAGATATTATCTTCAAGTCCGGTTCTGACTCCTCCTCCATAGGCAATCGAAACTGCATTCATAGGAAGTTGCGAATTACCGATGCCGGCAACGGAGTAAAAAGATTCGTCCGGGAGTTCATTAATCATATAACCCAAGTGCATCAGGTTAGCCTGCGCGCAGGCAATGTTGCCAAGCAGCAGAGTAAAATAATATGGTTTAACAAGTAATCCCTTTTTGATCAGATATTTTGCATAATTAATCATGCCAACGTCAAAAGCCTCCAGCTCCGGCTTAATATTTTTATCCAACATTTTTTTTGCCAAAGCCCGAATCATATCCGGAGTATTAACGCTGGCGGTCTTGTTGAAATTTAGAGAGCTTAACGTTAAAGAGGCCATATCCGGTTTTAAATCGTCTTCAAGGTCGAGAACGTCAGCGCGTTTTTCAAATTCGTTGAAATTGCGCCCGCTTGTAGAAACACAAATCACGAGATCTTTATCTTTGTTTCGGATACCGCTGATGATTTCAGCATATGTATCTTTATTATATGTATTCTCTTCGTTATCATCACGCGCGTGTAGATGCACACTGGTGATACCCAACGTTCGGCAATGTAAAACATCAGAGACGATCTCCGCTGGTGTCATTGGAACATGCATGGTCATCTTACGCTGGGGAATTAAACCGGTCGGAGCAAGATTTACAATTAAATCGTTATTTTTTTCAGTAATCATAATAAAAAGTAGTTATCGATTTCTAAAATGGCTAAATCAACAGAAGTCAAAATTGCCTGATTTAATAATAATTTTAATGCAGGTAAAAATATAGCAGGCGATTTCACATGTCAAGAAAAACCTGACCATACGATATAGATTTAGATTATTTGTCAGAATTTAACGCCAAAAGAAAGGAAAACGCGATTTTTCTTCCAGTCGCCACCATCGTTTATTTTTTGGTGAATGGGATCGAATAGCTTTATCCCAGTTTGTTGCAATGTTATATTTTAAAGATCTTCTGGTTTTATTCCAATCGTTTCGGAGTTCTTCTTCATTAAATTTGTAATGAGAACCCCATTTGTTTTTAATATCCGAGCGGCGTAATTTATTGAACAATTGTTTGTGCCGTTCAAACACGAAATCAAATGATAAATATTTAAAATGAAGATTCAGCAATTCGTCTCGTTCAGGATATTTGAGTTTGCCTTCAGGACAAGCTTCATGTCTGCCTTTTTGAAAATTAGTTTCTGTTAATGCATTGGGATCGAATAGGCTTAGCTTATTAAAAGGTTGAGAAGGAGCACCATGAGGAACGTCGTTTATTAGATCGGAATTACTGTCAGGTAATACTTCGGATAACATTTGATATCCTAAAGCTGGAATGGCTGTTATTTCTTCACTTTTACATTTAATAAGAAAATTAATAAAATCAAGGTGATAAAGGAATTCATCAACAGCGGTAATAATCACCCAGTCGGCAGTTCCCTTGCTTCCCTTCCAGCAACTGTTATGTACTGACTGGGCGGAAAGGACGAAAGAATTATTGTGTGATTCCGGAAAAGGTCGTACTTCTGCACGAGGATGATTATTGATTAATTCGATTGTCCGATCATCTGACTTATCATCGAAAAAAATATATCGATCGACAAATTTATCGTAGTGCTTAAAGAAAAAAGGCAGCATCCTTTCTTCGTTCCAGCAAATGGAATATAAATGTATTAACGGTTTATTCATATTAGAATTTAATATTGTTTTCTTTGATTTTCTTTGCTGGATTTCCAACAACTACGGAATAATCGTTGACGTCTTTGGTAACTACGGATCCTGCGCCAACAATTGCATGTTTGCCGATTTTAACTTCAGGTAAAATCACAGCTCCTGTGCCAATTAATGAACCTCTCTCAATCGTAACGTTTCCGCCGGTGATAACTCCCGGACCGATAGAAACAAAATTATCAAGATAAAGATGGTGTCCGAGAGATGCGCTCCTGTTGATGAAAACAAAATTTTCGATTTTCGACTGAGAACCGATAACAACCCTCTTGTTAATAAAACATCCTTCTCCGTGCTTAAAGTTGTAAGGAAGATCATTATTCCTATCGCTTAAAATCTGGTAAGGTTGTAGACCTAAATTCAAGGCTTCAGTTACGGCAACAAACCTGTTGCAGGGAGTAAATAAAGGGCATAAAAAAGGTATAGATAAATCGATTGAAGAAATTTGAGAGATATCGGTTACCTTTTCTTGAAAGGTTGCGTAAGAAGGAGAGCCTTTCTGATTATTAATTATTGCGGATATAGTAATGTTGTTTTTCAAACAGACTTCTTCAAAATCGACAATTATGTTGGATCCGGAAGCATATAAGATTATTTTTTCTTTGATCATATAAAATAATATTCGGCTATTTTAATTAAACTATAAAAAAGTTAAATGTCATATGTCAATAAAATCTTGAAAACATTTCAAGAAGCGGTTTGATTATAATATGATAGATGAATTACGCGGTAGATAAAAAACCAGTATTTCAAAAACCAGTATTTCATTGACACACCCAGGTATTATTTTTATACTTTAAAATAAATTTTCAACTCTAATAAATG
>LNQE01001482.1_pt1 | contig 21983 bp, 21 predicted proteins | sample 603111 | NCBI WGS metagenome assembly LNQE01 (sample SAMN04260313, study PRJNA301899) | hydrocarbon metagenome | isolation source: hydrocarbon-contaminated ditch | place: Germany: Bremen | collected 1998
CTAATATATCGTGATAATTTGCTTGATAAATTCAAGAATAAGTCATCCAATTATCGACTTGCTCCTGCAGATATATTAAATAACATACAAAAAACTTAAATATATAAATAAAACATGTGATATAGTTTAATATTATTTTTAGCGTTACTCAAACTTCGAATTTGCAATCTTTTGGGGTTTCCCTATAATAGGGGGCAACTGGGGGTCCCGTTTTTTTTCCGAAAAAATTTTGGACATGGCCGCTCCCTGAAATCAAAAGTGACTCACCTCAAAAGGAACAGGAACCCCTGGAATGCACCTCGCGAGGCGCGGTAGCCTACAAGACACTGGGCACTATCTCTTGGGGGTGTTGTCGCGATCTCCTGCTGCCTGTCTCCGCCTGTCGCGGGAGACTCTGCGGGGTTGCCCAAAGTCGGCATTATAACCGCTAGGAACTTCTCTGGTGTGCTCAGGATATCCTTTACTCTGCTACAACTGAACGCGCCTATCCAGGCATGTGCCCCAGCATGTAGCACACATCCATCGCGAAGCGCGTCATGCGAAGCATATGCGGCAGTAGATCCCGAGCCCCCGGCCTGTACCGACCTCCCAGAAGGGCAAATAAACCATCCCAGGAAGCGCTCAAAATAGCCTTGGGTCGATGGGCATATGCGTATAGTGAGTCCGTCGCCCCATCAAGCCGCTCCTCAAACGGCTCAACTATTATCGATATTGCAGTATTATTCTAGGAATGTGGTTATTTTTGATAATATAATCATAAAATAGAAAATTTAGGAGGCAGGCGTTGCTCCTGCCCCTTTGCCACAGATATATTCAACCGCAGCAGCCGCTTTTCCGCTGGCCTTTAGAAACATGGTTTTGTCGTCTTTTAGAACGCTCAGCCAGTTCTGTATATAAGCCGAAGAATTCTCCAGAGTGTTGTCGATCCCATTGCCGGCGCACAGATAAGCCGATGTCAGCTCAGCAACCAGCTCCTCGAAGCTGTATTCTTCGCCGCCGAATGATACCGCGCCCATGACCCCCGAGCGGTTCAGCCTTGACTTATGGCCGGTGCTGTGGCCATATTCGTGGAACTTCGTGGCAATGTATCCATCCGTCGTCTTGAATGTATCCATTGGTGGAAGGTTCACAAGATCGTCCTTGGGCATATAGTAGGCCGAACTCCCGCTCTCCCTGTAAGCGGGCGGGTTTGGCATCTTGGAGAGGACAACATCGCATACCTCAATCAGATCTCGATCTGGGTCCAGGCCTGCACCTGCCTCCTTCCTGGGCACGCCATCGGTCTGATCCCAATTGAACACAGGGAAGGACTTGATAAAATGATAGACCTTCAGCTCTTTTGTCCCATCTTCTTTCTCGACCTCCCTGACTTTCTTATCTGAAAATACAATGTAGGTGGCCTTCTCGCCTCTCTTGATGCGCCCTCCGTGCTTTTGAGCCTGCCGAAAGGTCAGCCAATACTGAGATGAGTAGCCCCTGACCATCTCGGCGATACCAAGAGTCAGGATGTTCACGCCTCGATACTGCTTACCGCTGTCGTAATTTGTGGGCAGCTGACCAGTCCAGGGGCGTTTCCAGGGGATGATTCCCTGTTCCAGAGCTGCGAGGATGCGGTCATTTACCTGAATATATACGTCGTTGGCCATTGTCCTCAGGCCCCCTTCTGGTCCAATGCGATCTTGGTATTGATCGTGTCAATGTCTACAGGGCCGTTGAAACCCCCCGGCCACTTCCCGCTGGGGCGGATGCTATCTGATGTCTCGGCCGTGACACGCCCTGGTGCATCAGTTCCAGGAAAATACCGCCGCTGGTGCTTGCATTTCTGGCCAGGCCGGTATGCGGCAGAAGGGCAACTGCATGATTTGGCAGTGGTGATGTAGTATGCGTCTTTCCTGTTGTTCAGAACTAGCACCATGTCCAAGAGCTCGACCACATCGGGAAGCGGGACAGTTGGCTTGCCAAGGTATTTCAACAGCGATTCGATTGCCTCGGTGCTTTGAGTCACCGGGGCACTAAACAATACTCTAGTAGTCATTCACCCCGGCAGAAACCGCTGGGCTAGGAATCATAATCAGGACTCCTGATCATCCGGAAAACAGATCTATAAACAAATCAGACTGGATATGTCGCAGGAATCGATAAACTCGCGCGGCAACTCTGTTATCAACATGACTTTTCTCTCTTTGCCTCGGTTCCCCTTATGCACACCCCCATTCGTCTCTATCACTCACCTAGTTCTCCCTTTTTCATTCTCTTCATCCCCCATTTTTTCTCTTGTTCCTCTCCTACCGTCTCATTTCCCCCCAGCCCTATAATAGAAAACAAAAAAACCGAAAATCCTGGGAAAAATGTATACATAACCAAATATTGTCGCATGTTATCGATTTTGCCAAGATATTCACATTTGATACCTCAGATTTATATATACATTTATAAGCTCTCTTGCAGAGATCATAAAGTCCTCTCTTCAAATTTGCAGATATTCACGCGAAATCAATATTCCTCATACTGGTTGTCTGCTGTGATTGGTTGGGCGTTGCATGGCTCGCTTTCGATAAAAATAGATTATCAGGGATCTGCATGGAACACACTGCAATTGCATTGAGAAAGCTGGTTTTTTTCGTCTTTCTTTGTTGTTGTCTTGGCACTTTTAGTTGAAACTCACGAGTGAGAGAAGATGATGGGCTTAGAAGGCAAGGATTGCCCATCATTCATGCATCAGCTCTCTCGGCAGGAGCCTCTACATCTTTGGAAGAAGATAGAAACAATTTTCCATCCCTTTCCTCAAACCCCAGAACCCGAAGCATGGACGGAATAAGTTCCTTCTTGGGAGGTCTGCTATTCTTTGAGGCCATATACTCATAGATTTCTGCCTCTGAAGGAGCAATGCCATTCTTCTCTGTCAGCTCTCTGAATGATGAAAGGAGCATTGATAACAAGGGAGCGCAAGACGTACAATAGACAGCACCTTCAAAGGTATGGCTACTATGGCCAGGACTGATATCAACCCCACAAATGGGACAGGCATCGACTTCCATTGGCGCGGCTCCCTTTCTGCGGCGGCTATTGGGAGTCGGCAGATCCTTCCTTGGATGAGGACCAATCGCAGGATTTCCATTCTTTTGAAAAATAGATGATGATTCTGCATCGTCATTAGGAGATTCAGTGTGCGTTGAGTGCGTCCCCGTGCGCTCGACTGTGCGGCTCTCTTTTGTGTCTCCTGTTATCTTTTCTTGGTGAGAGTGCGGATTTTCCTGCCCTGCGAGAGAAAGAGAACTCTTATTGCCTTTGGCCGCTTCCAAAAAATTTCCTCTCTCGCACCCCGCATTATCCGCACTTCCTCTATCTATCTCTCTCTTCTCTCTCTCGCTGTTATCGATTTCCGCATTATTTTCGTTGCGCACTCTGACCCGCACACCATCCGCACTCGGCGCACTCTCACGGAGCTTTACGATCGCGTCGAAGCCTTCCAATGGATTGTACCCCTCCAGCTTATAGAGTGTCTTCCTAACTGCACGCTTCTCAACCCCCGGCGTATTTATTTCATAGTCTGTTATTTCCTGTACTGCGAATCCAGGCAGCTTTTGTGATAGTCCTCCTTTTCCTTTTTCTCCACTGGCAAGATGACTAATCCTCGTCGGAGAGAGATCCAGTGCTTTGGCCACTTCTTCTCGGGTCATCCCATCCCTATGTTCTACAAGTAGCTCAGCGAATTGGCGTTCACGTTTGGTTAGCCTGTGCACGAGTTCTTCCGCATCACGTTCAACGAACAGTTCCTTTGCGGCATGGAAGTCGTCCTCAGTGGCTAAATAATAACCATCCGCATCCCTTTTTCGCTGAAATCTATTCATCGCGGTGATACCAATCAGCAAATCCATGAAGATTGAGGGATTCCTTCTGTTACTTGTATCGAACCACTCTATTCGATCATAAAATGGTACACGAACATTGATGTATCCTCCCTCTCGAAGTTTGCGGAAAATCTCACGACTCACGAGTACATTATCATCCACAGGGAATTGAGGCCCTCCTTCACCATATCGCTCTATTGTTTGACGGTTCACGTCCTTCGTTAGTTCCTCGCTATCATCCACGTTTATTGGTATTTGTCTATTCAAAACCTGGATATCTTGACTGCTGTCCACAGATGTAATTGCCCAGGTCTGCTCCGAGCCAATCTGGAGTTTTAATGCTTTGTTGTTTGCCACTGTTCGATGGGAGTATGGCTCATGAAATTCCGAAGAGGTTTGTTTTATAGTTGTATCTAGATCCTCATTCCCTGCCTGATAGTCATCAAGTATTCTGAGGATGCGATTACCGTCATTGTGGTAGTAGCCTGCTTTAGCTGACATGGAGCCCTTTAGTACAGCCTCTGCAGGCAGATGATGAGCAAAAGTCAATATTGCCCAGGTTTTGCCACCACCGCTCTCGCCATTGAGCTTTGGATGCAAGCCTGCGGATTGGTGGATATTTTGGACGGATACACAGCATATGAGTTTCTTGAATGCTTTATCTGCTCCCAGAACCATCTGGCCGCAACTTTCTACAATATACTGCATAGGATTGTCATTCTCCAGAATCTCGATGGCCTTTTCCCGTATTTTTTGGGGCGTTTCAGGTTTCTCCATTTCCTTTTTCAGTCTTGCGATCTCCTTTTCGAGAACTTTCTTTACTTCGCCATTAATTTTCACTTTCTTCAGAAGCAGTGTATATTCTATGGGCCTAGTCCACTTTAGATCTCCCAAAGCTTTGATTATTTCAGGATTATTTAATGCAGAAATATCTCTCTTAAGACTATCCTCTATCCTACTAACTGACCACTTGTTGTAGCCGCCTGGCCATCTACAGCCTTCGCAACCACCTTCAGGCTCACAATAACCCAGCCCTCCGAGCCCTAATTTAGGATAACCTGCGTTGGTCTCCTGTATTGTGGAACAATTGGGGCAGCACATTTGCCCGTACCATAAATCAAAGATTCTTTGCTCTACGCCACCTTGATTGGCAACTGGCATCCAAATCTTCAAAGCTTCTTCTTCAGACCACCCTGCTTGATATAAGTAGGAGGCGAGCACTGCGCAGGCTCGGTGAGGCCCTTTGTCCGGCTCGGCTTTTTTAAGGATATTCTTCATGCACGGCGGCCAATCCTCTACAGGGATAGGCTCAGATCTCTTACAGATCTCAAAGTCTCCTGAACGCTCCTTGCGTGATTTGAGATTCTCCTCCATCATATCTACATGAGGCCCAAGTAGTGTCTTAACCGCGTCTAGCTCGGTAAGATCATATTCGATGTACCATTCCTCACCCTTCCGCAGGATATCATCTGAAATGGGGAGTCGCGCCTGATCGAAATCGATCTTTATATTCCTTGGATCAAGTGGCACTACTGCAAGGTCGTGTTCCTTATGGATGGAGAAAATGCACTTGAACTTACGTTTTTGGTTGTTAATCTTGTCAATTTTGACCTTGCCACGATGCTCTGGATGAAGTTCGAAAAAATTGCTCTCAGCATCCGCCAGGAACATGTTGTAGGCTCCTGTTAGGCTTCTTAAGGCCTCCTCGCGGTCTTCTGGGCTCCACTCGGGCTTCGCTTGGAAAAGGGCATGATGGATAAAGACATAGATTCCGCCACCTGAATAAAGGCAATGGACACTCTTGGAGATCCCTGCTTCATTCAACATACCCACCAGGAATTTGGCTGTGTCCTCAACGGCTTGCTTGATGGACGGGTCCTCAATTATATTGCCGATGCTGTCAATATCGGCCCCAAGGGTATAGGCTTGGCATTCTCTCCAGGTGCCTATTGGATGCTCAGGTTTTCCTGCTTTTTTATCCCATGGCGACGAGATATTCATGACTTCGGGATCGAAGAGATCTAATGTAGCATACAAAGTCCTAAACTTGGACGCGGTATCTTCATAGTCTCCGGGACTTCGCAGCCGCACCGCTCCATTACCAGAAGATATGTACCACCCCTGGTCACCATTGAGTGCTCTCTGTTTCGTGCCATCTTGGCAGAATCTGAGAATGGTTTTCTTTACCACTGGCCGTTCATAATGTCTTCTTGTCTCGTCTGTAGCTGTCTTGGTAGGAAGTGGTTTAGGCATTTCGCCTATCTCATCCCCGTTCGACATCTTTTTATGGTTGGAATTAGATAATACCATTACACACACCTCATTTCTTTGAGGGAATCTGGCGTGTTTTCAAGCTCGGGGAGGTACCAGCTCTCCGGGCCTCTCGTTCTGTTCAACATCATTGCCTCTTGAGTACTTGCGCTAAGTATAGGACCAGTGTCTCCATTTCCATCTATAGCAGGCTTGGATTCCGGATCGCTTTGGTTGAATCCACTTTCTTCGGGAATGACCCGAAACAGGTATTGTTTATCAGGTATGTCGGTTCGAAGGATCGCTACCTTTTGGCCAATTAGTGGCCGAAGACTTTTCTCTAACTCAGCAGGCAAGGCAAGCTGAATCTTGCCAACGAGCGCAATTGGTGTGTCGTCTTGATTCATAATTTCGTGGAGAATGCCTACTATTTCTTCGAAGTAGTCGAGACGATACATTTTAAAAGAGTATAATTTGGCCATTTTATACATCAACTTTCACCTCCGCCAGGCTTTGTGACAATAATTTTCGTGCCAATTCGCCCTTTGTGATCTTTTCTCTCTGCCTCAATTTTTCAAACTTTTCGAAATCTTCAGACCTTAATCTAGCCTGAACTGGATTTGAGAAGATTTTAGATCTCATGTGAATATAGGAGCATACTGTATCTATTTATACCTTTCCACATTATGAAAATTCATTTAATTTCATTTTTGCTTTGTGTTCGTGATTTATGTGTTTATTTCATGATTAACGCGTTTTGTTCGAAGGAAAATGTGCTTTGTTTGAAGGAAAATGCAGTTTTTCGATGAAAACGATAGTTGATCGTTGAACATTCGTTAATATGACAATGAATTTTGATGTCGCTTCTATAATGCGATAAGGGAATTTCAATATTGCACGATTTTCATTCGTCAGAACACTATTGTTCAACATTTTCAATCTGAAACCGTCTCCGAATACTGTTTGTTTTCTAATAACTTTTGTTTTCGGGGTTCTTCCCTCCTTGCTTCTCCGAACTCCATCAAACAGCAACTATCAAGAGTCTTTTTTATCAACCAAACCACTTAGATTGCGTGAGTGAGAATTAATCTCGTCCAAAAAATGATTGTTTCAGGCTGAATTATGATTGATCTTTATCAAACCATCTCAAATCCCCAGTTGCGGCACATGAGCCAGATAGCTTTCCCTCAACTCCTTTTTATCAATGTGGTCGTAGATATCTATGGCCTCCTTTCTTACATCTCCGCGAAGCTCCTGGATGAACTCGCGAGGCATTCCTGCGCGCCTCAGATGAGTTGTGAACCAGTGGCGACAGCAATGCGGCGAGAAATGGTCCTCCATGCGTTTTGAGTCGGGATTGTGCAGTCCGATCTTTTCTGCAGGTCTCGTAACGGCAAGGTAAACGCCATTTCTATTAAGCCGCCCGCCTTTGTTGCTAATGAATAGAGCTTTTGTTTTGAATTTTTTTCTAGCTTCCTCTGACGATTTAATCCATCTATGAAGCACTAATGCAGTCTCATCATCGAAGAAAATCGTGCGATTAGTTCGTTTTGCAGTTGGTTTGAGCCGTATGCTTTGTTCTATCCAATTGATATCGTCAACATCAAGTTTTATAAGCTCATTGCGCCTGATGCCCGTCTTTGCGAGCAATGAAATAATTGCGCGATCTCTCACGCCCATAGTTAAATTGATGAGTTTTGCCATCTCCTCGACGGAAATTAACTTCCGCACTTGACCGTCATCGTTGTCTTTATATTTTTGTAGATAACGCTTTCTAACTTCATAAACGGGATTTTTTTCGATATACCGTTCGTATTCAAGGTATCCAAAAAAACTAGCCATCGCTGCGAAATATGTCTCAATTGTTCGTTGACTCACGCCACGGTCAGCACGAAGGTAATTTATGAAATTTCTCAGCGTATTTCTATCAGTCTGGTAGTGTCCCGATTGTGATGTAAAATAGTAGTAATAATCCTGGCGATGTATTGGATGCTGCTTTGGTAGTAGCAGCATTTTTGATCATTTGCAAGAATTATAATAGGCCCTGTATCCATACTTGAGTTGTCTCACGAAATCAAGGAGGACACAAGGCCATGCAACCATTAGAGCCAGTAATAAATTATCTTGTCGATCCGAATAGCGGACTGAAGCAGGTCATAACCGAGTTCCTGAACGCGGTAATGCTGTTTGAGGCATATCTGCAGAGCGGTGCGCTTCCCTACGAGCGCAGCCCTCAGAGAAAGGCACACAGAAACGGCACTAGATCGAGAACCCTCAAGACCCGCGTTGGCGAATTAACCCTTAATAAGCCTCAGTTCAGAGAATTCCCATTTGAATCAAGCGTATTTGAAAGATACTGTCGTGTAGAACAAGCTCTGCTAATGACGATTGCAGAATCATATATCCAGGGCGTTTCAACCCGAAAAATGGAGGAATTGGTCAAAAACTTCGGTTTGAACAGGTTATCTGCGTCTGAGGTTTCTCGGTTATGCAAGATTCTCGACGAAAAAGTGGAGGAGTTCCTCAAGCGCCCAATTGAAGTCAAGATTCGCTATCTGCTGGTTGACGCCACCTACTTCAAGGTGAGATGCGGTGCCCAATACAAGAACAGGGCTTTGCTGGTTGTAGTGGGGATTCGCGAGGATGGTCTCAGAGAGATCTTGGGCGCCAGCATAGCGGAATCGGAGGACAGTGGCTATTGGATGACACTATTCAGAAGCCTCAAGGATAGGGGATTAGAGGGCGTCGAGTTAGTGATATCGGATGCACACAAGGGAATTCAAAAGGCAGTGGAATCGTCTTTTGTGGGAGCCTCCTGGCAGTATTGCCATTTTCATCATTCTAGGGCAGTCCTGGAGAGCATTCCCAACAAGGACAAACAGGAGATCGCCGATAAGCTAAAAGAGGCATCCGATGACGAGATGAAGATGCAAGAACTGGCGAAGGAGCTGAGAGATAGAGGGTACGATCCAGCTGCAGAGACAATCGACAGGTTCAGATTCGATCTATGGAATTATAAGGCGTATCCGAAGGCCCATTGGAAGAGGATACGAACCACAAACATCATTGAGCGCATCAATAAGGAATTGAAGCGCAGAAGCAGACCTGTAGGAGCATTCCCGAGTGATCAATCCCTGATGAGATTGGCAGGATGCATCATGATAAATATAAATGAGGAGTGGGTAACAGGTAAAAAGTATTTAACGATGGACGTAGAGTAATGATAGTAGGATACAGGGCGGCTACGAAATTACAGCATTTTCGGGACACTACCATCAGTCTCGATCAAATTTAGATCATTTTCTTCCAAGTAATTATTAAATATTTTCAGCGATGATAGATATCTTCTAGCAGTCTCTGGAGTTAATCCTCTCGTTATGCAATCCTCCCCGAACTGTGCAATAAGATGTGATGGTACAAGCGAAGCTGCTTTAGACTCGATCATCCGACCCACTTCCATCCGCGTTGGGTTGAGGTAACGATGCCAAATGCTTCGAGATCTTCCAATTGTCTTGAAATAGCTTTTACTAGATCCGCTTCATTCAGATCAATTCCCAGCTCGTCAAGCAGCCTATAACTGTCAATAACACCGCTGCGCTTGAGAATGGCTATGATTTCCTTATTGAACTTCCTGGCTCCCTCGAACTTATCTTCCAAGAATGCTTCGCTCCTGTATCGTTTAAGCTCACTTTCATACTTTTCTAAAACAATCTTTTTCTGTTTGAGATCATCCCTAAGCTCCCTGCACTCCTCCCTCAGCTTACCGATCTCCAACACAAGTTCTCCGCGAGGTTTGAAATCTGATTCATCCGCGAGCTTGCTCTCTACAACCTCGATTATGAACTTGGATAAAGGAACTCCGGCCTCATCCGCAAGGTTTTGCCAGCGCTGCTTATCTTCGATAGTAGGTAGGTATAGGTAGACATAACGTGACTTATCAGGCATTACCACAGGACCAACTCCTATGAATATGCGGACCCCAAGGTATTTAATTATTACTAGTAAAATTATGCGGGGAAAGGGATTCGAACCCTTGAACTCCTGCGAGAATAGATCTTGAGTCTATCACCGTTGGCCTGGCTTGGTTATCCCCGCATACGACCTGCATCTATTCGATCGACTTCCAGCAGATCGAGGATAATGCAATCACCTGCTGGTTTATGAATCTTGCCATCAGCATACCTCCCGGCCTGGGCCCAAAGGGGGCGGGGAGGCAATCACCACATAAAGCAAGCCTCTCAGGCATCCACGTGATTCACGCAGATCCAGTGATAGTACCCATGAATCCCCGTGCCCGTGACCTCGTCGAACTCCTCCAGCTCGCAGCCGCAGATCTGGCAGACCTCGCCATCCGGGACCTCGATCTCAGCATCATTACATAGCACGGTTACCATAATCGGTCTCCATATCTGTCTGCCAGGGGCCATGAAGCTTTCGGGCCGCTCTATGTGTTCGGGGAACATTATTAACCTTAATCACCCTCAGCTCTTCAGCCCAGGGGCGGGGAGGTTGAAGAGCACCTCTCCCCCGCCCGAGCCGATGGGCACGTAGAGCACATTGGGATTGTTCTTGATCGCCTGCACGAATTCCCAGGATACCAGGGTTGGCGTTACCGATTCTCCCTTGATCCGGTTCGCCTCGGCTATGCCCTTGGCCTCGATCACCAGCCTCTCCGCCTCCTTCTCAGACTGCTGGATGGTAAACTGCATCTGCTGGGCCTGCTGCTGCTTCTGCTGCTTGGTGGTGATGGCCACCTGGAGCTCAGTCGGCAGGAAGATCCCCCTCAGCCAAACTCTCTCGATGATGATGCCGGTTCTATCCAGCTCCATCTTGAGCTGCTTTTCTACATCCGCCTGGATCTCAGTCGACTTATTGGTGTAAATGTCCTCGGCAGTGTACTTCTTGATCTCCGCTCGAAGCAGGCCCATGAAGGAAGGAGTCAACTTGGTGTCCACATAGTCTCCTCTTACCGATCTGAAGATGTCCGGAGCCTTGGCCGGATCAAGGTGCCACAGGACGCTGCTATCCAGATTTATCTCCAGGCCCTCACGGGTCAACGTCCCGGTTACCTGCTTGTATTCTATCTGCTGGGTCTGGGTGTTCATCTGGTGGACGCTGGTGAGCGGGTCTTTGAGGTTGAATCCCGGACTCAGCACAGTATCGGAGACCACCCCAAACCGGTCCTGCACCCCCACATGCCCGGCAGGGATTATGGCTATGAATGATCCTCCCACTAAAACCAGCAGCAGCAATAAGATGATCGCAGTGGCAATGAAAGCTGTAGCTCCAAGAGAGAAATGCGGCGGCTTAGGCATCCTCTCTTTTATTTTTTCCCGCAATATATCGCTATCTATTCCGCTCATCTACTCTACCTCATTTAAAGATTAGTCCCTCTTTCTCCCCTATGCCATATCTCCATAGAACTTGAAGACCGTGTAGCCATTGCCCACCACCTTCATCTCCGAGACGCCAAAGAACTCTCTGTTCCAGCTGGTGGGCAGATATCTGGCCACCGCCAGAGCCACCCCACAGATGAACAATATAATGAAAAAGAACAGCCTGCGCTCAATTAGAGAGAAGGCGCCTATTAACAGGCAGATCAGGGATATAACTGCCATTGTGTTTCCCAAAAATACATGCTTCAGCCCGCTGGTGGTCTGAATGGTGTTGTCGTCCACCCGCTCGGCTATGAGCATTATGCTCTTCATGTTGATGGACATCGACTCTTCCAGCCGCTTATCTGTGCCCATCACATCTGAGGGATTCTCAAAATCAAACTGGGCACCATCGTCGGTCATAACCACCAGGGGAAGATCAAAGCTCCCCAGGAAGCTTCCGCTGGTATGCTTGCCATCGATTATGTACTCGTCCACCAGCTCCAGCGGCTTTATCCTTCTGATGAGAGCGACCTTTTCCGAGTCAGAAGGCACTTTCACAAGCCTTGACAGATTGACCAGATCGCTTGCCGCCTGGCTGGTGTCGAAGTTGCTCAGCCTGTTTATGGCATCCATGCCGTTCTTGAATACGAAGTCGTCGGCCACCTCCGGGAATATATTCCGCCCCGGCGTCTTGTAGCGGTTTTTAATTGCCTTCTTCAGTTCGGCCAGGCTTATCAGGAACGCCGGCCCCATAACCTCTATCTTATTCTCAGAGGTGATGACCTTTGGATTCAGAAGCTTCACCACCCTGGAAGAAGCCTTCCCGCCTATCTTCTCAGAAGCTAGATCATTGGAGAAAGAGTGCTTTATCGCCTCTAGCTCTCGGTCCAAGAGGCTGGAAATCTCCCTGATTTCGTTCATAGCTTGGCCGCTCCGGGCTGACCATCCAGGATCACCAGAGTGAAAGGACTCTGGCTAGAGATCGTCCCCGTCTGGCGGAATGTCCTCTCGTCCATCCTCACCACATCAGGATCCCTTCTTGGCAGCTCATCCAGAAGCCTGGCCGGGCGATCAATCTCTCGGGCCAGATCCGAGCGCTTCGGCCCGCTGACAGAGCACATCCCCTCCTTCAGATAGAGGACGCCCGGATCTCTTGCCGAAAAAAAGAGCATCTCGCAGGAATCCATGCTCACTTCCAGGTCTTCTGGGTTGTCGATGTTGCAGCAGGTCAGCTGTCTGGACTGGAAGGGCTCGCCAAATCCCGAGATTCTTATGGACAAGGGCTCAATTGAACTAGCGAGGAATGTCGCCTTTCTGGTCCGGAAATATCGAACGGGTGTGCAGGCGAACTCACAATCCAGGCATGACTGCAGCCGCCTTGCAGTCTCCGGATCGATTCCCTCCAGGTTTGGCAATTGCCTCAATTCTTGCTGCGTATCTTGCTGCATATCTCTCACTTACCTAATTGGCGTTATAGATGTTAATAGCTTTCCTAATCCAAGGCGCAACCAGAACCCGCGGATATTCATGATCCGCCCCTTAAATTCGATAAGCTTCGATATCAATCTTCGATATCGATAATAGATAATAGACTCCAATTAAGTTAGTTATTTATACTCAGATTATCAATAATTGATTGATACCTGAACAGGTCGGCTTATCTGTTATACAAAATAAGGGATATAGGGGCTTTATGTTGATTTCCTTGCTTGGATACATGGGGATAGGCCTGATCTGGGGCTGGTGGATTGGCAGTCTAAGCGGCAAGATCACTCGTCCGCTCTTTGATGGTATAGCAGCAGGAGCAGCGACTCTGATGTTTGCTCTTTGGGCATTTTATCTCTCTGGCATGTGGGCTCCTGTGCTTTTCTTTTGTGCTGGAGGATTGACTTTATATCTTCATCTTGCCTGGAGACGAGAGCTGATCGATCGTTTTAGTCTGCCTGACTCAGAGTGGGAAAGGAGGCAATATCATGTTAGATGAATCGGTAATTCAGATGATTCAGTTGATAGGCGCGCTGCTATTTGGCACCATAATCGGATGGTATGTTTATCTAATAAATCGGTATAGAAAAGGCGATGTCCAGCTGAGCGACCTGGCAGCATTGATTGGCGTCATAGGCGGGAGCGCAGTCCTCGCTCTATTCGATCGAGAGGGCGGCCTCTTCGGAGCATATGGCATAGGGCTTGCCATTGGCTTTTTCTCCTACTTCCTCTCCCTGATTGTAATGGTATCGAGATCTGATAACTTCAATATTGACTGGTTCTTAGACGGACGACGCAGAAAGCCCTCCAGCGACTATGTGATCCCACCGGGCACTGCAGTGACGGTGACGCCAATGAACGCGGGAGATGGCAGCGGAGGCAAAGTTCCCCCGGATTGATGAAGACGCTGGATGGGCGCTCATAATTGCTCCTGGGAAAAAGGGATGTGTGAGATGGAATGATCGAACAATCCATAAGGGATCTCAAAGAAGCAATCTTTAGCGAGAAGGGGCTCAATCCAGATCTGCTTATTCACCTCGCGCCTTATCTGACTGAGCCACTTCTTTCAAGAGCGATATCGATTGCCTATGCAGTTTCAGATCCTTACCAGCGCGCTCTTATACTCCTGGCGCTGGCTGAATCCGCCCACCTTTCTGATGCCAGGAAAAAGGCCTTGGTGGATGCTGCCCATGAAGCTGAGCACGAGATTACTTCGCAACCGGAAAGAATCAAGGTGCTGAAAAGGATCCTTCTGCTCACAACCAGTCAGGACCGCATTTTAGTTCAGGCTGAGCTGGTTCAAGAGGAAAATTGGGAGGCAGATCTGAAAGGGCGCCCATCGATATCGTCTAAAGATCTGGAAAAATGGGATTTGATGCTCAAGGGGGTCTCAAATAGTGTCGACGATTTTAAGGGAGGGGGATGGACACATTATTCTCCCAAAGCGGAACAAAAAGGGCATCCTCCTCCAAAGACGAGAAAGGATGAGGCAGATGTATTCGAATCAGTAGCATCTAAGGACGATGGAATTGGGATGTCTCTGCCAGAACAGATAGCTTCCATGAGTGAAGAGGAGAGAAGGAATCTATTCAGAGTAGCTCTGACTCGCCTTCAGATCCGTACAGTCAACACCGGCTTTGCACCCTCGCAGCATGCTGACAATCCCCTAGATCCTCAGACTCCCTTAAAGCCTGGTCAGACCTATTGCTTTTGGCTTGATATTGGCCGGCCAACTCTGAAATCTATCGAAACAGCGCCTGCAACGATTCCTGATTATGTGCCACCGAAAGCCAGGCTGGTGGTAGCCATCTTTCCCTTCGATGGTGAGATCGAGATCACTGAAGGGGCGGATGTAGGGGAGCTGGAGCTTCAAGATGATGGAACTGCCCGTGTGTTGCACCAGCCGGATCCATCAATGCGGGCAGTATCAGATGTAGATATCCTTAACCGACGCCTGCTCTTCCCGGTCAAGTCACCGGCACAAGAGGGCACATTCCGGTTGCGCTGCAATATTTATTACGAGCAGATCCTCATCCAATCCAGGCTGATAAGAGCTATCGTAGCAAATCATGGCCTGCAAAAAGAGGGAGCCCTGAGCTCGGAGGTTGATTACACCCTGAGCCACACCCTATGGGCAAATCATCTCAGGGGCTTTGCTCCTCACCGCCTCAGCATTCTCCTGAACAGCAATGGCGATGGCACCCATACCCTCAGCTTCTTTGGTGCCAAGGAGCAGGAGCCCATTTTCAAGAATAGCGCTGTGATACCGGCGACCGAACTGAAGAATCTGACAGAGAATGCCAGAAAAGCCCTGTGGAAAGCCTCATGGGGGGAAGAAAAGCCCTGGAAGGAGGGTGAAGGGCAGACCTATCGCTATCTAGATCGCTTTTCTGATGAGAATTTAAGTCTCAAGAGGCTTGAAGAGGATCTGATATCTCTGGCCAGAAGAGGGTATTTGCTTTATGATGCCATAATTGGAAAGTTCATCAAAACCCACAGCAAGACCAATGAGCTGGCGAGGTTGATGCTCAATCCTGGCATGGTGCAGATCGCCATAAGGGACTCGCCCACCCAGATTCTCCCGGCAGCTTTGATCTATGATTATCCTCTTGATACCAAAGCAGGTAGCTACAAGCTCTGCGAGGCTTTCTCCGCCGCACTTCAGAGCAATTCGCCTTTGGACAAAGCACCATGCTTTAATGGATTATGCCCCCACTCCAAGCGAGACGAAATGGGCAACCCAGATGGCTACGTCTGTCCAAGTGGATTTTGGGGCTTCAGGCATATCCTGGGATTTCCCACCTCTGTGCCCGACGAATCATCCTCGGAGATCGTCATGGATGATGGTCCGCATATGGTGGTATGTGTAGCCACAAACCTCGATCGCCTCGATGGGCATATGAGGGCGTTGCGAGAAATCAGGACCGATATATCCTGGCATTATTCAGATAAGCGGCTGGAGATCATCAATAACCTAAAGAGCCCGAAATCGCATCTGATCTATTTCTACTGTCATGGCGGGATTTCCACTAACAATATTCCCTACCTTCAGGTCGGAGATGGAACGGGCAACGATTTCATAGATGGATCGAATCTGAATGCTTTCAACATCGAATGGATAGAACCCAAACCACTGGTTTTTATCAATGGTTGCCACACTACTGCCCTGGACCCGGAAATGGCAATTAATCTGGTTGCCGACTTCGTCCGCTCGGGCAGCGCAGGGGTCATTGGGACAGAGACCACCATCTTCGAACCGCTGGCATGTAGCTTCGCCGAGGCGTGTCTGGGGCATTTTCTCAAAGACAAAAGCTCGATCGGAGATGCCATAAGGATGGCCAGGTTGAAGCTGCTCAAAGAATACAATCCCCTCGGTCTGGTTTATACCCCATTTGTCCTTCCCGATCTTCATGTAAAAGATAAGAGCTAAGTGCCACTGACTGCGGTTGCAGTCGGAGCAGACCGTTTTGATCGGGAGACGATACTATTCCCTCTTTTCCGCCGCCCTGAGGAGACGGATGACATCCTCATCCTCAAGCTGTGCAAACTCCTCGTAATGCTCAGATACTGAACAGAAATCAGGGGGCACATCCAGGGCGACAAGCTCATCGGCTTCTCTTCTGATCTTCTCTGCTGCCTCCATCGAAGAGACGGGAACGGCAACCACTATACTCTTAGGATGTTGCTTTTTCAGCACCATAATGGCCAGGAGGACGGTAAGCCCGGTGGCCATGCCGTCGTCAACCACTATGGCCACCTTCCCTCCCGCATTCAGGGGCGGTCTGCCTTCAAGATAGGCTCTTCGCCGCCTGTTCGCCTCTTCCATCTCCTCTTCTGCCCGCACGCCGAGCCATGCGGGATCCAGGCGGGAAGCGCCCAAGCTGTCGCATATCATCTCCCCATCCTCGGATATTGCGCAGACGGCGCATTCCCGGCTGCCGGGATAGCCGATCTTTCGGGTTATGAGCAGATCCATCGGAGCATCAAGGTGGCGGGCTACTTCATATCCCAGGACCACCCCACCTCTGGGAAGGGCATAGACCACCGAATCCTGGCCTATAAACCCGTCCAGGGCCCCTGCCAGCGCCTTTCCTGCCTGGGATCTATCCATAAAGAGCATAAAATATTGTCTGGCGGGAAAGAACTTATCTCTTTGGATTTGACCAATTCTCTTATGCTCATCTCAGAGGCCGAGTTCGGCTCCATCGTCAGCAGATACAAAAACGTCCTGTACCTGTGCCACCGCAACGCCGACCCTGATGCCATAGGGAGCGCCTTTGCCCTGGCCGGGGCCTTCGGAGGGACAGTGGGGGCGATAGACGACCTGAGCCGCATCGGAGAGGCTCTATCTGATATCATAGGAGCACATATACTGATCGATCCCTCAGAAGAGGGCTGGGACCTGATTGTGGTGGTGGACACATCCGTCCAGTTGCAGCTGGGCAGAATCCAGCTTGCCAGATATGGACTCATAGACCACCACCAGGATGAAGGGCTGACCCACAAGGCAGAATTCTATATCCAAAGGCCGGCCAAATCCACTGCGGAGATCGTCTGGAAGATCCTGAAGGACAATGGACGGCAGCCGAGCAGGGAGATGGCCCTGGGGTTAATGGCGGGGATTATCTCGGACACTGGGCGGTTCAAGCGAGCCAGCGCGGAGTCATTTCTGGCGGCCTCAGAGCTACTAGAGGCAGGAGGATTTGATTATGAAGAGGCATTGCAGGCCCTATCCGTTGCCCCGGACATCTCTCAGAGGATAGCAGTCCTCAAGGCAGCCTCCCGGGCAAAGATCGAGCGCCGGGGAGAATGGCTGATAGCCGCCTCCAGGATCAACTCCTTCGAGGGCTCATCGGCAGCAGCGCTGATAGACCTGGGGGCAGACGTGGCATTTGTAGCCGGAAGGCATGGCGATCGGGTCAGGATCAGCGCCCGGTCCAGCCGCAAAGCAGCGAATGCCGGCTTGAACCTCAACCAGATCCTGGGTGACATCGGCAGAGCCCATGGAGGTGACGGCGGAGGCCACAGTTCGGCAGCCTCCTTTGATGCCAGGGGCGATCCTGAAGCCCTTCTGCAGGAATGCAGAAATAGGGTGGCAGAGTTGCTGCCCTGATATTTCTTTTCTAAGCCTTGCGTACTTTTAGAGCGTACTTTTTCAGGGCTTCAATTCCCGGCAGGGGCTCTCCCGATAGGTAGGTGATGCTCGCACCGCCGCCCATGCTCACATGAGAGAACTTGGACTCCAGCCCCAGCTGTTCGATGGCGGCCACGCTATGCCCTCCGCCGGCGATGGAGTAGTCCGACTCGGCTGAGGCCTTCAGGAGCTCAGATGTCCCCAATTTGAACTTCTCCTGCTCAAATATCCCTGCCGGCCCGTTCATGACTGTAACCCGAGCATCCTTTAGCTCTTTGGAATAATCGACTATGGTCTCCAGACCTATGTCCGCTATAGGCAGATCGTTGGAAAGGGCGGAGACTGCGACGTCGATCCTCTCTCCATTCTTATTCAGGGCCACATCCACCGGCATTGCGATCTTGTCCGGATACTCTGCCAGAAGCTTAGCTGCAACCGGTATCTGCTCAAGATACTCCTGATCCTCTACGAACTTTCGATTGGCTTCACCAACATTGATTCCTGCTGCCATCAAGAAGACAGTAGCTACAACCCCGGAGGTCAGAATCTTGTCCGCTCCGCCGCGCCGCAGCACATTCTCTATCACCTTGATGGAGTCGTCCGCTTTGGTACCTCCTAATGAGTAGATCGTGGGATGCTCATCGCCCTTCAGCCCTTTGTCCAGAGCAGTGATCTCTTTGTCCATCAGAAGGCCGGCAATGCTGGGCAGAACCTCGGTGAATCCGACTACAGAACAATGAGAGCGATGGGAGACGGCAAAAGCGTCATTTATGAACAGATCGAATAGAGGAGCCAGCCTCTTCACCATATGGCTTTTAGCATGATCGGCAGGCGTGCGGTTCATGTTCTCTTCTGCATAAAAGCGGGTGTTCTCCAGGAGAAGAACCTCCCCTGGCATTAGGGATCTTATGGCCTCTCGAGCATGAGAGCCGAAGATGTCATCGATATAGGCAACATCGCGTCGAAGGAGTCTGGTGGCAGAGCGGGCATGGGCTTCCATGGTGGTATAGTCCTTCTTTCCCGCCCTGCTCTGATGGGCCATGAGGACCACCCGGCAATCCTCCAGAGCACGCAAAGTATCTAAATGGCTCTTGATCCGCTTGTCATCCAGGATATTTCCGCTCGGGTCCATGGGGGAGTTGAAGTCGACTCTAACCAGGACCCTTTTATTATCGAGTTTGACATCTTCCATCGTGAGATAATCCTTCAACTAAAGTTCCTCCCGGTGTGTTAGGGGTTATCGGAAGGAGTATAAAGTCGTTGCTGATTTGGGAGAAGCTATCAAAAAGGATTAAGATAGTGGATTGAGAGAGGCGACCGCATGGTAGAAGGATCAAATCTCCCCGTGATTGAGGCCCGCGAGATCCTGGAGAGGATCGAACGTGGAGAGCCAGTCATCTATGAGCACGCGGCGATAGCTGGCGATATTGACCTATCCAGACTTGATCTGCCCTTCATAGAAACCTCAGGCCGGAGAGGAAAGCCGTACGCTTTCCAGGATTACTTTCGCAATGCAATACAAACATACTTATTCTCATAATACCATCTCCACATGTTGTTTTCTCAGACCACAAGACACTCTTCGGAGCCAACGGTTCGGTGGGATGACTGAGAGACACACACTGACTCAGATCGGAATAGGCAGCAATGCCTAAGCTGAAATGCATTTGAAGCTATGATCTGTTTACGGGCTGCCTCGACCACGAAATGGCTCGACCGATTTTGCAAGTCGGTGTCAACCAGCCTATTGTAGCGGGGAAACATCTTACCTCAGTTACAAGCTCCGGTCTTTAGGCCGGAGTAGTTGACTCACAATGAAAGGTCTCGGGATATGTCCGCTCTGGCCCATGTACTGGCCTCTCGCATCGAGATCAGGAACTCGGTTTTTTTAGGGAGGGTCAATTTCATCAATTCTATATTCCGCGAACCTCTTGACCTCAGCGGCTCGACCTTTCGCCAGGAGGCGAGCTTCTCTTCTGCTACCTTTCTGGCAATGGTCAGCTTCGCCTCTGCCCACTTTCAGGAGGATGCGCTCTTCGATGGGACGGCATTCATGAAGACAGCAGACTGTTCCGCGGCCAGTTTCCAAAGAGAGATCACCTTTGCAGGCGCTAGCATCAATAAAATGCGTCTCTCAAGAGCACAGATCTCCGGTCAGTTGTCCCTTCAAAACGCGGAGTTCAACCGTCTGGAGGCCAGATGGCCAGTGCTGTGCAATCACCTGAGATATGATGGCGAAACCTACCTCTCTTTGGCCAGGAACTACAGGAACCTGGAGTGGTTCGAGGATGCAGACGACTGCTATTACCACTACCGTCGCGCGAGCCAGGCGGGCAAGAGCTTTGCCATCCGGGAAGGGGAAAACCGAAAGATCAACTGGTCCAAGCTCTTGGACGGCCTGGCCTGGATCTCCTGCGGTTATGGGGTTCGGCCCAGATATACCGTCTTCTTGAGCTGCTTTTTCATCCTGCTGTTCGCATTTCTCTACTGGCAGGGAATGGGAATCGTGGTGGAGCCTCTGAATGGATCTGAATACCTCCAGGGTCAAAACGAGGAGCTCACGTTCCTGGACAACCTATATTTCAGCGCCATGGTCTTCACCGCCAAGACCCAGGTCAAGTGGTACCCAGTAGGAGTCTACCGCTACCTGGCCACATTGGAGTCCATCCTGGGCTGGCTGCTCCTTGCTTTATTCCTTGTGAGCCTTGGCCGGACGATGATCCGTTAGAGCGCCGGATCGATCCATCCAGGCCCTGAAGAGAGGACCATTGCCTTTGGGTGCCGCCGACAATGGATCCAAATCCTTTTGGATTGATCACGGCAAACGTCGAGAAAAGTCCTTATAGTGGTTCGCCAAAACCATCAGACAAGTATCGAGGAAGAACATCATAGATCGATCACAGAGTGATGAGATGCATAAGGCAATTAGGCTTTTGATCATAACGGCGGCCCTCCTCTTGGCGGGAGCGGCCAGCGGGGCTGACTTTGGAAAGGAGCGTCCTATAGCGATCATTGTGGGCTCAGAGCAGCTGCAGCCTGCAATAGATGAATACGTCGTGGCCTGGTCGGATAACAGGAGCGGAAATTATGACATATTCATGTACGACCTGGAGACCGGCCTGGAGAGATGGGTTTGTATCGATCCCTTCTTCCAGATCAGTCCCGCCGTCTCCGGTGAACGCATCGTCTGGCAGGATATGCGCTCCGGTAACGGGGACATCTATATGTATGATGTCATCAACAAAACCGAGTCCGCGATCACCACCGCAGAGGGAAACCAGACTCAACCGGACATCAGCGGAAATAGAGTGGTCTGGGCAGATGACCGCAAAGGCACCTATCAGATCCATCTTCTAGACCTCTCCTCCAGAAATGAGGTGGAGATATCCTCTGCAAAGGGCGAGCAGATCAGGCCCAAGATCAGCGATGACCGAATTGTATGGATGGATGAGCGTTCCGGTGATTTTGATATCTATATGTATGACATCTCCACCGGCAAAGAATCCGCCGTTTCTACCGGTCCCGGTGATCAGTCGTTTCCCTCGGTCAGCAAAGACATCGTAGCCTGGGCAGACAACCGCACAGGAGAATCCGATATCGCCTTTATGGATCTGTCGAGCGGCAAGGAGACGACCATCAATAAATCAGGCATACAGACCGATCCCAGGGTCTATGGCCGCTACATCGCCTACCTCAACAACCACACGGACATCAATCTCTATGATATCGAGACCAGTGCAGATATCGCTCTTGCTCCAGGCAGCATCAAGATGGAGCCGGCGATCAGCGAACGAGGAGTGGTCTGGACCGATTACCGGAAAGGAACCAACGATCCGGACATCCAGATGTTCGACTTCGAGATACTGGCCGATATATCCATAACCA